>Ga0114934_10000548_pt1 | contig 23919 bp, 22 predicted proteins | sample 4SBtaG_2_FD_99695 | JGI IMG/M metagenome (GOLD analysis project Ga0114934, IMG submission 99695) | Deep subsurface microbial communities from Kolumbo volcano to uncover new lineages of life (NeLLi) - 4SBTROV10_white metaG | ecosystem: Environmental > Aquatic > Marine > Volcanic ...
AATTTGATCAACATCTCCCAAATCAGCAATAATAGAATCACACTTGACCTGGTATTTGGATTCTATTTCATTTTTTAATTTAATAGATTTTTCTTCATTTCTATTGACACACAATAAATCAGCACCCATTGAAGCATATTTTATAGCAGTAAACTTCCCAATACCTGATGTAGCTCCAGTAATCACAACCAATTTTTCATCAAAACGGGTAGTACAAGTCAATGGATCTTTGCTCCCATTTTTAATCATTGCCACAATCTGAGAAACCTTATATTCTCGAAAATATTTCCAAAATTTCTTATTTTTCATAGTAATTCTTATCCAAATTTACGATGCATAAATTTTCTGTAAATTTTATTAAAATGAGGAATATTATCAAAAATATCCCCCCATAAATCGTAATAATCTCTTTGTGTTGCAATCTTACCTGATTCATTTAGTTTTAGCTTACTAGCTCCATACAGCTTTGATGTTGGCCTTTTTTTAAATTTAATGTGCATTATTCATTCGATGAAAATTAAAGAACCTTCTTTCACAGCATCAACTATTTCCATTTTTAGTTCATTTGAACGAGCTGATAAGCGTTCAGTCATTGCTTTAAAATCTTCTATTCCATGTAAGCATTGAATAGAATCTCTAAATTCTATATCGTCAGCATAATACGGGATTATATGTGACCAGTCCGTTTTGCCTTCTGCATTATATGTTTTTTTCCATAAATCGATTATTTGAGCAACATCTTCAATCTTATGCTCTTCACTTTGTTTATCCATTACTCCTCCATCAGTAAAGCAAGATATTAACACCCAACCAAATAGTAGGTAAAATAGGACTAAATAAAATAAGACTTTGTGCATTAAATATACAAAATTCTTAAAAAGTCTTTATTAACATAATAAAAAAAATAAAATTTGTCAACTTTTTTTATTCTATATTATTCCCAAATTAAAATGACGAAGTCCTAAAATTACTAAATAGTCATGCTCTCTTTTTGAATAAAATAAATTTTCTTTTGAATTGTATGAGTCTTTTTAACCACTCTATTGCATTTTTATACTCATTTTTTAGATATATTTAGTTTTACTGCTTTGACGAATATTGCATTTGTAGCACCTTCTGTGTCAATTCCAACAATAAAAGCATAGGAATCATCCGCATAAGCAGTTTGATTCTCAGCAGTATTAAATACATTTTGTGCAAATCCAAGTCCGGCTAAATAGTCACCTATCTCACCCACTTTTTCATTCATAGTTTGAAAATCATCCTTTGCAATATTTTCTAATGGATACTTTGTTAACAATCCTGTAACATCTATCGTTGCATCTGCTTTTAAATTCCACTTAAATTCTGTATCTACAGGGTCACTATTATCCAGTCCAGTAAAAGCCGAAATTTGATTAATATAAGCTTTTAAATTTTTTATAGTTTCTTCTTTATTTGAGATTTTTTCTGGTTCTCTTTTGAAAACCGTTAAATTTCCTTTTGCATCTGTCAATTTTAATTTATCGCCATCTTTTTCAACCTGTATATAGGTAAAGATATCACCTGAATCTGATTCTAATTTTAAAGCACCTTTTGTAAAAGACCATTTACCATTATCCCATGGCCGTGTATTTAAATAGGAATAATATATTAAAGTTCCATCATCTTCTTTCTGAAATTCAATATTCTCTGCATCGTATCCGGAAACAGTATCCCAAACACCAAGAATATTTTCTATACTTAATATATTCTCCTTTGAATCCTCTTGTTTATTCTTTGTATTATTACTACATCCCATTATTGATAATAATATTAAAGTTGAAATTAAAAATAGGCCTATTCCTTGTCTCATAACATCCTCCTTATAAATAATTTTAGCAATAATTTAGTTTTTTAAAAAACCTATTAAAATATATCATAAAAAAAATAAAAGGGCAAGAAAAAAAACATTTAATTGTTCCAAAATTAAGATGACGAAAATCTATAATTATTAAAAAGTCGGCCTCTCTTTTTAATTGCATAAAGCGCCATCTTATAATAAAACAGGCCTTAGGCATGGCTTTTTAGGAATAACAGTATAGGGGAAGTAATCGATTGAGGGCTTACAACTTATTAAATTACAACAATTTGGATTCGTGCTACAACCTTTGAATTTACTACTATGTCACCTATTTTGTATATAATTTATTGTTCAACTATCTCAACCATTCAATTTATAGATTTCCCACCATTTGTTAAAATCAACATCGCAATTACTGTTAGTTTTTTTATTTTAGTTATTTGTCCTCTTTTGAAACAGAAAATGTGAAAAAATTAGAGGCTTTTTTACTCTTAACATTATAGTCAATAGCTAAAGTTAAAAAATGAATACCTTTTTCGTCTATGCGTTTTAAACCTGTATGTTCCCATATAAAATTTATTTCATCACTAACAACAATGCCTGCACTATTCGGTTTTTCATAGGCAGTTAGCTCGTCAATTTTCCATTTATTATTTCGGAAACTTGCCACCAAATTATGAAACCAATTTTTATAATATTGAATTTTTATTGAATCAGCTTCTTGCAATTTAAATTCTGCATCATATCCTTCACCAATAAAGACTGAATTTGTAAACTTAAAATCATTGGGAATGTTTATTCCTAAACTTTTTAAATTTTTCAATATCTTCTCTTGTTCTGCCAACTTATTTTCTTGAGAAGGAATATTTAGTTTTTTCTTTACCTCTTTGATATATTTAGAGTAATATATATATCGGTTTTTTAGTTTCAGACTCCTATTACTGTGATTATATTCAGCTAAAAAATGTTTTTGATTTTTTGTCATTTCTGCAATAATCTTTTTTTTGTCTTTTTGGGTAAAGTCAGGAGCAAATTGCTCAAAAATTGCTTGCCTCATATTTTTATTTCCTTTTCCTTGGATGATATAATCAATATAGGTGCTTTTCGACTGCGGATAAAATTTTTTTAGATTAATACCCCAATCGGAATATTTTAAACTGGATAAATATTTTTTGGCAGAAGAATTTTTAAATCTTTCACGTTTATGAATAAAAATGTTTGTGAAAACAGTAGTATCAACAATAGATTTTTGATGTGTGTATATATTCACCGAATATGTTTTGGAAATATCTTTAAAAACATTAGGGTGCCTTTTTTCGTCAATATTTTTTACAACATAATCATAAGGTTCACTTAATTTATAAAATAACAACGAATCTTTAAGTTTCAGATTTATCTCGCTAAAACTTAACCATCTATATCCTGGACCTAAATAAAATTCATTTAGACTAATCAGATGAGTTAATTTCTTCTGCTTAATGTTGTAATGATAAAGAGAAAAATCTATATATTCAGTTTTTCTCATACCCCCATCAGGGAATCTAGCAATTCCAACAGGCTCTCTATATAAGCGTCTTTTTGCTATAAAAGCAAATTCTGTTTTGTCTTTATTCCACGCTATTGTGCCATCGGTTCGAATTTCAATACTCAGGTATTTGGAATGACAAGAACTTAATAAAAAAATTAAAGTCATTCCTAACAATACTTTTATTAATTTCTTTTGGATTTTTGTTTTCGTTTCGTGTCTCCGTTATTTTTAATATTACTGCTACTGTTGAGTATATGAAACTTTACCGACTAAAAAACAAAATTTTTTAAACTTATGCAGAAGTATATTTATTGTTAAAATGCTAATTTTCTTCACTTTATGCAGAAAAAATTGTTGAAAGCATTAATGCGATTACTACTCAAATTACTGTTACTTTTTTCGTTTTAGATTCTTTTTTATTTTTTAATATATATACGTTTAAGATCAGTCGAAGGTTCTTCAATAATTAGTTTACCATTTTCAATATAAGCGTCACCCTCAAAAGCCTTAGAACTAATTTTACCATTGACAATTGTGTAAACATCGAGCTTTTGTTCAGTAGAAGAACCGTCTGGCAATACCATTTTAGAAAGGATCTTCCCATCTGCAGTAAAAACCATATGCGGCTGCATTTTAGCAATATTTTTCATGTGACTTACACCATTTGAGATATCAACACATTCCCATTCCCCGGTTATCATTTGCGAAGTAATAGACTGATGCGTTGATTTTACGTTTTTGTTTGAATCTTTACTGGAACTGCTGCAAGACCATATCAATAAACTTGCAACTAATACAATAAAAATAGAGAATTTTTTCATTTTATCTTCCCTCCTTTTTTGTAATAATTTAGTTTTCCAGAAATCTTATTAAAATATACCATTAAAGAAATAAAAAAGCAAGAAAAAAATATTTTTAATTATTCCCAAATTAAAATAATGAAGTCCTAAAATTACTAAAAGAGTATGCTCCCTTTTTGAAGTCGATAAATTTTCTTTCCAAAGTATTCAAAGGGACTTCAATTTATTTTTTTAATCTATTCAAAATCTCATGAAAATGAGGTGGCAAATCAATAGTAAAATAAAGAGATTCTCCTGTCACAGGGTGTGTAAAACCTAGTTCTTTTGACACTAAAGCTAAACCAAATGTATCTAAAGATTTTTTCTTTTTCAAATAAAGAACATCACCAAACAAAGGATGTCCAATGGAAGAAAAATGCACTCTAATTTGATGAGTGCGGCCAGTAAACAATTTTATCTTAATAAAAGTAGCATCAGAGAATAATTCAAGAGTTTCATAATAGGTCAAAGATTGTTTACCTGCGGCATAATTATCACTAGCACACATACGATTTCGTTGTTTGGGATGGCGAAAAATTGATTTACGAATATACCCTTTTTCTACTCCAATTTTTCCTTTTACAATAGCATTATAAATTTTTGTCACTTGCCTTTCTTTAAACTGGACTGATAATCCCTGATGAGCTTTATCACTTTTAGCAACAACCATTAAGCCAGTCGTATCTTTATCTAATCGATGAACAATTCCAGGACGCAAAACCCCACCAATACCAGACAAATCTTTACAATGATACAAAAGATAATTTACCAAAGTATGCGTATAATGCCCTGGTGTTGGATGCACTGTTACACCAGCATCTTTGTTAATCACAATTAAGTCTTTGTCTTCATAGAGAATTTTTAAGGGATAGGGTTCAGGCTTGATCTCAACAGGGACAGGTTCAGGAACAAAAAAAATAATTTTATCATTTGCACGTAACCGATAACTAGATTTTACCACTACATCATTGACTTTAACCAAATAAGAATCTACATATTCCTGTATTTGAGTACGAGAGAAGTCTTCCATTTTTTCAGATAAATAAACATCTAAACGTTTATTTACACATTCAGGTTCTACTATAAATTGTTTTATAGTTTCTTCTTGAATCATGAGAATTCTCTTCTTATATTTCTCATCTCTTGAATTGTTTTTTTTATGTCAGAACTTTGTGTAATCTCTGTAACCATAGCAGTTCTATAGACCCCAAGTTCATACAAAGAAACTAAATTAGTTTTTTTTATCCCACCCATCACAGTAAAAGGAATTTTGATATAAGGCACCCATTGTGCTAAATTATCCAAACCAACAGAAGGTACCCCAACCTCCTTAGTTTGAGTAGGAAAAATAGGTCCAACATTAATATAAGAGATATCAAATTTCTGAGCCTGTACAATTTCATCTAAATTATGCGTTGAAACTCCGACAATAAGATTTTGCTCTATATCCCGAACTTTCTCGAAAGGGAAATCATTTTGTCCTAAATGAACCCCATCAGCTGCAACAGCCATGGCTATATCTATGTGGTCATTCATAATAAAAAGCATATCATTATCTTCAGTAATTTTGCGATATTTTTCTCCTAGATAAAATAATTCTCGTTTCGACATTTCTTTTTCTCGCAATTGGACAATTTTAATTCCCGCATCTACAAGTTCCTTAAGAATATCCAAACTTTTTTTGCCATTACAAAATTTCTGAGTTACAACAGGGTAAAACTCAATTTTCTCAAACTGCTTCATCTTTTTTGCCAAGGACATAAATAATTATCCCCCCCCCATAAAACTAATCAATTCAACTTTATCATTATCAACCAAGAAAGTTTTATCATATTTATCTTTTTCTATAATGTTTAAATTAATTTCCACGACTATTTGTTCTGGATTTAATTTATGCTTATCCAATAATTCCTGTACAGACAAAGACTTTTTCAGTTCTACTTCCTTACCATTTAAAATTATTTTCATACCATCTCCAATTTTATTATAGCCCTATCATAATATAAAAAAACATAAAAAGCAAAAAAAACTTTTAATCTAAAAAGAAACAATATAGAAAAAAAAAGTAAGTTTGGAGATAGCCGGGATCGAACCGGCGACCTCTTGAATGCCATTCAAGCGCTCTCCCAACTGAGCTATATCCCCATTCCAGCCCAATATAATATTATTGATAGAAAAAGTCAAAAAAAATTATAAAATTTCTTTTATTTTTTTCCCTAAATCATTAATACGATAGGGTTTATGCAAGAAACCAGAAGCTCCATCATCTAAGAGAGTTTGACCTGCACTATTCAAATGATAGCCACTTGAAATAAGCACTTTTATATCAGGAAACTGTTTCTTTAACGCATAAAAAGTTTGTTGCCCATCCATAACAGGCATAATCAAGTCTAAAATCACAACATCAATTTTTGAATTACTAGCTTTATTTTTTTCAATGACATCAAGAGCTTCAGCCCCATTGCTAGCAGAAGAAGTCGTATAACCTAACTGTTCTAACAATGATACTAAGACTTTTTGTAACACCAGATCATCATCTACAACTAAAATATGACCTTTCCCCCTAAAATTTACTAAATCCTCTTTTTCTACATGCTGGTCAATTATATTATCTTCAATGGGTAAGTAAATTTTGAAAGTAGTGCCTACATTCTCTTCGCTGTAAACACTAATTTGACCATGATGAGCCGAAATAATACCATAAACTATGGCTAATCCTAAACCCATATTTTGTTTTTCTGCTGTTTTTGTTGAGAAAAAAGGCTCAAAAATCTTATCTTGATGCTCTTTTTTTATTCCACTACCTTCATCTGTAATAGTTATATAAACATAATTGCCTTCAAATAAATTTTTATCTAATGAAACAAAATGTTTGTCTAAATAAACACGAGAAAGTTCAATGTGTAATGTTTTCTCTTCTTCCATTGCTTCTAAGGCATTCGAAAATAAATTAATGAACACCTCTTCCAATTTAATAAAATCCCCTTTTATAAAAAAAGGCCCATTTTCAATTTTAGTAGTCACTTTTATTTTTTGTGCCATTATAGGGTTCTTTAAAATTTTTAAAGATTCTTCTATAACTTTTCCAATATCAATTAGATTCATTTCAAGCTCTTGGTTCTTACCCAAAGACATTAAATTTTCAGTCAGCTTCCCAGCTTTTTCACAAATTTGTTCTGCAGTCTGGCTATAGGTCAAAATTTCTGGAATATCTTTGGCACTACTACTAATAAGAGATAAATGCCCCATTATCCCAGCTAAATAGTTATTAAAATCATGATAAAAATGAGCACTTAGCTCTCCCATCATTTCTAATTTTCGAGCTCTCTTTAGAAAAGTTTCCATCTTATTTCGTTCTGTCACATCAATCACAACACCTAAAATGGTTTTTTGTCCCTTGTAATGAACTACTGTCAAATAAAATGCCCCCAAAACTTTAGAACCATCTTTTTTACGAATATAAAACTCTGTAACTTGTGGGGGAACCAAAGATTTTAATCTACGTAAAGCCGCATCTCGCAATTTAATTTTATCTTCAGGATAATAAATTAAATCCCAAATACTCATATTATACAGTTCAGAAATTGAATACCCAGACATTGTTTCAATCATGTGATTGCAAAACAACATCTGTTCCCCATTATAAATATAAATACCAAAAAGGTCATTATTAAGCACAGCATCCAAAATATGTTGTTTATCTGCATCAAACAAACTCTGTCTATAAAAAATTAACAAAAAATATTTTTTTTTATTTATAAAAAATGAAATAGAAGAAAACAAAAAATCGTGATCAGAAATTTTAATAGCTTTATTAAAAAAACTCGAAGTCTGCCAAATTTTTTTTTGAATATCCTGATTATCGATTATTTTATCAATGGCAATAGGCTCAGAGAGATGCAAGTTAAACTGTTTTTCAGCCTCTTTATTAAAATCTTCAATCAAATTCTCACTATCAAGCACAAACAGGGCATTTGCAGGATTAAGACTCCATTCCTGTAGTTCTTTTATAGAACTAAAAAACTGTTTAAAAGACGGTCCCTTTTTTGATTTTAAATTCATCGCCCTACCTTACTTTGAAGAGTTATTAAAAATTGTGCATTGAAGAAAAATTTTTAATAATAACAATACTCTCTACATATAATATAAAGTAATTTTAATAAAAAGTCAATATTTGACAAATAAAAAAAAAATATATATTTTATAAAAATGATACTATTTTAGGATAAGTGAAGGAGTTTTTCATGGCTGAACTAACATTGACAGATCAAACTTTTAAGGACAAAGTTAAAAACACACAAGAACTTTTTATTGTAGACTTATGGGCAGAATGGTGCATGCCTTGCAAAATGATTGCACCTATTTTATCAGAATTGGCAACAAAATACCAGGGGAAAATGACAGTAGGGAAACTTAATGTAGATGAATATCCTTCTGTAGCTCAAGAATTCGGAGTAACTGGAATTCCTACAGTGCTTATCTTTAAAAATGGTAACCTTGTAGATAAAGTAGTAGGAGCACTGCCTCAAAAAATGTTTGAACAAAAATTCATGCAGTATATGAACTAAAGAAATCTCATTTTTAAGGAAAAGTCAATTCCAAATTTTCGTTATTTCTTAGGCTTCGCATTTATCTTTTTTTTTATTTTTTTTCTGTTTAATTTTCAATATAATAAAAATATTTTTTATTTTTTTCAGAAAAATTATCAAGAAAAAAACTATGATAAAATTATAAAAAAAACTGACTCAAACAATTTTATTTTTCTAAAAGCAAAAGCCTACTTAGGATTAAAACAATATTCAAAAGCCCTTACTCTCTTTAGCTCACTCACAAATGACAAACGTACACGAGAGTATTGTCTTTTTGAAATGGCTAAAATTCTCACAATAACATCAAATACAAATGCACCTGTATTTCTAGAAAATCTCAAGGACTCCCCAAATATTTTTATAGCTTATCAAGCCTCTATTCTGTTAGGGGAACAATTGTATAAAAAAAAACAATTTCAAAAATCTTACGTTGTTCTAAAGAAGGCCTATCAAATTGATCTTAGTCTCAATAGGCACTATAATGGACTTTACAAAATTTTTGGTCGATATTACAGAAGCAAAAATCGTTATCTTCTTTTTTCTACGCTACGCCACTTTGATCCTCAAAAAGCTAATTCTATAGTATTAAATTTTCTCAAATCGGCTCCTTCAAAATCTAATCCCTACTTAAAAAAAATCAGTTACCAATTAAAGAATAAAACATTTAATGATTTTGATATGAACTATCATTTAGCTAAACACCTTTTTGTCTTCAATAACCACGACAAAACAATTCCTGTGCTACTCCAAAACGCTATTACTCATTCTTATACAAAAAAAAAATTATCCAGATCTTTAACTCTACTTGTGAAATTCTATCTACGCAATAATCGTGAAAAGGCTAATAAAATTGCAGACAAATACTTATCTACTTTTTTGGGAAATTCATTTTATGATGAGTTGCTTTATGACAAAGCCCTAGTCAATTATTATAACAAGAATGAAGAAAGATTACAGAACTATCTAAATACTATTTTGTCAAATAGCATTAAAAATAAATCTGTGGAAAACAAAGCTATTGGGCTTTATTATAGGTATTTTTCAAAAAACAAACAAAATCAAAAAATTTTAAATCTTTTTAATCAGCAAAAAAAACGAATAAAGAATAGTAATATTCTATCAGATCGTTTTTTTTTATTTAGCCTCAACACTTTTTACAGCACTAATAAATCGCTATTTGTATCTATCACAACAAATTTATCAGACAGCCCTAAATATAATTATTTTTCTGCTTTAGGATTTTTTCACAAAAAAGAATATTTGAAAGCTTACTCTCTTTTTTCAAAAATCATACAAAACAATTCTTCTCATTATTACACCATCTTATCTCTAGAAGGCATAAAAAATATTTATCAAAAAAACAAACACATCAAGCACACTAATCTAAAAAAAGCCAAACAAATTTTAAAAACTTTAGATTTGTCTCAAAAGACCATTCCCCAATTAAGTAAACAATACAGAAAAATTTTAAGTTTGAACCCAAATTTCACAATATCTAGAAAAAAAGTCAAATATATTATAAAAAACAATAAAAGTTTGAAGAAAAAATTAAAGAAAAAACCAAAAGACTTTAATAAAATTCGTTTTTATACCGACCATTTTATGCGGGATGCAGTGAAAATAGAAATATTACAATTAAAAAAACTAAATCTTTCTACATGCCTTGAACTATCAGCTTTTTTTTCAGATAGACAATGCCCAAAATTATCCATACATTATGCTCAGAAAGCTGCATCATTGTCTGGTATTAACTTACCCCTTTACATGATAAAATCCCCATTAGGTCATTACCTTTATCCTAAACCTTATTCTAAACTTATACACAAAATGATTAAACAAAATAAATTGAATGAAAATTTTGTCTATGCCCTCATTCGTACAGAAAGTCTATTTAATTATAAGGCGCTATCAACAGCAGGGGCTTCAGGCCTTATGCAAATTATGCCTTCTACATTTACTTATGTAGCCAAGAAAAAGAAAATTCCATACTCGTCAGTGGATAACGACATTTTTAAACCTAAAATTAACATCAAAGTTGGAACAAGCTTATTGAAAGATTTATATGCACAATTTAAACATCCTTTTTATGTCGCTGCTGGCTATAATGCAGGAGGCCGAAATGCTAAACGTTGGTTGAATGCAACAAAAGTCGATGACCCATTATTTTTTACTGAAAATATCACATATAAAGAAACTGAAAACTATATAAAAAAAATTTATTATGCAAAGAAATGCTATGAAGTTTTATATTAATTTAAAATGGAAGATGAAAAAGTTTGCTCAGAATCATGAATGATTTCTGCATGCGCCTCTGACTCATTAGCAGTAGAAAGATAAAAATCTATTATTTTTTTTAATTTATCAATAGCCTTTTCAGAAGTCACACCTGAGGCTGCAACATCTAATTCAACACAATAGGCTTTATAATGCCCTTCTTCTTTTGAGACCTCAATAGTTAAAAACATAAATCTTCCTGCCTTTACTTTTTATATTATACTATCGGCTATTTTTAATAATAAAATAAATAAAAAATTTTTAGAAGAAATAAAATTACTTATGCCATACATACACTGAATATGTTTTGTTTTAGAAAAACACAAGCGAATACTCTTTTTTTTCTTGAAAATTGAAAAATAATATATTATCTTAAACATAGAGCAATTGTTATCTAATATGAGAAAGGAAATCTAATGCCCTGCTACTTTTCTAATGATTTTGTACTATTTCATTATAATTTCCAGGCTGTGTGGTTTTTTCTTTATGCACGCACACAAAAAAACACGGATAATATAGAAAAAAAAATAATAGAGGCCTTTAAAAATAAAATCAACATCCCACCATTTCGTATTTCTTGGGATTTTACTTTAGAAAAACTATTTTTTTATTTACAAAATCTTTTTGAAAAAAACTCAACTATACCGGATTCAAACTTTTGGCTATCTGCAGGAAATATTGCTGTTACACAACAGATTGAAACAGCAACTCAAATTTGGCTTTATGCTAAAATTAAAATCATGCTTGAAGCCTTAAAGCAACTCCCTGGTCTTTCTCAAAAAAATTTAGCTAATAATAGTTGGCCTCTTAGAAAAATACTGAATAATCTAACACAATTAAATCTCCCCTACCTTTCAAAACAACAACAAGATACCTTTTTAAATATACTCTACGAGCTATATGAATACAAAATGACACTCGTCATAGATGAGAAAAAAAAACCTATTTTGCCTATTTCCCTTTTAAGCAATCTAAATATGACTGTAACACAACAACTTCAGATATTTCCTAATACAAAAAAGAAAGAAATCTTTCTAAATTTCTGCAATGAAAATCGCTTATTAATTGAAGCCTCTCAAGATCTATCTCATGCTCTATATTTTATATCTTCTCTCTTTGATAACTTTTTTTTCTTCATGAGGTCATAATGCCTCTCAGTAGATTTCACAAAAAAAAGAAAACACGAAATGCTTTTTTAATCATTCTAATTATCTTCGGAATATTAGCTATCTTATTTCGCATAGGCGCACACCAAACTCTTGCTCTTCTGAAACAAAAACTCACGACATCTATTGAACAAAATTCAGAATTAGAATTTCATATCGATAATATTAGACTAAATATTTTTTCCTTTATTGTTTTAGAAGGAATAAAAATAAAAAATAAAAAAGGAGATACTTTTGACACTGAATCCATAAAAATTGGCTATAGTCTCCCTGCAATCTTTTTTAAAAAATCAGACTTACTCAACAGCATCCATAGCATATCAATTCATAATTTCACTCTCTCTATGCAAAATTTAAACTTGACAAATAAGATTGTTTTAACTCGTGATTTAACTCATATCAAAGTATTTCTATCAGAAGGCAAAATTTTAACTACTTTTAAAAAAGACAATTTACTTTTATCAAATATTAATGGTACTTTACAATTAAAAAAAACAAATCTTCTTTTTGGGAAATTTTCTGGCCAAGCATTAGGAAAATTCAATAAAATAAAAATAAAAACAGAAGGTCGCTTATCTCTTAATTACAATTTAAAAACGACCGAACTTTCTATGTATGATGAATTCCATAATTTTCTTATAAACAATCGTTCCTTTAATTCCTTGATCTGCAATGTCAATGTTAACACAAATGAAATCCAAATAAAAAATATCAATGGTGATGACACTTTTTTTGGCAATGCTCATTTCACTTTAAAAACTAAACAACTAAAGTTTCAAGGAAAATTCCAAAATTTTTCTTTAACACCTTATTTGCCAAATTACTCTGTGCAAGGAAACTTAGCACTCTATTATAAAAATAATTTTTCTCTTTCGACTTATATATCAATTCAAAATCCAAAGCAAAAAGACAAATGGTTTTTAAAAATTGACAATAACAAAATTTTAACAATTACAAGGACTCAACACAAAAAGAGAACGTTTAGTTTAAAGAGAAAAAAAAATTCCAATATTTTAACCGGTTTAGCGAACAATATGGATATCCAAAATAATATTTTAAATTCTCAATTTGAAATTCATTTTTTGAACAATTATTCTCTCTTGCAATTTCACAATTTGATTTTTCAAAACAATCCCCTTCTTAAACAATATAAAATTTTCTTTTATAAAACTGCTAATAAAACCATTATTCAATCTCAAGATAAAAAATTATATGGAGTTTTTAATAAAAAAAACCTTTTAAAAAGTTTTCTCACACTTGATTTAAATGGAATCAAATTTCCCATCAAAAAGAAAAATTCAACACAAAAGCTAATACTAACTGGACAGGTTTCTGTGACGCCTAAAAATTTCTTAATCAAAAATGCAACTCTCCATCTCGATAAAAAAAATATCTTAGATTTTTTATCTATTAATTATAATATAACTGATTCAAGTTTAAACTTTTACACAGCAAAAGATAATTTCATTTTTAATGGACTTCTAAACATAGGAAGAGAAAAAATATTATTAAAATCTTTTTTTGAATATAACCAAGTAAAACACAAAATAAATATTTCTGCCTTACACTTGAAAAAAAGATGGTTGACAAAATTCTATTTAGATGGCTCTCCTTTTTCCTCAGGCTTTTTCAATGATTCAGGTGATTTTAAACAAAAAATTATCTATCATTCTACAAACCCCTCTATCAAATTATCTGGCCTTATTTCTGGCAATCTCCATTCTAAAAACAAAGTTAAGGGCTATCTTAATACTCAAATAAAAAAATTCAAATCTGATTATTTCTATATTCCAAATTTATCTTTAAACCTTATTCTAAAACCACAATACAATATCAATTTTTCTATGACTCTTTTAGATCAATTCAATAAAAAATTAGTAGGAAAAGGTTATTTTTTGGCAACTCCAGAACCTCAATTTTCTTTCATCTTTCTAAATAAAATAAAAATTGCTTGGGCACGACACAAAAAAATCAATATCTTTTCTTCTCAAATCAATAATTTTTCTTTAGAAAATTTAAATGGTCTATTGAATAGAAAATATTCTCTACATGGAATTATTCAAAATAATATCATTTCTAGAAACAACCTCCCTTATTGGGACATAAAAGGTCAAATTAAAAATTTTAAGTTTAACCATTCTCTCCCTAAATTGATAAATTGGCACCTTGCCTATAAAAAAAAGCAAATCATTTTAAAAACACTACTCTACACTGATAAAAACAGTTCTGTTAAAATTTCAAAAGGTCTTTTATCTTTTGCTAAACAAAAAATCTTATTTTCAACTTTACTGGATTATAAAATAAATCGCAAGGCAAATCTATACTCAGGAATTCTTCAATTAACTGGAGAAAATAATTCAAAAAATATAAAAATAAGAGTTGACTTTCTTAATACTAGCCTAAATAATTTTTTCATAAAATCTTATTCGCAACTACTCAAATATGAAAAGAAAACAAAAAAACTAGATTTTTTTAATAATGCCACAGGACTTCAGGGAAATATCCAGTGGGGCAAAAATAAATCTATTAAATCTATGAATTTAAGCATAATAACAAAAAAAAACAAGGCCATAAAAATATCAGGCTCTCTGTCTCAAAAACAAAACTGGCATTTAAATATTACCCCTATTAATATAGATTTATCTTATGCAAAATATCTTTCACAATCAATTAAATTAGCAAAAGGAAATATTACAGGGAATTTACGTATTCGTGGACCAAAATCAGATCCGCACATTTATGGACAGCTAAATATCAACAATAAAAAACTAAAACTTAATACTGGACTAAAAAATATTCGTAATCTTCAAGGGACTATTCTATTCAATGGCGATACTTCTGAATGGAATTTTGATGCTAAAATAGATAAAAATCCTATAAAAGTAAAAGGATCCTTAAGTTTTCAAAATCTTAAGCTTTCTGATTATAATTTTGATGTAAATATGCAAACCAATGATTTTATTTATGTAAAAAATTTTAATGATATTCAAGGTTATGCAAATCTTAATTTAAATTTATCAAAAAATGAGGAAGGGCTACTTTCTGTTACTGGTATTGCTTACTTGAAAAAAATGGATTTTACTTACCCTTTCACTGGAACATTTCAATCGTCTCCTAAAACAAAACCAGTTTATTTAGATCTGAAAATCCAGGCTCTAAAAAAAGTCCATTATTTTAAGGCTGCCTCTTCTATAGACATAGATATAAAGCCAAATAGTTTTCTTGTATTATCTGGGATTTTTTCTAAAACATCAAAAGAGCACCAATTAACAGGAGAAATTTCTGTGGACAAAGGTTCAATAGAATATTTAGGCACACCTTTTAATATAAAAAAAGGAATTTTAACTTTTTCTGAGGAATATGATCCTGATATACCCAATGTTACATTGTCTGCAGAAAGCAAAATACAAAAAAATAACATAACATATACCCTAACTCTAGAAGCTAATGGATTACTAAACAGCGACTTAAAACCTGAGATTTATGCAGTACCATCATTAACAAAACGGGAAATTCTTCAAATGTTAGGATACGGACAAATCTATTCTTCAATTATATTACAAGGAAATAATGAAACTAATGAAATAAATCTCAAAACTTCCAAAGAACAAGAATTGGATAAACTGTTTGTTGCAGGTTTTCTCACATATTTTGATCAGGCTTATAAAAAAATTCTCATAAAACCTGTAGAACGTAGAATAAAAAAAATATTAAACTTGGATAAAGTAGAGATTAAATCAGAATTATCTAAAAATATCATAGAAAAAGGCTTAGATGCCAAAACTACGGATACACCAACAATGCCAACCTATACAGTTTATGACGCTCTAAATAATTCTCAAATTGTTCTAGGAAAATATTTAACAGATTTTCTCTTTATAGAATATATGCTTTCTCTAAAGGAAGAAAATTATCTTGGCACACATAATATTATCCCTCAGCATCAATTAGGGCTTCAATTAGATTTAAAAAATCTCACTTTCGAGTGGCGCTATGAACCTGTACCTTTGTACAACTTCAGTAACCCCATGGGAAACAACAAAATTGAGTTAAAATGGGAAAAACCTTTTTAAGCGTTTTTTAAAAAATTAGACTTTTTACTGATTTTATGTTATTATAAGAAAAATTTTGCTTGATAATATAAAGAATTTAGGATTAACTATGAAATTAAAATTAAATGTTCTTTGTCTTGTATTTATAATTTTTTCCACAACAATTACCTTATTTACAAAAAATTACGAAGGATTCCGTATATCTAAAATTGTTTTTGACGGGCAAAAAAATACTAAAAAAGAACTGCTTTTAAGTGCTATTGATATTAAAAAGAAAGACATTTACAACCAAAAAAAGATAACAAAAGCCATTCAAGATTTATATAAATTAGGCCTATTTGAAAATATTTTTGTTGATATAACAAAAACAAAAGAAAATACTCTCATTCTTACTTTTCATGTTAGTGAATACCCAATTGTCCAAACCATAAAATATGAAGGTATGAAAAAAGTTAATTCTTCTGATATTGAAGAGGATGTTAAAAAAATTATAGAAGATAATTCTGTTTATTCTTTAAAAAATATCAATGCTGTCAAAAATTTAATTCGCAATAAGTATAAAGAAGAAGGATATTTGGATGTCCTAATTTCTGTAGAGGAAAAAAAAGAAAAAAATAATTATATAACCCTTATTTTTAAGGTAAATGAAGGGCCTAAAACAATTGTACGAAATATAACTATAATTGGAAATACAATTTATTCTGATAAAAAAATCTTAAGCAAAATGGACACAAAGAAGAAAACTTGGCTCCATGGCGGTATTTTTGATGAACTAAAATACACCACAGATAAACAAAAAATAATCACACTCTATCAAGATAACGGCTACATAAAAGCGCGTATCCTATCCGACACTATTTCAACAAATATTATTCAAAAAAAACGAGGGAAAAAACTTACAGAAACTAAAGAATTGGATATTAAAATAAAACTTTATGAAGGTGGACAATACAAATTTGGTGGATATACTATATCAGGATACACTATCTTTACGAAAGATATGATATGGGAAAATATTAAGCAAAAAAAAGATACAATTTTTAATAAAACCCTCTTTCAAAAAGACATAGGAGGCATTCAAAAATTATATGCAGGTCGTGGATATATTTTTGCTCAAGTCATTCCTGAAGAAACTATAAATGAGGAAACTAAAACTATAATCTACACTGTAACTATTTTTGAAGGCGAAATTGCTCACATTGAAAATATTATTATCAAAGGCAACACTAAAACAAAAGATTATGTCATTCGCAGAGAATTAACGATTTCAGAAGGCGACATTTTTGATGCTGATAAAATTAGGCGCAGTCAAGAAAAAATTCATAATTTAGGATTTTTTAAAAATGTAAATCTAGATGTTAAACCTGGTAGTGCTGAAGGTCTTATGAATCTTATCATCATCGTTGAAGAACAACAAACCGGCATGATTACATTGGGAGCCACATACAGTGGAGAGGCAGGCTTTGGTGGATACGAAGAAGTTTCTGAAAACAATTTGCTCGGTAAAGGGTATAGAATTCATGAAAAAATTCAATACCAACAAAAACTTCAAAATTATGAGCTAGGTGCTAGCACACCTTGGGTTATGAATAGACCCATTTCTCTCAATATTTCTTTATACTACAGACACGAAAATATAACAACAACCTCAAATGGGACTGTATCAAGTAATATCGGATCTACGAATTACTCTTATATACAAAATAAATATGGTATCTCTTTAGGAGCTGGCAGACGTTTTAATGATTATCTGGGAGCGGGTGGTGGTTATAATTTCCAATTTTATCAAAATACTGATATAGGTTCCTCTGTTTCAAATATTGAACCTGGCTCTTTTTTTAAAAATGTTTTTAGTTTTTATTTTAATTACGATAGTCGAGATAATATTTTTAATCCTACAAAAGGCAAATATTTAAAGCAAACTTTTGCTATGTCATATGGACTTGCTGGTAATGATACATACAATAAATACACAACTGATCTTGGGTTCTATTTTCCTACGTTCTGGAAATTTACTCTTGTACTGCATGGTTATTTTGGGTATGTAGGGCAGTCCTTTTTCTCAAAAGATTTTAATATTACTTATAGCGATCAATTTAGATTAGGTACGGCTGATACAATTCGTGGATATTCACAAAGTGCACCATGGACCTATTATGGAAACAGTCTCTTGTATTTTAACATTGAACATAGATTCCCTATAGGAACAGATATGCTTTGGGGAACAATGTATGTAGATGGTGGTTATCAATGGGAAAATGCCAAAGATATTCATCTAAATTTTAAAGACTACGCCTACTCTGTTGGAGTTGGTCTACGTGTGCAAATTCCTATGCTACCTATTCGCTTGTATTGGTCTTATAAATTTGGATATGATGATAACTCTCAGCAATGGAAATTTTTAGATTCCAGTCTAATGAATGGACACTTTGATTTCTCTATTGGTGGATTATTTTAAGGAGGTTTTATGAAAAAAATATTTACTCTATTTGTTATTTTAATATTTGTGTTTTCTGCAACTGAAGGATTTTCGAAAAAAAAGGCTGAAAAATTAATTAAAATTGGTTGTATCGACCTAAATGAAATTTTAGACCAAACACCTGAAAAAAGAGATATTCAAAAACAACTGCAAGCAAAACAAAAAGAATTTCAAGGCCAAAAAGAAAAAATGGAAAAAGAATTACAACAAATGATTTCTGATTTTTCTAATGCTGACAAAAAACACAAAGATAAAAAAACTGCTGAATTAAACATACAAATTTTTAATCAAAAACAAAAATTAGCTGATTTTATACAAAATTCAAACTCTCAGTTATCTGATTTAGAAGATTCACTGATTCAACCTGTTCTAAAAAAAATTCAAAATATTATTTCAGAAGTTAGCATAAGAGAAGGCTTTAGCATGATTATTGATAAATCTTCTTATGTGTTTTATGTAGAAAAAAATCTTGACATTACAAAAGATGTTATCGAAGAATTGAAAAAACAATATAACGAAGATAAAAGAGATGAAAAACATAAATAAAACAATCAACTTAAAAAAATTAACTGAGCTCTTAAATGGGCATCTCGTAGGTGATGCTAACAAAACTATTAATGCAATTACTGAAATAGATAAAGCAACGCCTGATTCCATAGTGTTTATTAAAAAAAATATTTATAATCTTTCTGAAATTAAATGCGGCGTCATTATTACTTCTTTAGACATAAAAGAAGAAAACAAAAATATAATTTATGTTCAAAATGTAGATGAAGCTTTTGCTAATGTATTAACTTTTTTTGATGATGAAATTTCCCTTCAAAAAGGAATTCACCCTTCTGCTTCTATACATTCTTCTGTAAAACTTGGAAATAATGTTATTATAGAAGAAAATGTTGTAATTAGAGAAGGAAGCCAGATAGGCGATAATTCCATTATTCAAGCTGGAGTTTATATAGGCCATAATGTAAAAATAGGAAACAATGTGGTTCTTTTCCCTCATGTTTCTATTCATAAAAATACAGTTATCTGTAATAATGTTGTTATAAAAAGTAATTCTACAATCGGTAGCCGTGGTTTCGGCTATTATACAAAAGATAAAAAAAATTATCCTATTCCTCAAATTGGTAGAGTTTATATTGATGATGACGTGGACATCGGTGCTAATGTAACAATAGATAGAGCTACTATTGGCGAAACTTATATCGCCAAAAATGTAAAAATTGATAACTTAGTTCATATTGCACACAATGTTACTATTGGACAAGGCTCTTTTGTGGTTGCTCAAGTTGGAATTTCTGGAAGCGTAACTATAGGGAAAAATGTTATTTTAGCTGGTCAAGTTGGGATTGCTGATCACCTTACTATTGGCGATAATGTTTTTGTAGGGGCTAAATCTGGGATTCCTGGTAATATAAAAGATAATCAAAAAGTTCTAGGCTATCCTGCTCGCTCTCTATTGAAACAAAGACGTATTGAAGCTATTATTTCCAATTTACCTGAATTATATAAAAAAATAAAAAAAATTGAAGATAAAGTACTAAAAGGAGATTCAAATGACTGAAAAGAAGATTGTTATGGATATCACAGAAATTCAAAAAATTCTGCCTCATAGATATCCTTTTTTATTGGTAGATAAAGTTTTAGAACTGGAAGAAGGGAAAAAAATAATAGCTGTCAAAAATGTTACTGTTAATGAGCCTTTCTTTTTAGGTCATTTTCCAGATGCACCTGTTATGCCTGGTGTTTTATTAATGGAAGCCTTAGCCCAAGCTGCGGGTATTCTGTTAATGAAATTTCGTGATTTAGATAACAAACTACCTTTCTTTATGAGTATGGACAAAGTAAAATTCAGAAATCCAGTACGACCAGGCGATGTCTTACGCTTAGAAGTAGATGTTATTAGAGATGGTAAATTGTTTTCTAAGGTGCATGGAAAAGCTATTATTGAACCAGACCTTCCTGCAGCAGAAGGTGATCTCACAGCAGGAATCTTGGACAAAGATCAAACTTTAAGGAAATAAAAAGGATTATGCCAAAAATTCATAAATTCGCTGATGTAAGTCCTAAAGCTGAAATTGCTGATGATGTTACAATCGGGTCATTTTCTTACATTGGTGATCATGTTAAAATTGGGAAAGGCACACAAATTGGAACTGGCGTCCTTATTGATGGTTATGTGACTATTGGTGAAAACAACCAAATTTTTCATCATTCCATTATTGGTAGCCCCCCACAAGATTTTGCTTATAAAGGAGAACGGAGTTACCTCGTAATAGGCAACAATAACATCATTCATGAATTTGCTACAATTAGTCCTGGCACAAAACCTGAATCTACAACTTCCATTGGAGATAGTTGTATGATAATGATTGGTGTCCATGTAGCCCATAATGTTAAATTAGGTAATCATGTGGTCTTAGTAAATTACACTGCCCTTGGTGGGTATGTGGAAATTGGAGATGGAGCTTTCCTTTCAGGATTCATAGGAGTACACCAGTTTGTGAAAATTGGTAAATTGGCCATGATTGGTACTTTAAGCAAAATTACTCAAGATTTTCCTCCTTTCATGATGGGGCAGGACATCCCCGCTAAAATATATAGCCTTAACTCCGTTGGTATGCAAAGAGCCGATTTCACCCCAAATTTAAGAAGCAAAATAAAAAAAGCTTATAAAATTTTATATCATGATAAATATAATTTTTCTGAGGCTCTCAAAGTTATTCAAAATGATTCTGAACTGAACTCTGAGAAAGAAATTCAAAATCTTATTAATTTTATAAAAAATTCAAAAAGAGGAATTTGCCAACATCATTAACTTTATGAAAAAATTTATTTTTATTATATTCATTTTTTGGATTGCTACAAGTTTTGCTAATGACACAATTGATCTGGGCCACATAAAAAAAATATTTAAAGAAAAAAAAATTTCACACTTGATTTATATTTCAAAAACATCTTTTAAACTTTTTGTAATTGACAAATCTTTAACAATTTTAGATAAAACAAAAATCACTTATGGTTCTAATCCAGATCAAAAGCCTAAAATTTATTCAGGTGACCATAGAACTCCAGAAGGCCTTTATAAAATCATTGAAGTTCTTAGAAACGATATGCCCGCAAATTCCTGGCAATATAAAAAATTAAATAAAATGAATTCTGTTCATTTTTATGCAAAATATGGACATAGCAAATGGAATAAGCCAAAAGAAGATCTCGGCAAGAAAGCTTATGGCTATGGTTTTTTTAGATTAAATTATCCTAATTCTCAAGATAAAAAACGATATATTTTTTTTTTAAAACAAGGCTTAATTCCCAAAAAAAGAAACGGTCAATATCCAGGCTTTGGAGGTGGCATTGCTATTCATGGTACAAATGATCCTGATGCTATTGGACATTTGGCATCTACGGGATGCATCAGAGTTTCAAATTCAGAATTGAAACGTATTGCTAATTATTTGCAATATGGAACATATGTGTATATTGTTCATTAAAATAATAATTTACAGTACAATAATATACACATTGGTCATTAAAAAAAAATTATAGAGCAATGTATATATTGTTCATTAACAATAAAATTATGGAGCAATATATACATTGTTCATAAAAAATAAAATTATAGTACAATGTATATATTGTCCATTGAAAAAAGCATTATGGTCCAATATATATATTGTCCATTAAAAAAAAACATTAATGAGCAATATATATTGTTCATTAACAAAAACATTATGGTGCAATGTGGACATTGAACATTAAGGAAAAGTTATGCAAATCTTGGGTTTAGATATAGGTGATAAACGAATAGGACTATCTAAAGGTAATCCTACTTTAGGTGTCGCTACCCCCTACACTCTTATTCATGCTGATACTAAAGAAAAGGCTGTAGAGGACATAGGAAAAATTATAGAAAAAGAAAAATTCGAAAAAGTTGTTTATGGATTGCCTCTCAAGGAATCAGGTGAAAAAGGAGAACAAGCTTTAAAGACTGAAACTTTTGTGCAAGAATTAAAAAAGTATTGTTGTAATGTCAAAGAATGGATTCCTATTGATGAACGCTATACAACGCAAATGGCACAACAAGCTATGTCAGAAATGAAATTAACCATTAAAAAGAAAAAGTTAATGGTTGATAAATTATCAGCCGTTTTAATTTTACAGAAATATTTTAATAATTTATAAAGGAGTGATTTATGAAAAAAATTACTTATTTCTTATTTTCAAGTATAGCTATTGCTACTCAACTTTTTGCTGAAGCACCTGTAGCTACTACACATGCGGCTAAAAAAGGTGGTTTAAGTGGCTTACTTTTGCCAATGTTAATTCTTTTTGCTATATGGTACTTCCTTTTAATTATGCCACAGCAAAAAAAAGAAAAAAAACGCAAGGCCATGATTGCAGCTATCAAAAAAGGTGATAAAGTAGTAACAATCGGCGGGATACATGGCACAGTAGAAAAAATACAAGAAAATATTATAACCTTAAAAACAGGTACTTCTACTATGGACTTCACACGATCAGCCATTTCTCAGGCTGGAATTGAAAAAAAATCTAAAAAATAACTGGAATCAAGACAGCAGATTTAGTCTGCTGTCTTTTTTATTATGAAAAAAGTTTTTTTTCTTTTTTTTATCTTATGTATACCTACTTTTGCAAGCTTGGATCAACAATATTTCGAAAATGCACTAAATTATATACACAATAAGAAATATTCTGCAGCTATTACTGAAATCCAAAAAGCTGCCTCTATTAACTCCAATGAAGCAGGTTACAAAATTTATTTAGGATATTTAAATTATCTTCGTGGGAACTATAATAAAGCCAAGGAAATATCCGTATCTATTTTGCAGACTCATTCAGATAATATTTTGTGCAAATTAATTTTAGCTGATATCTTGTACCAAAACAAAAACTGGAGTGCTGCCATTGAACTTTATAATGATATTAATCTCCAATCCCCAAATTTAAAAATTGTTAAAATTCGTTTATATGAACTCTATAAGTACACAGACAAGGAATTGTCACATAAATATTATCTAAAAGCCCTACAATTACCAAAAACAGATTTAAGTTTATTTTTTCCCACTATTAGTAATTCTAAAATAAATTTGCCAAATCAAAAAAATTTTACTATCTTTAATAAGACCGATAAGAAAACAATAGCTGA
>Ga0114934_10000549_pt1 | contig 23918 bp, 14 predicted proteins | sample 4SBtaG_2_FD_99695 | JGI IMG/M metagenome (GOLD analysis project Ga0114934, IMG submission 99695) | Deep subsurface microbial communities from Kolumbo volcano to uncover new lineages of life (NeLLi) - 4SBTROV10_white metaG | ecosystem: Environmental > Aquatic > Marine > Volcanic ...
CTCTGCACCATTATGAACGGCCAGGAGTGTCTCTACACGCTCTCGCTCCTGTGGAGATCTTCCGTAGCAACGCACAAAGAGTTCATCAATAATTTCAGTATCGGGCCGTCCTTCTTTTATCCAGCGATCAATGACACCACCCTGCTGAATTCTCTGATTACCCACATCTCCATTCAGGAGATGAAGTGCCTGCGACAGGCTTGGATCCATACTTACTGCACAGGAACAGACCTCTTCCCGAGTTGCCCTTCCAAAAGTGGTTAGAAAGTACGTCGATGTACGACCATCAGCTACCTGAACCGCACGAGCTCCTTCTGGCAGACCAGGAAACTTGTTTTTCGTTTCAGTTACCTGAGCAAGAATATCAAGAAGTACCTCTGCCCGAATCCGTCGAACAGCCGAATGCGAGAAATTTGAGTTATCAAGCACATTTGTATCATTGGTGTCGCATGCTCGCTGATATGTTTTTGAATTTACAATTTCTCTGACCAGTCCTCTGAAATCCCACTTTGACTTCACGAGATGGTTCGCCAGCGCATCAAGCAATGGGCCATTCACTGGTGGGTTACTTACACGAAAATCATCTGGCTCGTGAACAATGCCTCTGCCAAGAAAATGAGTCCACACGAGATTGGCAATTCGCTTGGCAAAAAATGGATTTTCGGGTGATACCAGCCACTCTGCAACAGCTTCTCGCCTGTCTCGATTTGTGACCTCTGCTTCACCTCCTCCTAAATATTTAGGTGACACCGTCTGGCCGGACACAGGATGCTTCATTCCACCACCACCAGAGTTGTAGATAATGGTCTCCCGCGGATCTTCTGCCCTCTTCCGTCCTATCTGGGCAAAGAAGGCTGCGAACCCGTAATAATCATCCATTGTCCATCGATCGAATGGGTGATTATGACACTGAGCACATTGAATCCGCATTCCCAAGAAGGCCTGCGCAACATTTTCTGTCAACTTCAGGGTGTTTCTTTCGGCCTGATAATAATTGGTGGGAGGATTTTCAAAGGTGCCACCAGAAGCCGTTACCAAGTCTCGCACCATTTGATCAACTGGCTGATTTGAGGCAATGCGTCGATCAAGCCATTGGTGATACAGCAAGGCACCCTTCTTATCCACAATATTATTGATCGAGCGGATTTGTAGGATTTCTGCCCATTTCATCACCCAAAGGTCAACAAATTCTTTTCGGCTGAGCAATTGCTCGACGTACTGTGACCTTTTATCTGGAGATTGGTTAGCAAGGAACGTGTCTCTCTCCTCCTCTGTTGGAAGAAGACCAACAAGATCAATCGTTACTCGTCGTAAGAATGTCTCATCATCACAAACATTCGACGGTGCAATACGAAGGCTTTTAAGCTTCGTGTCGACGAGTTCATCAATCCACGTGTTTCCGTCTTGTTCGGGATACTCAAAAGTAAGATTCTTTGGAATGACCACTATAGGAACACCGACTGTTATGGTGTCGTAGCGGGCCATAACAAACGACTCTCCTCGTTGCCCACTGGCAGTATTGCCCGACGACGTAATAGCAACGGATGAATCATTGTTTGATCCATACCAGACGAGATCCGTTACATCTCTATCGGTGCCATCTGAGAATCGGGCAACTGCCACCAACTGCTGGGTAGCCTGTTCACCTTCAAGAAGAGTTGTGGGCGGGTATAGATCGACCGCCTGTAATTTTGGAGTATCCTTGCCAGCATTTGGGTCGTCCTGTGCCCCTGCTGCAATCCAACGAATGAGACGATCTGCAAGTTCGCTATCTTTCTCGAAACGCTTCCCGCCTGTATGCGGAACCGCACCCACCGCTTTCTGAACAACCAGGCTTCCTTCAGGATTCGCAAGATTAATTCGTCGCCCGGGCATTTCTCGTGTCAATCGATGGTAATCACCAGCCGGGTCGAAACCGAATAAGGAAAGCCGAAATCCATCCTTCCCGCGAGCTGCCCCATGACAACTTCCCATATTGCACCCAGCGCGGGCAAATACAGGCATGACGTCTAAACGAAAAGACAGCGGTGGTTCCTTTGCTGCAGACTGAACGCTCACTGGAAGTTCGACCTGATGTCCACCATATGTAACCACCAGCACTGTCTCGCCATCCTGTTTCGGAGAAAGCCGGATGGAGGTGCCGGCATCACCATCAATCCGTTCGAGCGTGGCATATTCCGAATTCTTGAAAGCCATCTTGGCAGAACGTGTTACGTCTTCGGTCACACTGTCTTCCCGTGTTGCCTGAACAATGATCGTCTGGAAATCTCGTGCTGAATCAAGCCGAACTGCAGGTGGAAAAACATTTATTTCCCGAACTGTTTTTTCCTGAGCCCACAAAGACGTCGCGGCAAAGCAATAAAGCACTGGCACGATGCACTTCCGCAGGATTTGACATCTCATCGAATATGGAACTGCTCCGGCTTCGTCTTTCACTGAGCAGCTCCTTTGGATTCTTTCACTGGACTAGATTGTGAAACCGCCCGTGCCTGAATTCTTAATTGCTCACGACGTGAAATTTTCTTCTTCTGCTGTTTTGGCTTTGGTGGCTCCGGCTTTGGAGCAGCTAAAGCCTTCGCTGGCAGTGGCTTATCGATTCGAAATTCAGTCGCAGCCATGCGATGGACAATCTGATGCCCCTCTTGAGGAACATGCACTTCACAGACAATATTTGCATGCCGACCTGCTGGAGCATCTGCGGCAACGGTGACTGAAAACTCGACTTCTTTACTCTCTGAAGTAATCACGAGGGGCTCAGACGTTGTTTTGGCAGGAAGCCCCAGTAGCACAGCCTTCGCTTCACCTGTAAAGGCTGTCGGGACGGTTACTGTACCGGTGAAGGTCGTGTCCTGTCCCTGCTCTGCCATTCCCTTGTCTAAGGCCACTTGAACAAATGGCTCAGCCACGGTGAGCTTTATCGGTTTCGATGAGATTCGTATTGTCGGACGACCCTTCGCATCTTCTCCCTGAAATGTCACCGTTGCAGACACAACAACATCCCAATCCTGAATCGGAGCCTTCTCGCTTGCGTTAATTGGGTACACCACGTCAGTTTTGTCAGCGGGTACATCGACGCCAGATGCAGCGCCGATTCCAGGTGGCTTGAAGGGAAAGAATAACCGGACCTTGCCTTTAAATCCTTCGTCTTTATGGACACGAACCAGAAGATCTGCTTTTCCATTTTTCACAAGCGGAACGGCAGGCTGAATGAGTTCCAGAGAAACTGGGACTTTTTCAACCACGGCAACTGGCATTTCTGTACTTCGGCTGTATCGCCACGGGGTACGATTTGGGTTGCCATGAATCATCTCGGTTGCTTGCTCAAGTCTCCCAAGATTTTTATTCTGATCAGCAGCATCCACCGCTTTGCAGGCGACCATTCCGGCTTGAATTGGTGCATCCTTTGTAGCCTCAAAGACGATGAAACTACCTGGAGTACCATTCTGAAATGGTGGGCTGGTCACAGACACACCTTCTGGAAGACCTTCAGCAAGCAATTTTACATCACCACTAAAATTACGTCGCGAGGCATTGAGAACAACCGTTGTGCGGCCTCCCCGCGGAACTTGTGGAAACAGATCATCTTGTGATTTTGTCCGTGAGGGGGGGACTGAAAACGTAACACGGGGCGTGATGGGCTCGACTTCGAGCCACCAGACAAACATTTCTCCTCCACGCTTCTGGTGGTCACTCACCCGAATGAGAAATGAGCCTTCTTCTGGTGTTGTTACGTTCATAAGGCTGTCGGGCCCCGACGAATCATCGTTGCCTGTTATCCGAGCGTGCTTTTCGTTATCTCGATACGCATTCAGGGTCAAATCAATGGGTGACCCGACGCGTCTGCCCCATCCTTTGACAGACCATTTTGAACCTTTTGGTGCTTCGATCCTTATCCAATCAGTGTCATTTTCTTTTTCAAGGAGTCCCCAGATTGCAGCGGGGGCAGGGACAGATGGATTCCCATTGGGTGAATCATTCGAGTCGGTCTCCTTGCTCACCGGAAGATTTGTCACTCGAAGCGGGACGGCTTCAGCCGCAATCACTCCATTACGGCGTGGATGCACTGAAAGCAATTGGCTTATCTCGGAGGACGCACGGGGAAAAGAATTTGGAATCTTTACTTTTGACTCAAATTCACCTGCTGGATCACCAAGCCATTTCACAAGGACCTCAGACCCCGGATTTGCTCCAGGAGGAAGTGCCACCGATGGCGTTGGGAATTGACCAACATGCAAAAGATAACTACAAGCCGAACTACCGCCGTAGGCGCTTTCGCGTACACGAACAAAAAAGTTCCCATCTTCGGGGGCCGTGAACGCCATGATCGCATCTTGTTCCATCAGCGGATGGTCATCGTTCGCAGTGAGCACAAAACCATCGTCGTCGACAATATCAATGTAAGGGTCAAACGGCGTGTAATTAAGCCGAACGCCGTCCACTGCAACCGAGAGACGATCGCCTTTTTTAAGGCCAACCTGATAACAATCAACATCTTCTTTCTCCACCACGCCAGCAATTGTCAGCCCACCAGTCTGCGGAACTTGAATCGCCTGCGCTTCCTCCACGGTGTTATTGGAAGGTTTTTTCTGGGAAGGATCGGTCTCTGCCTCAGTGACCTGAGGAAAAGGCCCGACTCGAAAAGTACGAAGCTGGGAAAGACCTTTTTTGGTGCGAATTCGAAAGCGATGGTTACCAAACGGGGCATCCTTCGGAACGTTCAGAACCACTTTTAACTGTTTATCGTTTACTGATTCAATCTTTGTCTGCTGGACAATCCCATCTTCAAAAAAGAGCGTCTGTGGTTCGTGCAGATTTGTACCGAACACAAGTACTTCAACTTCACTTCCTTGCGTTGCACCAGCAGGCACAATTCTTCCGATGGTTGGCGCGGCTCGACACACATGAGGAAAGAACACGCAACTACAGAGAGCCGCTGCGGCTATTCGTGCAACAATTCGTTGACAACTTTTCCTATTTTCCATCACACAATCAATTTCTTCAGGAGGGGGTGGATCAGAAAATACACATCCATAGAACAGGGCCAGGTCAGACGAGCAGCTCGTGCCGAACCTTCCCACCATCAACAATCTCGACCGGACGCGCTCCAGGGGCCATCAGCTCCTTCTCTGCGACAATTCCGAGGCAATGGTAAACCGTTGTTGCAAGATCCTCGATTGTAACTGGGCTATCAAATGGCTCTGCTGCTATCGAATCAGAAGCACCGTGGATCAGGCCCTTCTTCACCCCACCACCAGCCAGCACGGTACTGAAAACTTTGGGCCAATGGTCGCGTCCAGAATCCTTGTTAATTTTTGGCGTACGGCCAAACTCGCTTGATACCATAACGAGTGTTGAATCGAGCAACCCACGTTGTTCAAGATCATCAATCAAGGTGGCAAATGCCTGATCAAACGGTGGAAGCGTTCGATCGATCCCCTGTTTTACTTTTTGATGCATATCCCAGCTGCCATATGACATGGTGACAAATCGCACACCTGCTTCGACGAGTCGTCGAGCAAGAATCATTCGCTGCCCTGCTTGATTCCGACCGTATCGGTCTCGTAATTCCTTCGGCTCAACATTGATATCAAACGCTGCCTGTGCTTTAGACGAACTCACCAGGTCGTACGCTCGCTGGTAGAAGCTATCCATAGCTGTAATGTTGTCAGAACCTTCAAGGCGATTAAAGTGCCTGCCAACAACGTTCCGCAGGTGACGGCGAGACTCAAATCGCTTTGCATCAACGCCACCGGGCAGTGAAAGGTCCCGGACTGTGAAGTTATTACTCGCTGGATCTGAACCGAGGGTGAAAGGACCATACGCACTTCCTAGATATCCAGCCTCAGCATCAGGCGCTGGCAAATTCGGTAAGCAGACATATGGAGGCAGGTTTGCTCGTGGACCAAGTTCGTGCGACACAACGCTACCGAAGCTTGGATAAGTGACTGCGGGACTGGGCCTATACCCAGTGAACATATTGTGCGTACCACGTGGATGAGCCGCCTCACCGTGGGTCATTGAACGAATGACTGTAATTTTATCAGCGATCTTTGCAGTCTTTTTGAGGTGCTGATTGAAGCGAATACCAGGCAACGCTGTCTCGACTGTACCCATCTCCCCTCTGTACTCGAGCGGTGAGAGTGGCTTGGGATCGAAGGTCTCCTGCTGCGACCATCCACCAGGAAGCCAGATATGAATAACGCTCTTGGCCGTACCTTCAAAATGCTCGAACTGCTTTGCATCAGCTTGAGCAGACCGCATGCTTAGGAAGGACCCCAATGAAAGACCAAAGCCTGCTAACGAACCAACTTGCAAGAATTCTCTTCGGTTCCCTGATTTCAGTTGACGCAAAAAATCACAACGATTACTCACCGAATGCGAGATGTCATGAGGATTCACGGGCTGTCTCCCTTATTAAGTAGTCCCAAAGCAATAGTTTACGTATACTCATCGAATGGTGAGGATACTTGCTTTAATGTTAGCTATCCGTCGCCTCTTACGCACCAATCGGGGTGTCAAAAACAACTAGATTTCTCGTGCAAACAGCTGGTGATGTATAAAAAACCAGCAGAACCACCATAAAGAGGGGTGATTGTATGGCTGTTCAGGTAACCAATCTACAAAACGACCGAACCATCGAAGTGGCTACAACCGGGAAACTAACCCGTGCCGACTATGACGAATTTGTTCCAGTCATCGAATCAGAAATGAAACAGGGGAAAGTTAAAATTCTGTTCTCAATGCACGACTTTTCCGGCTGGGACGTGGGTGCACTGTGGGAAGATATCAAATTTGACATGAAACACTTCGGAGAAATTGAGCGAGTTGCCATGGTCGGTGAAAAGAAGTGGGAGCAGGGCATGGCGTGGTTTTGTAAGCCGTTTACAACGGCAAAAATTGCTTACTTTGATCAAAGTGAGATCGACGCTGCCCGCTCCTGGCTACAGGGCGAATAATTCGTCTGTTTGTATGCAACGACCAATCAGACTTATCTCCTCTGACACCTATCGAATCCATCAGGTGTCATCCGCGAGTGTTCGTTTGCCTCGAAGGAGATGATGGTAGTGCTGGGCAAACCGATGGGCTTCATCGCGCACATATTCCAACAAGCGTAACGAATACGCATCTCGTGATAGACGCAGCGGTTCCGATTTTCCGGGCAAGAAAATCTCTTCTTCCCTTTTGGCAATCGACAGAATGCATGGTGGTTCTACTCCTAAGGAATTCAGCGCATCAAGAGCAGCGGACAGTTGACCTTTGCCACCATCAATCAGAAATATATCCGGAAGTGATGCCCCTTCTCGAAGCAGACGGGAGAACCTTCGTAAGACGACCTCGTGAATGCTTTTGAAGTCATCAATGCCATCAACCGTTTGAATCCGGTATCGCTTGTAACCCGGTTTAAACGGAAGACCATCAATGAACTGGACTAGGCTGGCAACCGTTTCATTGCCAGCGAGATGAGCAATATCAACACCCTCTATGACTCGTGGTGTCCCTGAAAGCCCCAGGACTTTCTCAAGGCCAGCGAGTCCTTTTTTTGGATCGACAAGAAACACCTCAGGTTGAACATGTTCCTCAAGATCACCACGTTCATGAAGCCGTTCAAGGAGTCTGATTTCATCACGAAGCCTCGCTGCCTTTTCGTATTCAAGATCTTGCGATGCCGCCTGCATTTCGGTGTGCATCTCCTTCAACAGTTGTTTCTTCCCACCTTCCAGAAATGTCTTGAGCCGGTTGATGTCTTTTCGATAATCCGCCTTTGTAATCCGCAGATTACAGGGTGCCGTACATTGATCAATCGATGCTAGGAGACATGGGCGAAACCACTTCCACTGGGGATCATCCGCATCGATATCGAGCGAACACGTTCGGAACTTAAAAATTCTCTGGAGCACAACGATTGCTCCACGAAGGCTTCCTGCACTCGGAAATGGTCCATAGAGTTTCACGCCTTTCGAGGCCGGTGATCGCGTAAATTCGATACGAGGGAAATCTTCGTGCGTGGTTATCTGCAAATATGGAAACGTTTTATCGTCTTTGAGCAACGAATTGAATCGTGGCTGCACGTCTTTAATCAGCCGACTTTCAAGAAGAAGTGCATCGACTTCACTATCCGCTTCCAGATAGTCAATGTCTCGTATTTCACGAACAAGATCAGCTGTACGTCGATCAACTTCCGCCGCCTTGAGAAAGTAACTCCCAGCGCGGCTCCGTAAATTTTTTGCCTTTCCAACATAGATCACTCGACCGGCACTGTCCTTCATCAAATAGACACCCGCCGTCTGCGGAAAGTCTCGTACCTTCTTCGCCGCTGCAGCGCAGTCGGCGGTCGTAGCCAATCCATCAGTATCTGCTGGAGACGTTTCAGAATGTAAATCAGAGGAATCGCTCATCTATGCATTCTATGAGGAAAATGACATTTGCCAGGCAACTCATAAGAGGATTGGGCTCAAAATGCCTTCCCTTTAAGGTCCCACGGCACATGCACCTCTGTTCTCACACTCCAACTCGACTCCGTAAATCCTCTTCCAGGAGATTCAGACGTCGTTCCAATGCAGCTTTTACAGCTGGCAGTGCTTCTGCAGACATCGGTTGGGATACGGCAAAAAGATAAAACTTGATTTTGGGTTCGGTGCCCGAGGGCCTGGCTGCTACCGCATTGCCAAGTGGAGGAAACAGAGGCCCCGAAGCTTTTGCACCTGTCCCTTCCGGATCAAGAAGATCGAAGATAACAAGATCTCCTTGCTCACCTTTCAATGGCATCTCGCCTTGTTCAGGATCGTGGACTTTCAGTTGACCGTAGTCTCTTGTTCGTCTCACGGCCAGGCCTCCCAATTCTGTTGGCGGATTGGCCCGCAGGCCTGCCATGATCTCTCGCATGCGATCCATACCTGCTGCCCCTGGCAACTTGATCGCCACCTGCCGTTCGAGATGACACCCGTGTATACAAAACAGATCATCCAGCTTTTGATGCAATGTCCTTCCTTGTGCTTTAAGCTCTGCTGCTAACTCAGCCAAAAGTAACGCTGCAACACTTGCGTCTTTGTCACGGACATGTGTTCCTGCCAGATATCCATGAGACTCTTCGCAACCAAAAACAAAGTGTTCTGGACCGATGTCATCGATCGTTCGACCAATCCATTTAAAGCCAACCTGGAGCCCATCGATGACGCTCAGTCCGTACTTTTCACCAATGTGACGAACGAGACCACTCGTAACCAGAGTCGTGACAATCGTATCTGTTGGCTGAAGAACGTTCTGTCGTCTTTTCGTTTCGAGCACCCACTCCGCTAATAGGGCACCGAGCTGGTTTCCTGTAAATGTTTTCCAGTCACTGTCTTTCTTTGGCGCTAACGCAGCGGCAGCACCCAGCCGATCACAATCTGGATCACTTGCCATAACCACGTCATCAGAGCGGTTGCGTGCTTCCTCAATTGCACCAGTGAGCACTTCCGGATTTTCTGGATTCGCAACATGTCCAGGAACATTAGGGAAGTCTCCATTGGGCTCAGCTTGTGGGCCGTAGAGCCTCACGTTCTGAAAACCTGCTCCCTGTAATACAGGAAGAACAGCGGTGGCCCCAACACCATGCAGCGGCGTGTATACAACTGAAAGATCACGAGAACCAGTTGTTGCCTGCTTTAACACGGCACGCACAAAAGCCGGGTCGATCTCATCTTCCATGAAAACAACTCGTCCGTTTTCAACCCCATCATCAAATGGGAATCGGGTGATTTCATTAACCTGCATGACCCGTTCAATAATACCTTTGTCGTGAGGTGGTAACACCTGAACACCGCCAGACCAGTACACCTTGACAGCATTGTCACTGGGCGGATTATGGCTCGCCGTAACCATGATGCCGCATGTACTCTCGGTATAACGAACCGCGTACGAAAGCTCGGGAGTACTCCGGTATCCTCGCAGGAAAAAAATCTTGAACCCTGCTGCTAAAAGAATTTCACTACACAGCTTGGCAAAATGTTCTGAACGATGTCGGGTGTCATACGCGATCGTACAACTTGGTTCACTTCCTTTCGCACGGGTTGCCATGACATACTCAGCAAGCCCTTGGGCACTTTCCCCGATCGTACGGTCGTTGATCGCATTTGATCCAACGGGAAACATTTTTCCGCGTCGTCCCCCAGTACCAAAGGGAATAACTGTCCAATAGGCATCATCCAGTGATTTCCAAATTTCTTGATCTGCTTTTGCACGAACAATAAGATCCGCAAGCTGCTCAGCAAATTCTGCATACCGAGGTTCCCTCAACCAGCTTCGCATGGTTTCCACCGAATGGTCAGTAATCACACCATTCTGATGGGCTTCGTCTAAACGCGCGAGACAATCAGTCACTAAATCAGCAGACATTGACGCCATCAATAAACTCCATAAAAACACGGGTGTTCGTCAGGTTTTGTTTGGATTTATACTCTGCAACTCGAAAACATGCAGCTATTTCCACTGGAAAACCTATGAAGAATGATACCGCAACGAATCCAAAGCATTCTGAACCACTTATTGTCAGCGTCTCGGGACTCCGAGGAATCGTGGGAGAAGCACTCACCAACGATGTTGCGGCGGCATATGCCTGCAGTTTCATCGAAACCCTTCCTGCTGGGCCTGTTGTAATCGGCAGAGACGGTCGGGAATCTGGACCAGCACTTAAAGAAGCCATTGCCAATGCGATTGTCGCAAATGGCCGAGACGTGCTCGACTGCGATATCGCTTCAACGCCAACAGTCGGAGTTGCTATTGTTGAAAAAAATGCAGCCGGCGGCATACAGATATCAGCCAGTCATAATCCAGCCCCATATAATGGACTCAAACTCTTCTCATCAGAAGGGCGTGTTCTCCCTGCTGTGGCGGGCGACGCAGTGCGACTACGATTCGAGGCTCTTCGAAGGGCTCCACCAAAAATACAAAAGGAGTCTGCCCATGGAAATGTTCGTGCCATTGAAAGCACGCTTCCACATCTCCACAAGGTTCTTGCCATTGTTGACGTTGATTCAATTCGCAAAGTGAAACCAAAGGTGTGGATTGACTGCGGTCATGGTGCGGGCAGTCGACTGGCACGACCACTCCTAGAAGCACTTGGCTGTGAAGTCACTGTTGTTGGAGAGCCTGCTGACGGCCAGTTTGAACATGAACCTGAACCAACAGCGGATAATCTTATTGACTGGTTGCCACAGATACCAGCAGCCGGAGCTGACATAGGCTTCTTTCAAGATCCCGATGCAGACAGACTCGCTATCGCTAGTCATACAGGGGACTATTTGGGTGAAGAATTAACGCTTGCCCTTGCAGCAGATGCCGTACTGATGAAATCACCAGGTCCGGTCGTCATCAACTGCTCGACAAGCCAACTCACCGTGCATCTCGCACAACGACACGGCGCACCATGCACGCTTTCAGCTGTTGGTGAAGCGAATGTTGTCGACGAGATGCTAAAGAGGAACGCTGTGTTAGGAGGCGAGGGGAACGGCGGTGTAATCGACCCTCGTGTTGGCCTGGTTCGAGACTCCTTTGTCGCGATGGCCCTTATTCTCGAACGCATGGCCGAGGGTGGGACACTCACACCTCTTACCAACCTGATCAAGGACTTCCCTCCTCTTACGATCAAAAAAACGAAAATTGTGCTTCCTTCCGGCTGGTCCAAACAAGACGTTGGCAACTCGTTTCAGCGTGTTGCTGATGCGTTCCCTGAGGCAAACGTAAGCCGGCTCGACGGTGTCCGAATTGAATTTACTGACGGATGGTTACTGGCACGTGCCAGTAACACCGAGCCTATCGTACGGATCATTGCAGAGGCAGCAGATGAACAACAGGCACTATCTGTAATCGAGCACGCCAGCAAGGCATTACTTGATCAATCGTGATGTTCCCATATACAGCTCGTTCAGCGTGCTGGAAGCTGTATCTCCATTGCTTCCATAAGTCGTTTCATGTCTTCCCACACATCACGTTTCGCTGAAGGGTTCCGAAGGAGGTAGGACGGATGGTAAGTACACATGACACGACTCCCTTGGTATTCAAACCATTTTTTTCGAAGTGATCCTATTGAATCTGTTGTTTCAAGCAGAGCATGAGCAGCACTTGCACCAAGACAGCAGATGTATTCGGGTTGCACTATCTTGAGCTGGTGCTCAAAAAAGGAACGACAATTCTCCACCTCTTCGGGCAGAGGGCGGCGATTTTCAGGCGGCCGACATTTCAACACATTGAGGATATAGACCTCTTCGCGAGAAAGAGTACAGGCCTCTATGATTTTCGTCAGCAGTTGTCCGGCACGACCAACAAAGGGGATGCCTGATGCATCTTCATCTGCTCCTGGTGCTTCACCGAAAAAGCAGAGTCGAGCATGTGCAGAGCCTGCACCAAAAACTGTCTGTGTACGAGAAGATGCGAGCTGCGGACATTTCTGACACCCGGCTACTTCCTCACGAAGAACCTGAAGCAGCTGATCAGCATGATTCGAACCGTCCGCTCGTTCTCGAACGCTTGCAGAATCTATTTGCCTCTCAGCATGCCCCTCAGAATACCCCTGAGTCTTTGGCAAGCATGTTACTCCTGCCAATTCCAGACTCTGTAATCGCTGCCGTACTGCCCGTTCTGACATTCTGCCTATCCGTACGGTTCCAAGATCTATAACGCCTTACGAAAACGCTTTGGCCCACGCTTCCTTCCAAGAAGCGACGGTGCTGGTTTCGGAGCAGCCGGGGCTTCTCCTGAGGAGTCGCTCAAACCCTTGCCGTCTCCAGTTTGTTGTTGGTCAGCAGGAAGCGTGGCGGTCGGTTTTGGAGCAAGCGCAGAGAATCCTTCAATTTCGCTTCTCTCCAAAAGTTTATCGATTCGCATTTCAATACGAGTCAGTTGCGTACCTTCCTCTGGAGCAACAAATGTATACGCGATTCCTTCACGGCCCATTCTGCCAGTTCGACCCACCCGATGAACGTAGTCGTCGCAGAACTCTGGTATATCGTAATTAATAATGTGTGAAACGCCGGAAACATCAATACCGCGACCCACGACGTCCGTTGCCACCAGAACCTGTATCTGACCTTCCCGGAATTGCCGCATCACACGATCTCGTACATTCTGTGCGAGATCACCGTGGATGCATGCAACACTGGCCTTCTTGTTTTTCCTACGCCGCTGGAGACGCTCATGAATTTTGTCAGTTCCGCGTTTTGTACGGCAGAAAACTATGGCCTGCCGCGGCTGCTCACGTTCGAGTAATTGTTCGAGTAAGGCAAACTTACGCGTGGGATCAACTGTAAAATAAAACTGTTCAATTGTTTCAACAGAAATTTCATTCGTTGAAAAGTCAAGAATCTCCGGGTCTCGCATATAGCGAGTTGCTAATTTTGCAACGGGCGGCGGAACAGTAGCAGAGAGAAGCAACGTCTGTCGGCTTTGAGGACATCGCCGAAGAATCTTTTCGATATCTGGCCGAAAGCCAATATCTAACATACGGTCAGCCTCATCGAGCGTCACGAGCTCGAGGATACCGAGCACAAGGGTACCTCGACTCAGGTGGTCAAGGACCCTCCCTGGTGTGCCGACTACAACTTCCGGATTTTTGGTGAGCTTATCAATCTGAGCCTTAATAGGCTTTCCACCATAGACAGCAACACATCGAAGATTGGATCCTGCCGCAAGTTTTTCAAATTCATCACGAACCTGAACAGCTAATTCACGCGTGGGTACCAGAACAAGTGCCCGCACACCGTGGCCTCGTCCTGGACTTCGTGTGAGTAACTCGAGTATCGGAAGCACGAACGAAGCGGTCTTACCGGTTCCAGTCTGAGCTTGTCCGAGTACATCAACTCCTGCAATTGCTCTTGGAATAACTCCTGACTGAACCGGAGTCGGCTGAGTGTATCCGGCTCGATCCACTGCTTGGAGAGTCGTGGCGGAAAGTCCAAGTGTCGTGAAGTCTCCGCTGTCGTTTTTTTCGTGAATTGGCGTAGTGGAAGTATTCGCAGATGGCGATGCTTCGTCGTGTGCGTTCCCCCGGCCTTCCGTGCCTTGGGACGAACGTCTATCTGCCTCGGCAGGGCGACGCCGCCGGGGCTGTTCTTGACTGGTCACTCCGAACCTTCTCTCATGTGAGTTGCTCTCATCATTCTTGTGCAAGCCACAATGAACAGCCGGGTCTGACTACACCAAGTCTGAAAAGACCTCGGGTTCCATCCGGGTGATTTTCAGCGGGAACAACCAGCTTATAGAGAGCAAAGTACTACAAAATCTCTTCTTTTCTGAGACGATACCATACAAACGAACAGTACGCAATTCGAGCTGGTTTCGGTTTTCGCTGCAGAACAAAGCGAGAAAACGCCTGAGTCAGCATATGTTTCTTCAACGCCATTCATGAGAACCTGAAAGAATGGGTTGTGGTCGTGGGCATCTCTGTTCGCACTCAGCGATCAAAAAACTTCTTTATTGCCCACACAGTTGCTGCCCTTCCAGCACGAGCTATAGACCTCGTGAGAGGAATACTTTTCGGACATACCGCAACACAGTTTTGGGCATTACCACACATTTGAATACCGCCCTGGCCAGTGAGTGACTGCATTCGCTCATCCGCATTCATACTGCCTGTTGGATGGCTATTAAAACGTACAGCTTGGCTGATCGCATGCGGTCCAAGAAACTGTTGATCATAGGCTGACTGCTTACGGGACTCGAGTTCTTCATCTGATTCCTCTTCTCGCTGCACAACTTCAATCTTATTAAATTGCGGACAGGCTTCCATGCAGCATCCACAACTGATGCATGTGGTTAGAGGATATGCGTCTTCCTGCTCTTCTGGTGAAATTCTTGGCCCTGGACCATGATCATACGAATCATCAACCGGAACCCATGCCTTGACACGCTGGAGTGAATGAAAAATTCTTTCTCGATCAACACTCAGATCCCGAACAACAGGAAATTTTGTAAGCGGCCTCAGTTCAATTTCACCTGGTGTTTCCTTGAATAGATTATCGACCAGAGACGAACAGGCCATTCGAACACGACCATTTATCAGCATTGCACACGAGCCACAAATTTCTTCAAGGCAGGCACAGTCCCATGCGACGGGCGCAACCTTTCGGCCATCCTGAGCTTTTGAAATCGCTGCGATTCTCTGGAGCACGCTGATGACATTCATATTTGGCTCATACGGGATCGCGAACTGCTGCCAGTAACTTTCTTCACCCGGCGCATCTTGTCGCAAAACCCGAACACGAATTTCCTGCGGAGACTGCTCGTGTTCGGCGATTGTTTCCGAGTTCAGTAATGTAGATGCCGTAATCATGATCACTCCAAATTATCAATGAATAAACAAGGTGTCTCGAAGCCTGTTGTACCGTCACCCTACTGTTGCTGTCTCAGTCGCTTTTTCGGTCCGCTCTTTCCAAACCTGCTCAATAACCTCTCCGCCCACAAGGCCGTAAAGTCGTGGCCGCGGTGGAATGAGTGTTGTATCAACATCCTCATACGTGATAACCGGATGCCCATCATTTCCGTGAACACCGATCGTTGACTTGAGCCATTTTTTGGTATTCGCTTCAAAGCGATCACACCAACGCTCTGCCTCTGCTCTTTGCTCCACTGGCTCAGTTGCTTCAATACCTGGCATTGAGAAGTCTGGCTTATAGTGGGCGCCACGGCACTCATCCCGAAGCAACGCACCCTTTAACATAAGTTTCGCAAGCGGAAACATATCCCCGACCGCTTTGGTGAATACTACGTTTTGATTCGTCCAGTTGCCAGTATCTGACAGGCTGCAGTGCTGCCAAACATTTTCCAACTGGCACACATCGTCATAAGCCTGAGTGAGTTGATCGTTGCGCCTCACAACGGTTGCCGTTCTGGTCATGATGTCGCCAAGCTGTCGATGGATATCGTATGGATTCGATTCCCCTGCAGGCCGAGACAGAATCGCTTGGTGAATTTCTTCCTGTTTTTTCACTGCCGCGATAAAATCTGGGCTTGTCTCATCACGTGTATTTTTCTTGCCACCAGCGATCACGCCTGACGCACAGAAGAGGCCGCTGAAAATACATGAAAGCAACGAGTTCGCACCAAGACGATTCGCGCCGTGGTATTGGTAATCACATTCACCAATTGCGTATAGACCCTGAATATTTGTCTGTTGATTACGTGGCGACCCTTCTACCAAGCCCCCATTTTCATTCTTTTCGTAGTCGACCCAGAGCCCTCCCATCGAGTAGTGAACTGCTGGGAAAATCTTCATTGGGGCATTACGTGGATCAACACCCTGAAACTTTTCATAAATTTCAAGAATCCCACCAAGTTTTCTATCGAGTGTCTCACGAGGGATATGCGTGAGGTCGAGGTATACGCAAAGACGATCCTTTTCAACCGACAGGCCGTCGGTAGTGCAAATATCAAAAATTTCACGAGTAGCAATGTCACGAGGAACGAGATTCCCATACTCCGGATACCTCTCTTCCAAGAAATAATATCTTTCGTCTACGGGAATATCTTTCGGGTCACGGGCATCCTGTGGTTTTCGTGGGACCCAGACTCGTCCACCTTCACCACGAGCACTTTCACTCATCAGCCGCAGTTTGTCAGCTCCTGGAACCGCAGTCGGGTGCACTTGTATGAACTCTGCATTTCCATATTTAACCCCAGCCTTGTAGGCACGACTGACGGCGCTTCCTGTACAAATCATCGACATGGTGGATCGACCATACAGAAGCCCACAGCCACCTGATGCCAGAATCACAGCATCGGCAGAAAATGCCTTGAATTTCATTGTCACCATATCTTGGCACACAGCGCCAATGCATCGACCATCGTCATCCACGACCGGTTCGAGAAAGTCCCAGAACTCCCACTTCTTCACCCGGCCTTCACCTTCCCAACGACGCACCTGTTCATCCAGGGCGTAGAGGAGTTGCTGGCCTGTTGTGGCACCTGCGAAAGAGGTCCTTTTGTACAGCGTGCCGCCAAAGCGGCGTTGGTCTCGAAATCCTTCGGGAGTTCTGTTGAAGGGAACACCGAGGCGATCCATCAGGTCGATGATACGCGGTGCCCATTCGGCCATCTCCTTCACTGGAGGCTGGTGCTGCAGAAAATCGCCACCATATACGGTGTCATCAAAGTGCTTCCACTCATTATCACCCTGTTGCCTGGTGACGGCATTCACACTGTTGATACCACCTTGGGCACAGACACTGTGTGATCTCTTCACCGGAACAAGGCTCACAAGATCAACATGTACACCAAGTTCGGCTAGACGCATTGTGGCGGAAAGGCCGGCTAAACCACCACCGATAACGAGGACTCGTGGTTGTGTCATGAATTAATCCTTTTTTTTACTTCGCTTTTCTTTATTTGCAGACGAGGTGCTTCCAGCAGGCATCACACTCGATGACTCTCGGCTCAGACTGACTGCGTGAGCAGAATGCTGTTGAGCCTCTGCCGAGATTCCGCCGTCTAACATCTGCCGTGCCTTGTACATCCGCGTCTCAATCTCTTTCGCCTTTTCAACATCGATCGACCGCATTCCACCGAGTGCACCAAGACCAGCAGCACCAAGACCAATGCCAACGAACAGGCTGAGCCAATTGGCTCTCTGCATTGCAGCTGGACTTGTCCAAATGCCCCACGTGATACCCATGCTCCACAACCCGTTCGCAAAGTGATACACAGTTGCGATGATTCCTGTCGCATAGAGCAGCGTGATCGCAACTGGCTTCAAGGCGACTGCCGCAGAACTCGCTGCGTGATGAGGATCAAACTGTCCGCCGCCCACTGGTGCACCCATCCAATGAAGTTGGGTGATGTGCCAGAGAATGAAAGCAAACGCAATCATGCCAGTTGCACGTTGCAGCGTATAGCGAACATTGCCCTGGTACGAATACGATCCGATGTTTGGAACTCCAGTTGCAATAATGACAAATCCCATAACAGCATGAAACAACATTGGTATAAAAATGAATATCCATTCAACCGCTGGCAACAAAGGGCCAAGAGAGTGAATGAGATCGACCCGCGATTGAAATGCCGCTGCACCGCCAAGAACTGACGCATTCGTCAAAAGATGAACAATCAGGAATGCGCCTACGGGGATAAAACCTGCAAGCGAAAAAAGCCGATACAGTAAAAACTGATGACGACCCAAAAATGAGTCTTCTGGAATGGAAGTTGTGGCCACGGCACTCCTCGTCACACATTTGACATCACTGCTACGGCCTATTGAGCAGATGATATAATCCACGACACCAGGCATCAAACGTCGGAAGGATGTCTACTTCTATGCCACGGAGGAAAAAAGCGACTGGGTCGAGCCATTGATAGACGCCAGAAAACTTAATTTCGCCCGCGTTTCCTATATTTGAGTATAGGTCTCGAGGCTCTCAGGGCAACGCCCGACCAGAGTTTGGCGAGACTCGACGCACGGATTTATACTTTCGAGATTAGAGAACTCGTATTTCACTGGAGATCACAGGGTGTCCAAGCCCAAAATAATCGTTGCAGGTACCCCCGGTGATACGCCATCCGCGTCAGCATTGAGTGAGACTGCCGAACTTTTCAACCCAGAAACGTGTGAGTTTATTTCAGTGAACTCACCAACTGATCTCGTTGCCATGGTAGCGGGCCAGCCGATTACTGCTGTCGTGCTCACTGGGCAAATAGCGAAAGCCCCAGAAGCCATTGCAGGCTTCCTCATGGGACCAACAATCCTTGATCATTTTCCAGACGGAGTTGCACTCCTGGATTCCGGCGGTGGTGTTCTGTGGGCCAATGACATCCTGCAATCGCTGTTCGATGGCAAAGGTGGTCCCTCGGCAAATTTCCTCACAGCACTCGGATCACCAGTCTGGGTCCACCCTACGGGTGATCGACCCATTCCGGTAACGTGGCTTGATAACGAAGCATCAGCCGCTGCAGGAGGTCTCATCCTCCGGATGCCTGATGATCGTTTTCTCTATCTTCAATCCTCTCCTCTTTTCTGTCTACCTCCTCCTGTATCTGAGAGCACAAGCAAGCAACCTCATGATGGTGCTGAAGGCTCTGTGGTCGTTGTGCGGGATGTAAGTCAAACAATACTCGAACAACAAAAGCGGGCGGCCATTCATCAGGCAGGACAGACATTAGCCGATCTCACACCAACTGAGTTGGCTGACATGACAGTTCAGGAACGGATTGAACTACTCAAAAGCAACATCATTTATTACTCAAAAGACCTGCTCAAATTTGATGTCCTTGAAATTCGGCTTCTGGACAAACAAACCAGTCGGCTGGAACCACTCCTTGCCGAGGGCATGCAGCCAGAAGCAGAATCACGAGTCCTCTTCGCTCGTGAAGAAAATAATGGTGTCACCGGGTATGTAGCAGCCACCGGCAAAAGCTACTTCTGCGACAACACAATACAAGACGTCCGGTTTCTTGAAGGCTGCAAAGGGGCCAAAAGTTCAATCACAGTTCCACTGCTTATGCATACGGAAGTCATTGGGACATTCAACGTCGAGAGCCCAGAGCCGGGCAGCTTCACGGACACTGACCTGCAGTTCCTTCATATTTTTGCTCAGGATGTTGCTGCATCACTCAACACACTTGAACTACTCGTAGCTGAAAAAGCGAGCACCGCCGCTGAAAGTGTTGAGGCTATTCATGGGGCAGTTGCTTTACCTGTTGATCAATTACTGAACGACACAGTCAATGTCATGGAGCGCTACATTGGTCACGAGCCTGATGTTGTCGAGCGACTCCAACGCATTCTAAAAAACGCCCGTGATATAAAACTTGTGATTCAAAAGGTCGGTGAAAAAATGACGCCGAGCTACGCACAGTCACAAGGCAGGCTAACGGGACAGAAAGCAACGTTAAAAGACCGATCAATTCTTGTCGTTGATGCTGATGATGAAGTTCGAGCAGCCGCACATAGCCTGCTTGAGCGACAAGGCTGTATTGTGGAAACAGCTCGCGATGGAAATGAAGCAATTTCAATGGTGAAGGCCGTGAAAGAAAAGTCGTACGATGCCATCATTTCTGACATTCGCTTGCCCGACATGAGTGGCTACGAACTCTTGGTGAAACTTCAGGATGTTATTGGATCAGTCCCACTCATTCTGATGACTGGCTTCGGGTATGACCCTGGTCACTCGATCGTCAAAGCACGTCAGGCAGGTGTAGAGCTTGTGCTTTTCAAACCATTTCGCTTGGACCAACTCCTCGAGACAGTCGAACGCTGCATTCTCACGAGGCCGGCTGCGTGCTAATACGACTCAAACGTGATCCTCACACTGTTAATTAGAAAAACACCTTCTTATTAGCACAGGGGACCTGTTTTTTGCTGATCTCTGGCTGTCCTGTCAAAGCAGGAAAACCGGGCAAGGGCTTACCGACCCTCTTTTTTTCTTGGGGTTGACCCCAAAACACGGTCGCGGCTACTTCTCTGGCCTCAAACCGGTTTTACTCAACACAACAGGATTCATGGCATGGCCTTGGCAAGCGGTTCCGAGCGAAGCAATGTTCTCGCTCTGATAACGCCGAAACGAAATGCTGCTGTAGTACTGACCATGGCATTCTTGCTCATGACAGGGTCACTGTGTGCAGCTGAGACAGAGGCTCCTGATCCTGCTGAGCAGACCACGCCCACTGAATCTCTGCCTCCCGATGTCATTGCTGCGAAACTTTCAGCACAAGTTGCAGCACAGCAGCTTGAAGCAAAACGGCTGGCTGAAAAGAATCCTCTTGAAGCAATTGAGTTACTCGACAGCACTGCTGAGACCGTAGCAGCAGAGACAGCACTTCCGGAAGCCACCCGTAAACTTTTAGGTCGACGTGTGCAACGCACTCGTTCAGAGATAGAACAACTTACTGGCAAACGACGAAATGAGCTCGAGCTCGATCGCCAGAACGCGATGATTGAAGACAAGATCGACAAGGATCGTGGTCGCAAAATAGAAGTCGAGCAACGACTTGCAACACTTGTTGAAGAGTACAACGTGCTCATTGACGAACAACGCTTCGCTGAAGCTGAAGTCATTGCCAAAAAAGCAGCTCAGCTTTCACCTGACAGTGTTGTTGCACGTCAGTTACTGAGTCAAAGCCGAGTCATTCGACGCCTCGATACTCAAAAAATGCTTGCGGGCAGTAAAAGCGATGGATTCCTTGATGTCATCGAAGATGCTGAAGCATCCAGCGCACCATTTGTTGGCCCAATTGAGTTCCCAGAAACGCATGACTGGGAAGACCTGACAAAGAGCCGAGCTCGACTCGCTGCTGAAGGTCGCTCTGAAATGTCTCCTGCAGAAATCAGAATCAAGTCGAAACTTACGAATCAGATCGAGGCAAAATATCGGGATCAGCCACTGGCCGAAGTTCTTGATGATCTTGCCCGACAGGCTGATGTACCAATCCACCTGGATCTTGTTGGATTAGAGAGTGAATCTGTTGGCACTGATACACCTGTGACAATTTCACTCGATCAGTCAATCTCTCTGAAGAGTGCCCTCAAGCTATTACTTGAACCCCTTCATCTTGATTACGTCGTTCGTGATGAGGTCTTGAAAATTACAAGCCCGCAGCTTGTGCAGGGTGAGGTCTATAGCGTGTCGTATCCCGTTGCGGACCTTGTTATTCCGATTCCAAATTTCTCATCGGAAAATCTTGGTATCACGGGTGCCCTTCGTGAAGGGTACTCCAGAATGGCACCGACGCAGGCTAAAGTGGAAGTGGGCCCAACTCCAGCTGGTATCACCAACGGAATGGGAGGCGGACCAACATCGAGCACAGGCAGTTCCAATCCAAATGTCTTGGCTCAGCTTCAAGGTGGCTCTGTCGGCGGCGGATCATCGTCACCCTCCCTCGCTGGTTCTGGTGGTGGTCAAGCTGATTTTCAGTCGCTGATTGAACTCATTACACAAACCGTGGCTCCAACAACATGGAACACTGTCGGTGGGCCTGGTGCTATGATGCCATTTCAGACAAATCTCAGTCTTGTGGTCAGTCAGACACAAGAAGTCCATGAAGAAATTGCTGATCTTCTCGACCAACTCCGCCGCCTGCAGGATTTACAGGTGACCATTGAGGTTCGGTTCATCACGCTCGACGATGCATTTGCAGAACGTATCGGCGTCGACTTTGACTTCAATATACAAACAGGTGTGAATCAGCCACTGAACATGACTGCTGTTCCAACAGCGAGTGGATCAGCGAGTCCATTTTCTCGAGGCCTCACTGCAGCCCCTGGCGGACCGTCACAACTTATTGGACTCGACGCATTCGGACAGCCGGGCGTCTCGACCTTTAGTGGCGGTCAGGTCGGTGGTCAGCAGGGTGGTCTGCAAGGCGGCCAACAAGGCGGTCAACAAGGTGGTCAGCAGGGCGGTCAGCAGGGCGGTCAGCAGGGTGGCCAGCAGGGTGGCCAGCAGGGTGGATCAAGCTTCTTCTCCCTTCCGTTTCGACAAAACAGTTTTGGCCCGGGTACGTATCCATCATTCCCAGGTCTGCCGGACGTGACTTCTTCGGCTGCAAACTTTGGCTTTGCGATTCTTTCAGACATCGAAGCCTACTTTCTGATTCAAGCTGCTCAGGGTAATACCCGTGGCAACATCATGCAGGCACCGAAGGTCACTCTGTTCAACGGACAAAATGCGTATGTGTCTGACACGACACAGCGACCGTTTGTAACGAGTGTCGTTCCTGTTGTTGGTGACTTTGCCGCAGCTCAACAGCCCGTTATCACCGTATTGTCTGAGGGAACGAGTGTAAATGTTCAGGCCGTTGTTTCCAGTGATCGCCGCTTTGTGCGTCTCACACTCGTGCCATTCTTCTCTGAAATTGGTCAGGTTGACGAGTTTCAGTTTGAAGGTGAACGATCGACAACTGCTAAGAGCAGTGACGAGAAGCAGGGCACACAGGCTGATACTGGCGGAATGCTCCCGTTCCAGCCTGGTCTTTCATTCCAGACACAGGGCAGCTCTGAAACAGCCTTCAGTTCCAATGGCACAACAATCCAGCAACCTGAATTCCGATTCACAACGGTCACTACGACTGTGAGCGTGCCAGACGGTGGCACCGTGCTGATGGGTGGTATTAAAAGAATGCGGGAAGGCCGAAATGAATATGGCGTTCCAGTGCTCTCGAAAATCCCATACGTGAACCGACTCTTTAAAAATGTCGGTATTGCCCGTACCACACAGAGCCTGATGCTGATGGTGACCCCACGAATCATCATCCAGGAAGAGGAAGAGGATAAACTGCTTGGTGTCGAGCGGCCGTAGTGGTTGCTTGTCAATTCACCCTTTCTTATGGCAGTTGTTCTCATGCTTAAATTGTTTTGTGTTTTCGGTGCCGTACTTGGTTTCCTTGGTGTCGCTGCTGGTTCTTTTGGTGCGCATGGCCTGAAAGATCTGCTTGAAGCCAATGGTCATGCAGCCAACTGGGAGACAGCGGTTCGCTACTGTCTGTTCCATGCGGTTGTTTTGATTGCCATTGGCAGCCTTGCAAGTGGTTCTGAAAACGCTGGCCTGACGACGCTCTTCACTGGTGCTGCCGGATGTTTTGTTGTTGGCGTCTTGATATTCAGTGGATGCCTCGGCGTTCTGGCATTAACCGATATTCGTATCCTCGGGGCAATTGTCCCGATTGGTGGTGTTCTGCTTCTGATCGGCTGGGCAACGCTGGCGGTGGCGATCTATCGACTTCGCTTCTGAAACGATTACCAGCCACATGTCTCCGGTGGAAGCAGACTGGCCCCATCACCCGCCTGACCTCGTGCCCCTGCATGGGCACGGAAGACTTCTGCTGTCACAAAGACAGCGGGCCGTGTGAGTTGCACGACGCACGCTTTCTCGTCTGGAAGAAAACATGCCAGCAGCTGATCAAATTCTGACGCCGGACAAGAGCCTTTGATTTCAACGAACAGCACGCTGTCGTTTCTCTCA
>Ga0114934_10000551_pt1 | contig 23909 bp, 22 predicted proteins | sample 4SBtaG_2_FD_99695 | JGI IMG/M metagenome (GOLD analysis project Ga0114934, IMG submission 99695) | Deep subsurface microbial communities from Kolumbo volcano to uncover new lineages of life (NeLLi) - 4SBTROV10_white metaG | ecosystem: Environmental > Aquatic > Marine > Volcanic ...
GGAGTCCACGCTTATTACCTTTCCGTCCCGCACCGCTATGGATTCGACGCGGTATTCTCCGGGAGGCGCTTTCGACGGCCAGAAAAAGGAAGCTTCGAAAAGATTGTCCTTGATCAGTGATACACCCGCACGGTGGAAGGAAAAGAGTTTTTCCTCCTCCCTGGACGAAATAAGATCGGCCAGTATGAAACGGGGAGTTCCCGCAGGTGACTCAATGGAGGTGAAAAGGCTCTCCCTGCCGAGCCCGAGGGAAACAAGCTCTTCCGGGGGCAGGATTTCTGCGAGGGGCCGGGTGGATCGTATCTTGTACATGGTGGGAACGTTGTCAAAGGCCACGCGTCCCGTGGTCAGCCAGAAAATTCCCACGCGACCCTTTTTGGCGAAGGCGACGTGTTTATTCTCCTTCGATGTAAGCTTCAGAATGACATCGCATCCGGGCTTCCTCACTCCGTAGATAAGGAGCCTTTTGCCGTGGTAGTCCGTGGCTATTCTGATAACACTGCCCGGAATGTGAGTGGCTATCGCCCTGGATTCGTTCCGTTTTTCTCCGGCAACGGATTGCGCGGAAACGGCGACCGTGATGAGCAGAAGAAAGCTGAAAAAGGCGAGCGCTGAGCGGTTCATCAGTGTCCCCAAATCTGCACGAGCACGTGCGCGGGTCGGGCTATGAGGCCGAGGAACATTTTTACCGATATGGCCAGAACGAGAATCGCCAGCAGTATCTTGAGCTGATTTCCGTTGAGATAGCGACTGACGCGGGTTCCTATTTGTGCGCCGACCGTCGAACCGATCAGCAGGGTTAGAGCGAGAAAGAGGTCGACATTGTGGTTGACGGCCGCCTGCATCACCGTCGTGGCGCTCGCCGTAAAAAGCATCTGGAAGAGGCTCGTGCCTATTACAACCTTCATGGGCATTCTAAGCAGGTAGACCATAGTGGGGATCAGGAGAAAGCCGCCGCCTACCCCCATTATCGCGGCGAGAATCCCAACTATAACGCCAAGGATTACCGGGCTGAGGGCTGAGGCCGTCACCTGCGAAGCCTCGAAGCGCGTTTCGAAGGGCATGTGAATGGGAATCCTGTCGATCCACCGGTCTCCCTTCGGAGCGGATTTCTTTACGGGCTTGGTGAGACTTTCGACGAGCATAATTATGCCGACCAACGTCAGAAGGACCACGTAACAGATGCGGATAACAACGTCCACGTTGCCGGACTGCCTCAGAGCCTTAATTATGAAGGTTCCCGCGCCGCCGCCGCAGACGCCGCCAATCAGCATCAGGAGGCCCATCTTCATGTCAACGTTCCCGTCGTGGTAGTGAGCGAAGGCGCCGGAGGTGCTTGCGGCGACTATCTGGTTGGCGTCGGATGCCGCGGCCACCATAGGATTGATGCCAAGCATTATCAACAACGGGGTCATGAGAAATCCACCGCCGACGCCGAAAATTCCTGAGAGAAATCCAACGACGGCGCCAACGCCTATAAGTAAAAAGAGATTAATACTGACACCGGCGACAGGTAAAAAAATCATCATGATCTGAACACCCCCCAATCCCCTGGAATTCTAATGGGACGTCACTCCCGCTCTTCCGAAACGCGAAGCGAGGAAATCGATCCCTACCCCTACCAGAAGTGCCGTGATGACCGCAAGGAGCCCATAGAGAAGGGGGCTGTTCTGCGCCAGGCCTGCCATCCAGGCCGGGAACCCCTCTTCCACAACTTTGAACTCGAGTTGCTCGCTTGCGGCGACTTTACCATTCGCGCAGTGGTAGGCCTTCAACGTATAGGTTCCGGCAGGGGCCTTCTTCGGCCACCGGAAGTTAATTTGGTACTGTGTCTGTTCCCCTCCTGAGGTCTTCTTCACAATGTCGTCGCCGACGAAGGAGTCGTAGACTTTCAGGCGTGTTTTCATTGTGATGAAGGCGGAGCGTATGGCCAGAAGGTCGAGATCTGCGGGTTCAATGTGCATCCTGCTTTCAAGGGATTCTTCATCGAGCTGGAATTCGTCGATGGCTTTCCTTGAAAGGAATTTCGCCTGCGCCGCGTTCGAGAAAACAAGAAAGAGCGAGGGTACGCCCGAAACGTGAACCTTTCCTCTGTTGATCCATATTCCGGCTACCCTTACCTTCCTGTTGAGAACCTCATCGGTATTCTCACCGGCTATTGTCACAATTACAGCGCCGGCGGTCGTCGAACCGGATATTCTGAGGTTCGCACCGCCGTAGAAGGTTCCCATTTTGATTACAGGGGGCAATAGCTTAAGTCCGCCTGCTTCGCTCACGATTGACGCGGAAGCGGAGAGCACCGAGAGAAAGAGAATCAGCGAAATACGGCGTGCCGGTTTAATGATTGCCATCTCAGTGACCCGTCGAGTAGGAGAGAATGGACGAAGGCTCCATGACGACGCCCACGGCCATCTTTACCATTACGAGGAGAACAATGGAGGCGAGAATGATTTTGAGTTGGTCGCCCCGCAGCATCCTCCCGACCCTCGCGCCAACCTGCGCGCCTATTGTGGATCCGACCATAAGCAGAATGGCCAGCACGAGGTCCACGGTGTGATTCGTCGCGGCCTGCATGAGGGTTACTCCGGCGCAGGTGAAGAAAATCTGGAATAGGTCCGTTCCCACTGCCACGTGCATCGGCATTCTCAGAAGATAGACCATCATTGGGACCATGATGAAGCCACCGCCGACTCCCATGATGGCGGCCAGGATTCCAACCAGTGCTCCCAGGACGAATGGAACGAAAATTGAGTGACGAACGCGTGAGAGCTTGAAATCGATTTGGAAAGGAAGCCGCGCCAAAAAACTGCGGCCTTTCTTTTCGTGGTGTTCTTTCTCCGACATCGTTCCCTTGCGGAGGCTGTGCAGGCTCTCCAGGAACATGAATCCTCCCACGACTCCCAGCACGACAATGTAGGTCAACTCGATCAGGAGGTCTGCGTTACCCATCAGGCGGAGAACCTTGATAATCCTCACCCCGACGGCCCCGCCGACAAGTCCTCCCAAGAGGATGGCGAGTCCTATCTTGGCGTCGACGTTGCCCATCCTGAAGTGGGCTCCGGCTCCAGAGGCTGAGGCCGCCACGATCTGGCAGGAATCAGACGCCGCCGCTACCGTCGGCGGGATGCCGACCATGATGAGAATCGGAGTGAGGAGGAACCCGCCGCCGACTCCGAACATTCCAGACAAAAACCCTACAACCGCACCGACGCCTATCAGAAGGAAGAGGTTGATGCTGATTCCCGCTACGGGCAACAGGATGTCCATCGTCCCCCCGCTCGCTTCAAAGACACGGATCGGCGGTCATCGATACCCCTAACGCGCCGCTATACGTCCTGGAAGAATACGAGTTCGTCCAGGTTCAGGTCCTTGACGCCCTCAACCCGCAGGGCGACGCTTTCGACGTCCTTCATCTCGGCGGTACTGCCGAGGCTTCCCGAAATAGAAACTATTCCTTTCCTGGAACTCACTTCGACTTCAAGGTTTGCCGTTGAGGGATTGACGGCGAGGTTGGCCCTTACCTTGCTGGCCAGGTGCAGGTCGGTGAGTGCTTCCAGCGCTTCGGGGGTCTCCTTGAAACAGGGCCTGTTGGCAGCGGCGCTGATGATGTCGCATGCGCCCTCGATGTCTAGGCATTCGAGGTTCAAAAGGAGGTCGTAGAGCGTGGGATCCTCCCAGTCCACCCCGTAGAGGTATTGGGTCCACTTTTTACGCTCGTTGTCCATCTTGTGTATGTAGGCCACCGCCTCCTTATCTTCCAGCTTCAGCTTGTCGCGGACGATCGCCCGCCTGAAGGCCATGGGCGCTATGATGCGCGTTCTAAGAACGCAGTCAACCCCTTTCAACAAGAGGTGTCCGGCGTGTCCGTGGTAGATGGCCTTTCCCTCTTTGAGCTCATCCAGGAGGGCGGCCTGAATCAACGTAAGGTAAATGTAGCGTTTGTGTCTGAACCGGTCCCAGAAGCTGGGCGCCTTCTCCAGGGACTCGATCAGCTCTTCCTGGCGGATGCCGTAGACGGACGCCTTTTCCACAATGACTTCCCTGTCGATGGAGCGAAATCCGAGCTTGCCGGCAAGGCACGCGGCCAGCATTTTACCCCCGCTGTGTGATCCCCTTGAAATAGTAATGATAGCCATCTTTCCCCCTTCCCGGCAGAGGCCGGGTTAAACCTTCCCACTTTTAAGATAATGCCACCGATAAAAGCAGTCAAAGACTTCAGACGTCTCTTCGCGCGGTTGGTCGTAACGCTCATCGAACTGGGTTTTTTCCCCCTCATTGACACGCAGGGCCGGGCGTGTTTAGCTCAAAATCCACGGGGTTGCGTTCGGCAACGGGAGGAAAAATGAAGCGAGGCAAGGTATACATCGTGGGCGCAGGGCCGGGACACCCTGAATTGCTGACACTGAAGGCGGCGGACCTTCTGAGGACCGCCGACGTAGTGGTTTACGACCGCCTCGTCCAGGAGGAGGTTCTTTCTCTCGCCAAGCCCTCGGCCGAGCGCCTATACATGGGCAAAGCGGTGGGCAAACACGAATCGAGGCAGGATGAGATTCACAAAATTCTGGAGCGCAAGGCCCGCGAAGGCAAACGCGTAGTTCGACTGAAGGGCGGTGATCCCTTTGTCTTTGGAAGGGGAGGGGAGGAAGCCGAGTATCTTGCCGCACGCGGAGTGCCGTTCGAGGTCATTCCCGGCGTGACCTCCGCCCTAGCGGCCCCTTTGAGTGCCGGGATAGCCGTTACCCACAGGAAGAACGCCTCTTGCGTCACTATAGTAACCGGCCACGAGGCAAAGGACGAAGAGACCCGCATCAACTGGTCAGCCCTCGCTCGGCTCGACACCCTCGTCTTCCTCATGGGAGTGAAAAACGCCGGGCGGATAGCGGAACGCCTGATCAAATACGGCAGGAGTCCGGACACCCCGGTTGCAGTCATCCAGATGGCCTTCTGGAGCGGCGAGCAGGTCCTGGAAACGGAGCTGGGAAGACTCGGCGACGACATAGAGGAGGCTGGCATAGCTCCGCCGGCCACGATAGTTGTCGGAGACGCCGTCAGGTTGAGAAGCGCGCTCGCCGGTTCCGACCGCGACCTGAAGCGCAGGGAGGATGCTACTTCCCGCTTTGAACCCGCGCCCGTTCCCGACCAGTTGCTCCGCCTGGCTACGGCGGGTGTCGGCGCACAAGTTGTTGGGTTATGCCTGGAAAAGCTCATCTTTGACGAAACTGAAGGACCGCTCTCGGCCGTTGAACTCTCCGCGGAACACGGTTTCGATCCTGACGCAACCCTGGAACTGATGGAGGCGCTGCTCTCTCTGGGTCTCGTTGAAAAAAGGGACGGGCGCTTTTCGAACCTTGAACTCGCTTCGAGGTACCTGCGCTCCGTTTCTCCCGAGAGCCTGCGCTTTACGATACTGGAAAAGCTCTCCCAGTCCGTTTCCTGGCGCGAACTGGAAAGATACGTCGTAAATGGATGCCAGGTTTTCAGGGATCCGCGCAACGACGCGCTCCACTCCGAATCCTGCGAATCTCTGGCCGGGTACGGCGCTCCTGCGGTTTTGGACAGAATCAAAAAGCGCGACGCCGAAAGCGTTTTTCTCCTGGGATGGGGCGGAGGCGCATACGCAAAAAAGCTTGCGGAACTTCACCCGTCCGCCTCGTACTGCGCCGTTAATCCCTTTCTTCCTGGTGAAGAGAACCCGGGAGCGCAGAATTCCCTTCCGGACGGAAGTTTCAATACGATAATCCTCTCCGGATTGCTCTCCTCATCGGACGCCGGCGAGGTGGAGGCTTCCTTGACCGAAGCCGGGAAACACCTGAAGAAGGACGGGTTACTGGCGGTCTGTGATTCCTTCCTTCCGATCGGAGTTTTGCCTCCTCCCGAGGTGGTCCTCGGCTCACTGGCGCGAAGGGTCTCCCACGGGGGGTGCAGAAGCTGGTCGGTCGAGCGCCTTGGCGACGTCCTTCGCCGCCTCGGTTTCGAAGGAATCAAAACGGAGGCGCTCTCAGCGGGAATGGTTCTCGTCACCGCACGCCTTGCCTGAGGAAGACATGTCCTATCCAGTGAACCTAAACGTTGAAGGCAAACCCATTCTGGTAGTGGGCGGCGGGGCCGTTGCGTCGCGCAAGGTGCTGGGTCTCCTGGAAGCCGGAGCGGAGGTTACGATGGTTGCTCCCGCCTTCGAAGCGGCGCTGGAGGAACTTGAAGCCGGGGGGCATATCAACCTCAGGCGACGCCCATTTAAGGGCGATGACCTGGACGGGGTCTTCCTGGCCTTCGCTGCGACCAACAACGAATCGGTGAACGAGAGTGTTTCGAAGGAGGCGGCTCTGCGCGGGATACTGGTAAACGTAGCCGACCAGCCTCAACTTTGTACTTTCACGCTCCCAGCAGTGCTGAGGCGCGGCGGACTGACGATAGCGGTCGCCACCAACGGAGACTGCCCGGCCTTTGCCGGAACGCTGAGGGAAGAACTCGAATCACGCTACGGAGTGGAGTACGGCCCGGTGCTGGAATTCTTCGGACGCCTTAGAAGGAGGCTGATAAAAGAGGGATGGGAGAGCGCGCGAATCAAAGACGCCGTATCGGAGCTTTACGACGGCGGAATTGCGGACCTGATCTCCCAGGGAGACGAAAAGAGCCTCGAATTCCTTCTGGTGCGAACCCTCGGCTCTGATCGCTTTTTCCCCCCGGAGGGCTGACCCGCGGTTGCGGGCTCAGTTGTCCTTTAGGATGACTTCGTCGTATTCGATTTCGAACTTTAGCTTGTGTTTCGCCTCTTCCTGGGCCAGGCCGAGAAAGAGTTCCTTTATCAACGGGTCGGTGGCAATTTCTGCCAGCCCGCTGTAGAGCCGGAAAGCGGCCTTCTCGCGCTTCATTGCGACGATTAGGGCCCCCTGGTAATCCAGGTCCGGACCGACCTCCTGGCTGCGGAGATAGTCGCCGATTTTCAGGTCGGGAATGGTTTCGTTTGAGCTGGTCAGGCCGCCGCCCTTTTTGACGTTCATTAGCTTGGCCTTATGGCGCAGTTCCTCCTTGGCGAACTCGTGGAAGGTTTCCTTCATTGCGGCGAACGCGGCTCTGTGGGAAAGGTCGTTGTAGAAATCGGCCGCCTCCTGTTCCCTCTGTATAGCGATTTCCATAATGTCGTCGATCGTTCTTTCTTCAGTCAACGTATCCTCCTTTTCAGATGGACAGTATACTCCGTCCCGTTTTAAAAAACCAGAAGCGGTCGGACGCTCCAGCACTGCGAAGGGGCATCAAAACAGCAGGGGGGCGTCCATTTCCGCGGGGATTTTCAGGCCGAGGAAATGTAAAAGCGTCGGGGCGATCGAGGCGAGTCCCATACCGCCCGCCTGCTTCAAGTTAACTCCTTCCGGCGAAATCCAGATGAAGGGTACCGGGTTGGTTGTGTGGGCGGTGTGCGGGCTTACGCCGTCGCTCTCGCGCATCTCCTCCAGGTTTCCGTGGTCAGCCGTCAGTACGACACTTCCCTTTTTCGAGAGGACCTTGTCGACGATTCGTCCCATGAGGGAGTCAACGGTGCGAGCCGCTTCCTTCGCCGCTTCGAAGTCGCCGGTATGGCCTACCATGTCCGGGTTGGCAAAATTCAGAAGGATGAAGTCATAGAGGTCCGAGTCGAGTTTTCCGAGGAGCCGCTTTGTGACTTCCGGGGCGCTCATGGAGGGCTGAAGGTCGTAGGTGGCAACCTTTGGGGAGGGAACGAGGACGCGGTCCTCGCCGGGAAAAGCGGGTTCACGCCCTCCGTTGAAAAAGAAGGTTACGTGGGCGTACTTTTCGGTTTCGGCGATCCTGAGCTGTCGCATTCCGGCATCGGAAACGACTTCGCCGAATGTGTTTTCCGGTACGTGCGGCGGAAAGGCGACAGGGAAGTTAAAATCCTCGCGGTAGCTGGTCATTGTAGCGTAAACGGAGAGCCGGGGACGGACCTTCCGCTCAAAACCCGTGAAGGAGTCGTCGTTGAAGGCAAGAGAGAGTTCCCTGGCCCTGTCGGCGCGGAAGTTGAAGAAGATTATTCCATCACCGTCCTCGACCCTTCCGAAGGCGCAGGGGAAAACAAGCGGACGGACAAACTCGTCGGTGACGCCCGCGTCATAATTTTTTTCGATGGCTTCGACGGGGTTCCGGGCGGCCGTTCCCGCCCCCTCGGTGAGTGCCCGGTAGGCTTCTTCTGTCCTCTCCCAGCGCTTGTCCCGGTCCATGGCGTAGTAGCGCCCCATGATCGTCGCGATTGTGCCCGTTCTTTCGCGTCTAATGATATCGCCAAGCTCCTTCAGGTAAATCACCCCGCTTCTTGGCGACGTGTCCCTGCCGTCGAGGAAGCAGTGGATAGCAACCCGCGCGACGCCCGATTGCTTCGCCAGACGCACGAGTGCCTCGAGGTGCCGGATGTGGCTGTGGACCCCGCCGTCCGAAAGCAGACCCATAAGGTGAAGGGGTTTTTCTCTGCACACGGCGCAGGCTTCGAGGAGAACGGGATTCCTGTAGAAAGATCCGTCCTCGATTGCTTTCGAGATGCGCGGCAGTTCCTGGAGGACTACGCGTCCCGCTCCGAGCGTAAGGTGCCCAACTTCCGAATTGCCCATCTGTCCGTCGGGAAGACCCACGGCGGCGCCGGATGCCAGCAGGGTTCTCCATGGGCGCTCCGCAAGCCACTCAGGGAAGAATTCGAGTCCCGAACGCGATACGGCGTTGAACTCCCAGTCGCGCCCCATTCCCCAACCGTCGAGGACGGTCAGGAGGAGCGGTCGTTTTCCTCTTTCGTCCATTGGACCCCCTCGTAGAAAACGGGACTGGGCTGGGGAATTTCCTGCATCAGGTCGTCCTTGAAGGTGGGAACGAAGGAGTCCCATATCCTGCAGCTTTGACAGTAATCCCGCCACTCCTCGGCGGTGTCGCCGCACTCGGCACACCTGTAGTTCAATTCGAAGGGATGGAGATAACGGATAACCCGCCGGTAGTGATCGCACGCTGCCTCGGGACGGCTCTTCTTCTGGTGGATTCGGCCGATGTAGTACTGAAGAAGCGCGGACTGCTTGATGCTTCCCTCGATTTCTTCAAACAGCCCGAGGGCCTTGTCCAGGAGTTCGAGGTGGTAGTAGAAGCGCCCCAGTAGGAACTTGGGCAGGACCTTCTTTTCGGTCGTTGCGATGAGCTCCAGGTAGTTATGTATCGCCGCTTCCGGATCTCCCTTCTCGAGGTAGTGGCGTTCCATGTCGAGGAGACAGGCCGGGAAGGTGTTGGAACGGTAGCCGTCCAGATAAACCTTGATGGCCGCCTTTTCGTCGCCTTTCCTGAGGTAGGCTTCTGCAAGCTTAAGGTAGGTGGACCGGAAGAAGGGGTACCTTTTGCGGACCTTCTCCAGCTCGGAGATTGCGTTCTTCACCTTGCCCTGTTCCAGTAGGTCCACTCCCATCTGGTAGAGCAGACCCGGACTGAACGGCCTGTCGAGAGCCCTTTCTTCCTCAAGAACCCTGGCCCGTTCGATGTGCTTCTGAATCTCGGCGGCCTTGGACCAGTTGGTTTCCTCTATGTAAAGCGTCCGGAGCAGGCGGAGAGCCGTAAGCGCACGCCTCGGTTGAAGCTTGAGTATCTTGTGGAGGCAGACCTTTGCCTCCTTGTGGTTGTCGAGCGCAAGGTAATCCTCCACAAGCGTGTAGAGCGTGGGGATGTCGTCGGGGTTTTTCTTCAGGGCCCGGGAATGCAATTCCACGGCTTCCTGCACCTTGCCGGTTTTACGAAGGGTGTCACCGAGCTTGAGAATCGCCGGGAGGTAGTCCTCCTGCGCCTCCAGCGCTCTTCTGAAATGACCGACGGCTTCCACGGGGCGTCCGCCCACTACCGCGTCGAGCCCCTTGAGGTAGCTCGTTTCGGCGGTGCGCTCGTTTCTTCTGCTAAGGCGGTCGATCCACCGCTGGGCAATCTGGGCCAGGGCGCTTACCGCAAGCCAGGCAGCGAAGAAGATAAAACCGAAGGTCAGCGAAGCCAGCATGACCAGTCCCAGCGGGAGTTTTTTTCCGTAGAAGTCGAAGCCCTGCTGGAGAAGGGCGCTGTTGTCGGAAATGAGCCCGAGCAGCAGCAACATAAGCAGGAAAAGTAACGCGGTTATGGTCGCTGTTTTAAGGCGCATTCCAGTTTCTCACTCCCTTGCGCGCGGAAGGATTACTCCCCTTCGATCAAAAAGGGATGAACCCTCACTTGTGCTTTTCACGGTCATGCGACTCCTGGCACTCGATGCACAGCCTCGCCCAGGGAACCGCTTTGAGCCTCTTGGTCTGTATCTGCCTGCCGCAGTCGTCGCACTCTCCGTATTCGTTGGTTTCCATTTTACGAAGGGCTTCGTCGATCATTCTGAGAAGCCTGCGGTCCTTGTTGGAGAGATAGAGCCAGTATTCCTTGTTGTAGTTGGCATCCGCTTCGTCGGCCGGATCGAGGGCTCCGTCGTTGCCGCTGTCTTCGCTCCGGGACAGCTTTTCCCGGTAGGCATTGTAAAGTTCATCCCTCTTTGCTTCCAACCGTTTCCTGTAAGCGTTCTGCATCGATTTATTCATCTCGGCTCCTTTATCACTTGGAGTATGGTCTGCCCGCGTATTGGGTATAAGCCCTGTATATCTGCTCGGTAAGCACAACGGTTGCAAGTTCGTGGGGCAAGGTCATTGGCGAAAGCGAGAGCCTCCCGTCGGAGGCTTCGAGCGTTGATTCATGGATTCCGAAGGCCCCTCCGACGAGGAATGCCGGACGTTTTCCAGTGTCTTTCAACTTTGAGAGGAACGAAGTGAAGCCCCTGCTGTCCATCTTCTCACCACCTTCGTCGAGGGCGATGACAGGATCGTGTCCCGCAGCCGACTTTAACAGCGCTTCTCCTTCTTCCCTGCGCACGAGGCCCGGCGCCTTGCGGTTGGAGGAGCGCACCGGGGCCAGTCTGACCCGCCACTCCCCTCTGACCATCCCGGCGTACCTTTCCGTGGCTCTTTTTAAGTCCGCGTTCGCCATTTTGCCTACCGTAACCACGAGTATCTCCCACATCATCCACAGCCCATGAATGTTACCCTAAACGGGGCGTCTCTTCAAATGTTCCCACAGGGTCTTCCGACTTATTCCAAGCAAGCTGGCGGCCCTCGTGCGGTTGCCTCCGCATTCCGCCAACACCGACCGGATATAGGCATCCTTCAGCTCGGCCAGTGTCATTTTTCTATTCAGGCCGCTCTCGACCGGAGGACCGGAGAGCCAGAAGTTTGCCGGCAGGTCGTCGGGGGTAATGTAAGCGTTTCCCGTCAGCAGGAGCCCTTCCATCCTCTGTTGCAGTTCACGTAGGTTTCCGGGCCAGGCCGCTTTTTCCAGGGCCTTAATCAGCCCGGGCGACATCGAAGGCACGGGGCGGTTGTGGCGTCTGCAGGCGGTCCTCAGGAAGTGTTCGGCCAGGGCCGGGATGTCCTCCCGCCTCTCTGACAGCGGGGGAAGGATAATCCTGATGATATCAAACCGGAAGAGCAGATCCTCGCGCAAGAGACCCTCTTTAACTAGATCCTCCGGCCAGCGGTCAAACATGGCTATCGGGGTCGCCTTGAAAGACAACAGCCTGTTATCACCCACGCGACTAAATAAGCGTTCATCCATGATTCTCAGCAGGGCCGCCTGGTGCGCAGAATTCAGCAGCTCGAGACCGGAAAGGCAGAGAATGCCGCCTGCCGCAGTTTCCAGGATGCCCGGCCTGCCTGCGACCCCGGTGGCCGTCCCGCTCGCAACGCCGAAGAGTTCCGCTTCAAAGAGTTCCTCCGGACCCGTTCCCGCGTTCCACTCAATGAAGGGGCCTGCGGCCATGGGACCCGAGGAATGAATGTATCTGGCTATATGGCTCTTGCCGCTGCCGGTGGGGCCGATAATGAGTATCGCCCCGTGACCGGAGGCGGCCCTCTTCGCAAGGCGCAGCGCAGATTTAAAGGCGGGCGCCGAACCGATGGTTCTTTCACTCTTCAAGGAGACAACCTTGGAGCGTCCATCCATATCTGTTCCAGACCGTAGTATTCGCGCTTTTCTTCCAGGAAGAGATGAACGAGGAAATAACCGTAATCCACCAGAATCCACTGGGCCCTGGCCAGGCCTTCGACGTGGTGAGGCGTCAGAGAGAAATCCGAACGGAGTTTTTCCTGCAGGTGGTCGGCCAGCGCCTGAACCTGCTTTATGTTGTTCCCGTGGGCGATCAGGAAAAAATCGGCCATGGTCGTGAGTTCCTTCATGTCCATTAATACTACGTCTTCAGCTTTTCCCTCTTCCAGTACCTCTATCGCGGCGGCGAATATCTTTTTCTCGTCAGGATTCAATAGCTTTCCTCCTAGAATACAGGCCTCGTTTTTTAATGTAGTCCTCAACGAGCGGCGAAACCAGTCCGCCGATCGGTTTTTTTTCACAAACAAGCTCTCTTACCAGCGTCGAGCTGACAGACAGCTCGGGACAGTTCAAAGACAGATGCTCCACGTCCTTTGCACCCTTCGCAACCGCGCCCTTCCCGGTTTCTCTGGGGATGACTACAAGTTCCGCCAGCTCAAGGATATCCGAGTACCTCTTCCAGAGCCTGAAGGAGAGCAGGTTGTCGGTTCCGATAATCAGGTAGAGGTCGTCATCCGGCCGGCGCTTTGCCAGCTCTTCCATGGTGTCTATGGTATAGGAGATGCCCCCCCTTTCCAGTTCAGCGTGCTCGACCTTGAAGCCCGGATGCATCGCCGTGGCCAGCGCGGTCATTGAAGCTCTTTCAATGGGCGAAGCCACGGGGCGGCGCCCCTTCATCGGCTGCCTATTGCACGGTATGAAGAGGACCTCCTCTAGGTCGATGTACTTCAGCGCGCTCTCGGCCATGTGGAGGTGGCCGGAATGTGGAGGGTCGAAGACACCTCCGAGGATTCCGGTTTTCATAAGTCCTCTTCCTCCTCCAGGTATTCCCAGGCCAGGCCGAGGAGCCGCTGCAGTCCGCGCTGAGCAACGGCCGAAACTCTGCAGTAGGGGAAACCCAGCTCCTCCGCCCGTTCTCTGAGGTCGGTTTCGCGTTCAAGATTAAAGGGAACGTCGCTCTTTGTTCCCACTACTATTACGGGCTTGGATGAGAGGCCGGCGCCGTAGGTCTCCAGCTCTTTCCGTATCAGTTCGAAACGATCGACGGGAGACGGACTCCCTTCAAAGAGGTCCACGAGGTGAAGCAAAACCCTGGTTCGCTCAACGTGTTTCAAGAAACGGTCGCCTAGACCCCGTCCCCTGTGGGCTCCCTCGATCAAGCCGGGAATGTCGGCTATCACGAAGGAACGATGACGCGTCCATTCGACTACGCCGAGGAAGGGGCGCAGGGTTGTGAATGGGTAGTCCGCAATCTTTGGCCTGGCCTTGGTAACCGTGGAAAGCAGGGTTGACTTTCCGGCATTCGGCAGGCCGATCAGGCCTACGTCGGCCAGAAGTTTCAATTCAAGACGAAGCCATCGTGACTCGCTGTCGCCGCCGGGGTCGCACCTTCTTGGAGCCTGGTTCGTAGCACTCTTGAATCGGGCATTGCCCCTCCCGCCGATGCCACCTTTCGCTGCCCTGAACTTCTGACCCGGCTCTACGATGTCGGCAAGAAGCACCCCAGTTACATCGTCGTAGACCGCCGTGCCGAGAGGCACCGGAATCACAACGTCGGTACCCTTCTTCCCCGTTTTCAGGCCGCCCATACCGGGCCTGCCGTTGGGAGCTTTGAACTTGCGCTTGTATTTGAAGGAAATAAGCGTGCGTACGCGGCTTCCGGCAACGAGAACTACGCTACCGCCCTTACCGCCGTCCCCGCCGTCGGGGCCGCCTTTGGGAACGTACTTCTCGTGACGAAAACTTACACACCCCGCACCGCCGTGCCCAGACTGCACGAAAATTTTAGCGGTGTCGAGAAACATAATGTTCGATCAGGTGGAAAGCACGTCGACGAAGACTCCAAGGCGTCCACGGTGCCTGAATGAAATCACTCCATCCGACAGGGCGTACAACGTATCGTCGTTTCCCCTGCCGACCCTGATGCCGGGTTTGAGGCGGGTGCCTCTCTGCCTGACAATGATGGTACCGGCCTTGACCTGCTCTCCGCCGTAGCGCTTCATTCCGAGTCTCTGGGCGTTGCTGTCTCTCCCGTTACGGGAACTGCCCTGGCCTTTTTTGTGAGCCATGGATTACTCCGATTTGACTTTCTGGATGTTCAGGATTTCAACTTTGGTGAAGGGTTGGCGATGACCGAAGAGCTTCTTGTACTGTTTCCTTCTCTTCTTGTGGAAGACAAGGATTTTGCGATGCTTACCCTCCCCGGTTACCCTGGCCGTAACCTTGAAACCGTCGACATCCTTGCCGGTCCAGACCTTGTCGCCGTCGACCACCATCAGCGGATTAAAAGATACCTCGCCCCCGGCCTCGACGCCAAGACTTTCCAGTTTGACCGTGTCTCCGGCGGAGAGCTTGTGCTGCTTCCCGCCGCTTTCGATAATAGCGTACATGACAACCTCCGTGCGCAAACCGCGCAATCCGTAAATATACACGGAGCTCCCGGCCTTGTCAAACGTCCGTCATCGCCCGTGAAGGCGGGGATGGTAAGACGGCCGGGGTTTATTACTCCGGCGGGAGTATAGTTGCATGAGCTTTCCTCTTCAGCATAGCTCCAATTTTTAGGGCCCCCCTCTGCCTTTCAGCCTGGCCACGGCGGCTGCCGGAGTTTCCAAACACAAGCGTTTTCAACCTCTCCACCACGCCGTGACTCGTCTTTTTCAAAGACTCGGGCGGGGGCGCGCAACACGTGAGGCCCTTAAGTGGGATACAGCCGTTCGAATTTCGGTGAAGGCGGTGAATCCAGGCCATTGCCATCTTGACAGGCGCGTCTCTCTACGCTAGATTTAACGGCGTTGGGGAGTAGTTCAATGGTAGAACGCCTGGCTCTGGACCAGGATGTTTGGGGGTTCGAGTCCTCCCTCCCCAGCCAAAGGCGGCCCGTTCGTTCAGCGGTTAGGACACCGGCCTCTCACGCCGGGAACAGGGGTTCGATTCCCCTACGGGCTACCATTTTCTTATCCGGTTTTAGCACGGGGATATCCAGTCGGCGAAGCCAGCCCGCGGCCGACGTAACCTGGGAAGACAACGCAGTGCCAGATCTCCTGGACGAATTGAATCCCGAACAGCGCGAAGCGGTGACCTACATGGACGGTCCCGCTCTGGTGATAGCCGGGGCAGGTTCCGGAAAAACGCGTGTGATCGCCCACCGAATCGCCCACCTCCTTACGGAAAAACACCTTTCGCCGCGCTCTATCCTTTCGGTAACCTTCACCAACAAGGCGGCAGAGGAGATGAGAAAGCGCGTTCTGACCCTGATGAAAAAGGACGCGCTTCCGTTCCTCTGGAGCGGCACCTTTCATTCCATCTGCGCGAGGATTCTGCGGGCCGACTGCGAGGAGCTTGGCGGTCCCTATAACGGCGATTTCACGATATTGGATGCGGACGATGCCGCGGGCCTGGTAAGACGGATACTCAGGGATAAAGGAATTTCCGAGAAGAACTTCCAGCCCAGGGCGGTACTCGGGGCAATCAGCAAGGTCAAGGTCGGGGGGACCAGCGCGGCGGAGTACGGAGCTTCAGCCCGCAGCCACTTCGCCAGGACGATAGCGCCGGTCTACGCTTCCTACGAAAAGAGTCTGGCGGCGAACAACGTGATGGACTTCGACGACCTCCTGGTGCTGGCGGTCAGGCTTCTTGAAAAATCAGAAACGGTCAGAGGGAACTATCAGGAGCGCTTTCTTCACATCCTGGTTGACGAGTACCAGGATACCAGCCGGATACAGTACCGTCTGCTCCGGTTGCTTTCCCAGGGAGGCGCAACCCTCTTCGCCGTAGGCGACGAGGACCAGTCAATCTACAGGTGGCGGGGAGCCGATATTCATAACATTCTTGACTTCAAGCGGGATTTCCCCGACTCGAAGGTCATCAGGCTCGAAAGAAACTACCGGTCCACGAAGCCGATCCTTGGGGCGGCCAACGAGCTGGTCAAGAACAACACCCAGCGCCTCGGCAAGAACCTCTGGACGGAAAAAGCGGGGGGAAGCCCTGTCCATCTCTACGCCGCGATGTCGGACAGGGAGGAGGCGGCCTACGTTGCCGACCGTGTTCTGGATCTCCACTCCCGCGTTTCCTGGAATGAGATGGCCGTTCTCTACCGCACCAACGCCCAGTCGCGGAACTTCGAGGAGGCCTTTCTCAACAGGAAGATTCCGTACCAGGTGATAGGCGGACAGCGCTTTTACGAACGCAGGGAAGTCAGGGACATTATCGCCTACCTCCGCCTCGCGCTCAATCCCCTCGACGGGCCGGCCCTGATGCGCGTCATCAACGTCCCTTCGAGGGGCGTCGGCAAAGTGACCATAGAGAAGATGGAGAAGTTGGCGACAGAAAACTCGACCTCCCGGCTGGAGGCCGTCAGGCAACTGGTAGCTGAAGGTGGTCTTCCGTCCAGAACGGTTTCGTCGCTCAGGGGGTTTCTCGAGATTGTGGATGGCGCGAGGAAGCGTCTTGAAAAGAACCCGCCGGCGGATCTGACCGAGTGGCTGCTTGAAGCAACCGGTTACTTTTCATACCTTGCAGGCCTTACGGGCCAGGGGCCGGATCCCGAAGCCAGAATAGACAACATCCGTGAACTGGTCTCAGCTATGCGCGCCTTTGAGACCATTGAAAGAGGGGACCTTCGGGCATTCCTCGAAAGGCAGGCCCTTTACAGCGATCAGGACGATCTCGATCGCGGAACCATGGACAGCGTGAAACTGATGACGCTCCACGCCGCCAAAGGGCTGGAATTCGCCGTCGTCTTTCTCGCTGGGCTCGAGCGGGAGCTTTTTCCTCACGTCCTGTCTTCGGGGAGCGAGGAAGAGGTCGAAGAGGAGCGCAGGCTCTGCTACGTGGGGATGACGAGGGCGAAGGAACTTCTTCACCTGACGTGGGCGCGGCGAAGGTTTGTTTACGGAATACCCCAGGAGCGTCTTCCCTCCAGGTTCTTGAAGGAGATACCGACGTCTTTCGTCGAGGAGGCGTCGGGGGTTGGAGGTGCGCCGACCGGCCTCTTCGAAGCGGCCGCCATGCTCGCCGACGGCCAACAGAAGAAGCACAAAGCGGCCACCTTCCGAATCGGCGGCAGGGTCCACCACGCGAAGTACGGTTTCGGCATTGTACTCGGAACTTCCGGAAGCGAAGACGACCTTAAAGTGACCGTCTCCTTCAATCGCTACGGCCGCAAGAAAATGCTGGCAAGACTCGCCAAACTGGAAAAGGTTTGAGCGCGACTTTTCCACAGCCTCGCAAATTGGATCCGGCGGACTTCGGTCTCTTCCCCAACCTGTCAAGCCATTTAACTTTCCTGGCGAAGGGCCTGTCGTCAAGCCGTCTGCGGGGTAATATGCGGCAGATACTTTAGCGCCCAGGGCATCCACAACGGCAGCAATGCCTTCAATCGCTCCTGCCACGGATATACGGCTTCTTCGAATGTCGCCTGAAGAACCCACCTGGTTTCAGTTGGCTGTGTGCTCCATTAGTTGCCGCCACTGCTGTCCAAAATAACTCTTTAGTGGGACAATGACCTGGATTCTGCAAGGGCTTTTGACGGACGATGTCGGGTTTTCAGGGATCGGAAAAAAGAGTGCGGGGTTTGTCCTGCAATTCCTGCGGGATGTGAAGGTCGATGTAGGGCCTTGAGGTCGGCGTGGTCCAGAGGTGGAAAACGCTTGCGGTTGGAAACTCTGGCACCCGCCGTGATTAGGCCTGAAAGGCAGAGGGCGGGGGTGCGCAACATGTGCGGCCCTTAAGGTGGGATACAGCCGTCTGATTCCCGACAAGCGAGAATGACGCCTTTTATTCCTGTCATTACGGCAAGCGAAGCGAGACCGGAATCGGTTCTTATAGGCGGGAGCGACCGAAATACAGCCTGCTGATCGCCCCCTGATAATAGTGTAAATGACCTTTTTCCCTGTTTTGGACAGCGGTGTTATCGGGTATTTGCGGCTATACCGCGTAATTTCCACAGCCCGTCATGGAGTCTGCCTTTTTCTGCCCGACTCGCTCTACTGTTATCTTTCCAGTACTCACCGGGCATTCTCTTTATCTTTTCGCCCACCGTTTCATCTTACCCTCTCTTCGGTAAGATTTCAGATGGCGTGATTCGTCTGATTGACGAAGAGGGTTAGAAGCGTATAGAATTCCCGCAGGGGAGGTTTTGTTGAAGAAAAAGGAACAGGAGCCCAACCAGGAATTGCTTGGTTTGGAACCGGACGACCTGTACATGGTGGCCGAAAAGTTCGCCGAGCAGGGGCGCTTCGACGAAGCAGTGGAGCTGTGCGAGAAGGGCGTGAAGCTTTTCCCGGAGAGTCTTGCCATGAAAATTGGTCTCGGCAAGATGAGAAACATGGTCAAGCAGAAGGAGCAGGAGGAGAGAGAACGCCTCCACGACAAATTCAAGGAGGAGCGAGCCAGAAACGACAGCCTCTCCTTCCAGTTCGCCGCAGTGGGAAAGATCTTCGAGCAGAAGGCCCAGGAGGAAAAAGCCTTCGAGTGCTACCACCTGTCCGTAATGTACAATCCGTCGAACGAGACGGCGCTTTTCGCGCTGGCGAGCCTTTACTACAAGAACAACGATTTTGCCGGCGTCATCAAGGAACTTAGGCAATTTCTCGGCATAAACCCCTTCAGGGCCGACGCCCACGCTTTGATGGGAAGGGCCTACTTCTACCTGAAAAACTACAAGCAGGCCCTCGCCAGCACGATGGACGCCATCATAATTAATAACGCCGCCGGAGTAGCGACGGAACCTGAACTGCAGGAGAAGCTGAAGTACGTTCTCAACAAACTGGGCATTCACAGCAAAGCTGCCAAAGCCGCGGTCTTCAGGAAGAGATTGAAGCTCTTCAACCGCTGTACTAAGCAGTTGAACGTTCAGAAGGAGGCGCTTCTAGGCAAGGGCGGCGTCAAGGGCTTTCAGGAACTGACCCAGCGAAAGGTGAAAGAGGATACCCGCAACGACCTGCTCAAGCTGGCTTTAAGACTACGGTCTTTCGAGCTTCTCCAGCCCCTCTCGGACGAAGAGCTTTTCGTCGTGGCGACCGCCATTAAAGAAGTAAAAGTCAAGTCCGGTGAGATCGTTTTCGACGAGAGAGACGAAGGCGATGAGCTTTACCTTATTGAAAGCGGAGAAGTAAAACTCGTCAAGAACACTCCCTTTGGTGAACAACCACTCGCCGTTGCGCACAAGGGGGAACTTTTCGGGGAAATGAACTTCATCGATCCCGTTCACCGAAGCGCAGAAGCGCTTGCCGGCAGGGACAGCGTCCTCTTCTGCGTCCGTCGCTCCGACCTGGAGCCCTTTTTTGAAACCCACAAGAGCGTCGCCGTGCAGTTTTACTGGCACTTCTGGAAGTCCCTGTCTATAAGGACCAGAGACGCCAACAACTTGCTCAAGACCTTCTTCAGCGAGACCGAGAAGACCAAGAAGCCGGTAATCGTTCCCGAGAAGGCCAGGGAGTCGAAGGCCATTTCGATTGAGCTGGACAGGAAGATAAAGCTACTGCAGGAACAGGGCCTCTCTGCAAAGGAACTCCGACTTCTCGCGGCCTTCTCAACAGAAGAACTCTACAATCAGAACGAATTCATCTTCCGCGAGGGCGACAAGGGGGACAAACTCTATATCATCCTGGACGGAAAAGTACGGATTACCAAGAACATCCCCGGTGTAGGAGACGAGGCCCTGGCCATTCTGGGCAAGGGAGATTTCTTCGGGGAGATGGCCCTTGTCGACAATGCTACACGCTCCGCCGACGCGAGGGCTCACGTCAACGGCACGACGGTGCTGACCATCTCCCGCTCTGTTCTCAACGAGATTCTCCTGGTCGACGTCGAATCGGCCTATCAGTTCCTTTGCATTCTCTGCCGGATACTTACTCAGCGCCTAAGAGAGATAAACCTGAAGATAATTCAATGGCGCCTGATGTCAGGTGGCTTCTAGGGAGCGAAGGATGTTGCTCTACAATTCCAGCGCGATTCGTGAAATGGACCGTTTCTCCATAGAAAAGGTCGGCATCCCCTCCCTCCGTCTCATGGAAAACGCCGCCACTGCAATAGCGAAAACCCTTGAGGATGAAATTCCGGAAAGGTTGAAGGGAAGGGTTGTCATCTTCTCCGGCAAAGGGAACAACGGTGGGGACGGCATGGCCGTCGCCCGGCTCCTGAAAAAAAGCGGATTCTCCCCGGAAGTAGTCCTGCTGGCTCCACCCGAGGCTCTTTCGGAAGACGCGAACGCGCAATTCGTCCGCCTTGGCGAGGCCGGAGTGAAGTGGATGGGTGGAAATCCCGGCGCCGGCCTTGAGGCGGCAAACGGTCTGGAAGCCTCCGACACGGTGATAGACGCGATTCTGGGCACCGGTCTTAAAAGCCCGTTGAGGGGAGACCTCCTGAAAGTGGTCGAGGCGATAAACGCCTCAGCGGCCTTCGTCGCCAGCGTGGACGTACCATCCGGACTCTCTGGTGATTTCCCCGTGCCGATCGGCCCGGCGCTCAGGGCCGATTTCACGTTGACGCTCGCGGTCGGTAAGCCGTGCCTTTTTACTCCCGAAGGGGAACCCTTCGCCGGTATGGTCAGGGTACTCGACATAGGAATTCCTCCGGAGGTTTCGGAGGACAAAACGCCAGTCTGCGAAGCCGTTGACGAAGCGTGGGCGACGCCGTTTTTTACCGAGAGAGGACGAACCTGCCACAAGGGAGAGGCCGGACGTCTGCTGCTAGTCGCCGGAAGCGTTGGCAAGAGCGGCGCGGCCGTGCTCGCGGCGCGTGGAGCGCTCCGGGCGGGTGCGGGCCTCGTTACCATCGCCTGCCCGGAAGGCGCCCAGCCGGTAATCGCGGCTTCTCTGCCCGAAACGATGACCCTCCCGATGCCGCAAACCGCCGAAGGAACGCTGAGCATGGATTCCATGGCGCCGATTCTCGATTTTGCCATGGAGGTTTCCGCCGTGGGCATGGGCCCGGGTTTGGGCGCTTTTGCCGAGACGGCGGCTCTCTGTCGGGAACTCTACCGCTCAATCGAGTTGCCGGCAGTCGTTGATGCCGACGCCTTGAACGCCTTCGACGGGCGGACGGAGGAACTCACCGATCACCCTTTGCCAAGGGTTCTTACACCCCACCCCGGAGAGATGGGCCGCCTTGTGATGAAAACACCCGCTGAAGTTAGCCGGGAACGTTACGTTCTGGTGCCCGAGGCGGCTTCCCGCTGGAAGGCGACTCTACTTCTCAAGGGATACAGGACCATTGTTGCGTCGCCCGGTCAACCGTGGCGCATGGCCATGTCCGGTGGACCGCACATGGCGGGTCCGGGTTTCGGGGACGTTTTGACGGGCGTGATTTCCGCCCTTCTTGCGAGAGGTGTTCCGGCCTTCGACGCGGCCGCCCTCGGAGCCTGGTGGCACGGAGCGGCGGCGGACCTTGGTGCGAAAACACTGGGAGGGTACGGCCTGCTGGCCTCCGAAGCCGCCGATTCTCTTCCTCGAATAGAAGGTAGACTCAGAAGGCATCTACAACCTTGAACTCAACGCATCAGAAAGGGTGGGCGGCGACTCCGGAACTGGCGCGTCGCATAGCGTCGGCGCTCACGGGCGATGAGCTGTTTCTCCTCTACGGAGAACTTGGCACCGGCAAGACCACCTTCGTCGGCTGGTTGGCGGAGGCGCTCGGTATCGAGCCCGGCCTTGTCAGCAGTCCGTCCTACACGCTGATTCAGCCCTATCCGCCTGGAGAAAGAGGCATTGGTGTGGTTCACGTTGACCTTTATAGGCTGAACAGGGAGGCCGAACTCGATGACCTGGGCTTAGAGGATTACCTCGTTCCGGCTTCGGTCATGGTCGTAGAGTGGCCTGAACTAGGTGAAATACTATGGAGAGAAACGGGCCGCCCGATAGTAAGCATCTCTTTCAAGGTGGACGATGAGGGTACCCACAGGGCTGATATTTCAGCGCCCTTCTCTTTGTAGGAGCGTTTTCCCACGTTCAGCCGATGGCCACTCCAAGAAGTCTGCCGAGGCTGTTGGTTATCACGGCGACTACGGTTCCTATGAAGAGCATCCGGAAGCCGCTGTACCAGGCGCTTCTTCCCGTGAAGAGGGACAGACCCGCGCCGACCAGGAAAAGGAAAAGCCCGGATATCACGGCTGACACCCATACGCCGGAGTTTCCCGCCAGGAAGAAAAAGGGAAAGATTGGCAGGACGGCCCCGCAGAAGAAGGCTAGAAAGGAACTGAACGCGACCTTCCATGGCGAACCCAGTGAGTCGGGAGCGAGCCCGAGTTCTTCGCGAGCAAGCGTGTCCAGCGCTGATTCCGGGTTTTCAAGAATCTTCGCGGAGAGTTCAACGGCGGTTTCTCTGGGGATGCCCTTCGCCCGGTAGATGAGTTCAAGTTCCTTCCGTTCCTCCTCCGGAGCCGTGATAAGTTCTTCCTCCTCCCTGGCGATTTCGTGCTCGAAGAGTTCCCTTTGCGAACGAACGGAAACGTACTCTCCGGCCGCCATCGAAAAAGCGCCGGCCAGCATTCCGGCAAGTCCTGTAATCAGAATCCCGCTCCTTGGTACACCGGCGCCCGCGACCCCCATGATAAGAGAAAAGTTTGAAACGAGGCCGTCGTTCAAGCCGAAAATTGCCGCTCTCAGAGAACCGGCACTGTCCCCCCTGTGCCAGCTTTCAGCCTCGGCGATAGTGGTTTTACCGGACTGAATGCCTTCGAAAACCTTTTCGTGGGTTTTTTCGACCCGTGCCATATTTGTGGCATCCGGATCTTCCTGCCCGGCGTATCCGCCTCCGGCCGACTTCTCTATAACTTGGAGGATGGGGACTACCGTAGAAATCCCCATTCTTCTGGCCAGGAATGCCAGAAGGCGAGTTTTTGCCGTAAGACCGGGTTCGAATTTCTTTTCGCCCAAGTCTTCAAGCTTTTTGCGCCATATCCCGGCATGACCTTCTTCCACCTCCGCCAGTTCACGGAATATCGATGACCGGTCTTCATCGGTCTCGAAGTCCGCAAGCAGACCATAGAGATAGGCGGCGTTTGCTTCATCAATCAGATTTTCCTTTAGACGCTTAACTTCCGACGGCGTATTTTTCAATTTTTCCTTCAACTTCCTCTCCTTTCGCCCGCTGTATTTCGACCCGCCGAAACGATTCCCAGGATAATGTTAACACGTAACAATCATATACCACATGCCATAAGTTATCCCGACGTTTTGGGATTATCTGAGCAATTGCTCAGATATGTAACGTTTGCCACAAACCGGACACTCATTCCCTTGGAATAGGGATTCTGGGATTGACCCGGGAGGCTCACAGTGAACAAAGGAAAGAGAAAATGCCATACCTGTCCAAAACAGGAAAAGAAGTTAGGAGTAAGGAGTAAGGAGTAAGGAGTTAGAAGTTAGAAGTAAGAAGCAAGAAGCAAAACGTCTCACGCCTCACGTCTTACCCCTCACGTCTTACGTCTCACGTCTTACGTCTCACACCTCACACCTCACACCTCACACCTTACGTCTTACGTCTAATATATTTTATCACGCGCCTGTCCGCCGTAGCTTCAGCGAAGGCGGGAAAACGCGGAGAACGCAAAGAAAACCAGACGCACCATCAAGCCGTAGGAGCGGCATCCTGCCGCGAATGTGAGGATGTGGGGGGGAACCTCATCGAGCCGTAGGAGCGGCATCCTGCCGCGAATGTAAGGATGTGGGGAAACCTCATTGAGCCGTAGGAGCGGCATCCTTGCCCCGAAGCGTTCCTGCAATACAACCAAAATATTGTCTCACGCAAAGACGCTAAGAACGCCAAGAAGACCAATCAAAACCTTTCAC
>Ga0114934_10000553_pt1 | contig 23782 bp, 19 predicted proteins | sample 4SBtaG_2_FD_99695 | JGI IMG/M metagenome (GOLD analysis project Ga0114934, IMG submission 99695) | Deep subsurface microbial communities from Kolumbo volcano to uncover new lineages of life (NeLLi) - 4SBTROV10_white metaG | ecosystem: Environmental > Aquatic > Marine > Volcanic ...
GGTCTACCCGACCCTAACGAGAGTGAGGGGAATGCAAATGAATTGGCTGACCGAGAAATAGAGGAAATACCGAGTATGGATACATCCGAAGTCGAGGTTCTCACAGGTGGTAAGTTCCACGACTTAGGTGAAAAAAAGTGGCAATTATGGACACATAGCAAATTACGAAGAGCCAATCGTGCGATTCGTTATATTGAGCCAGATGAGTTACATCGCCTTCCTGTACACGGAATTTCTCAACGCTTGGTTTCAGGAGACATGGTTGTGGTAGATTTGCGTGATCTCAAACATATGACTGCTCAACAAGATGCTTGCAGGAGAGAACTTGGAGGAATGTCAGAACGGCTTGGGGCTGCTGTGTTTTCCCTTGATAGCACCGAAACACTCCTGCTTGTACCTGGTGCAGGTTCTATTGTTGATACTACTTCTCATCACCTTGGTATCGATGATTGATTCCTAATTTGGTGTGAACCAATGGTTGAGGTCTCCTGCTTCAACCTCTTTCAAGGCATAATCTGTATAATCTCTGTAAGCGAGCCACTTTTCTAGCCCCTCAGGGTCATCAGCGGATTGAGTCTTTTTGGCAATGGTTTCATCAGCGTATTCAATACAACGACGTAGGAAATCAGCAACAGCGTCTTTTTTCTGTTGTTCATTCAATTCTTTTTCGCTCATCAATTCTCATCTCCTTCAATTATTATTCTACTTGCTTCGTATTCATCTCTACTCATCATATAACGTGCAGGATTTCCAGCCCATACTTGACCTGTTGGCACATCCTTTGTAGCAACCGATCCAGCGGCAATAACTGACCTTTCACCGATTGTAATTCCGGGTAACAGGGTTGCCCCTCCGCCAATAACTGCTCCATCCTTGACAATTACAGGGAGCCACTTTCTGCGGTCTTGACTTGGTGGGTGGCGGTCGTTTAGAAGCGTTGCATTTGGCCCGATAAAAACATCATCACCTAATTCACAGATAGATGCAACATACGCTCCTCCCTGGATTCTTACACGGTCACCCAATATCGCTTCACTTCCAACATGGGCTAGGGCGCCAACTGAACAATCAGAGCCAATAACAGCCTCATTTCCAATGTGGCAAGGTCCCCAAGCTACTGAACCGTTGCCTAGGTCATGGCGTTTACCGCTCAAATCCTCATTGTCCGCACTCACACTATCACCTGACTTACTGCTTACAGTCTCTTGATTCAAGCATTGCGTTTGAACAATGTGGCTAAAACAATCATTTTGAAAGGTATAAATCTAGGAATTTAGGTCATTCATGATTCTTTCAACATGGCCCTTGGCCTTTACTTTGTATCCAACCCAGGCCAAAGTCCCATCTTGATTGATAGCAAATGTAGAGCGGAGACTACCAAGAAATACCCGTCCGTAGAGTTTCTTCTCAGCCCATGTGCCGTATAGTTGATGTAATTCGGTTTCACTATCAACAATCAAATCGAAAGGAAGTCCATATTTATCAATGAATTTAGTATGGCTTTTTGCTGAATCCTTAGAGACTCCTATTACTCTCCAACCAGCCTCTTTCAAAGAATCAAAATTGTCACGGAAATCACATGCTTGAGTGGTGCAACCTGGAGTGCTATCACGTGGGTAGAAATACAGAATCACTCCACTTTCCTTTAGCATTTCAGAAAGTATTACTTCACTTCCATCAGTCAATATAGCGGTGAAGTCAGGAGCGATATCACCCTTGCTCAATTCGGTTTTCATGACCTGTGGTCAGGGATGTCATACTAATACTGATGCATCAAATCTAAAACATTTTTAGATCAAAGAACAAATAGGGCACTCCTCTAGATTATGCCCTCTTGCTGGGCAATATTCTCTGCCAAAAAAGATGATTTGTAAGTGCCTACGTTTCCACTCATCTTCGGGAAATAATGCTTTCAAATCACGCTCAACTTGCACAACATTCCTACCTTCGCTCAAGCCCCAACGCTTGGCTAATCTGTGAATATGTGTATCAACAGGAAAAGCAGGGACTCCAAACGCCTGTACCATCACTACGCTTGCAGTTTTATGACCGACTCCTGCTAATTCTTCAAGTTCCTCAAATGTGCGTGGAACCACACCTGAGTGTAAATCAATTAGTTGTTCAGCCATTTTTTTCAGGTTTTTTGCCTTGGTTGGTGCTAGTCCAATCTCGCGAATAATTTCACGTATTTCATCAACTTCTAGGTTAGCCATTTTTTCGGGGGTGTCTGCCCTATCAAAGAGGGATGGAGTAACTTGGTTGACCTTCTTATCGGTTGTTTGTGCTGATAGCATCACAGCCACAAGGAAGGTGTATGGGTCACGGTGGTCAAGAGGGATTGGTTGTTCAGGGTATAACTCATCAAGAATCTCCCCAATCCGCTGGTTCAATCTAGCATTCATATAATAAACTGTGCTTTTGAAAATCTTAATATAGATAGCGGAGAAGCAACGTCTATGGTTTGATTTATGAGGTATACTTCATTAATTATTTTAGTAATTCTATTTTCTCCAATGGTTTCGGCTGATGGCTTAGAGAATGAAACTCTGCCTTATGATAATTCTGTTGAAACTCCTGTTGATGAAGAATTTCAAATCCCTATTCCGGAGGACAATATTGGTTCATCTGATAGTATGGTATATAAGGTGATAATTTCTTATGAAGCATGCACATACATCTCTATTACTGAGTCACACTGTAATGATGCAACTCAATTAGTTGATTCACATGAGGAGGTGGTAGAATGGTACGTCCTCATCTTGTAATAAAATCGATGGCATTCATCATCGGACTAACATTATTTTTTTCAATTATCCATTCTCAGATTCTTCCCCGGTTTGAAGGTGAGCCTGAAATTTCTTATTCTAATCTAAATATCGTAATTGACCCTGAAATACAGGGGGCGAATTGGACTCTCGTTATTCCTGAGATTACCGCATCTCAATTAGGTGCTCCACCTAATAATTTTTCAATTTGGATGGAGATAATTGGCAATGATATTGGTTGGAATAAAGTTTTAGTCCCCCATGGGTCACAAACTGTCGTAGGTTATGAAATTAATTCCTCAAATATCAGCACTAACTATGTTCGTTCATTCTACTCTAGCCTTCCACCACCTATAATCAACTTTGAAGAAGTCACCGTGAATGATAATGGATATGTCCCATTCTTTCTTATTTCGAATGAAATCGAATATATTGACTTCCGATTCAAAATAAGAGGTGACATCGGCGTTAAAGAATGCTCAGATGGACCATTTCCAAGTCAGGATATGATTAGATTATCTGTTGGTTGGAATTATTTCATACCGCCAGAAACATATCAAAATAGTTATGATTGTCGCGAAGCATATTACCATATGTTGATAGAATATACATAATTATTCCAGTTCAACAGGGATATCGGTTTTCCAGCCGTAGATGCTAGCAGAGAGAATGATAGCGGCTGGAAGTATGTAACATGGAAACCACATCCAATCCGCCCAATCTTCATTGGCTCCTCCTAAAATAAGGAATAAAACTACGCCAATCAGCAGAGCGGGGAGAATCATGACTCCACCAAAGACCACCGCTCTTGCCGCTCCCATAATTCTTGGGCGGTAGCCGGATTGAATGAACTTTAGGCTTGAACATCAAGACAACATTGCTTCAATTTCTTCGCCTGTTTTACAGTTCAGTAAGTGTTGAGGTTCAAGCCAACCTTTGCGAGCGATTTGCACTCCAAACCACACATCTCTCAGACCTGATGTGTCGTGGGCATCGGGATTTATGCAGATTGGGACTCCTTGGTCTCTTGCAAATCGCAAAAACCGCCAATCTAAATCAAGTCGATATGGGCTAGCATTAATCTCAACGGATTTCAACTCACCTTCAGCATTCAATTCACCCATACGCCGTAAAACAGCATGTATATCCACATCAAATCCATCTCGTCCTTGTAAAATTCGGCCAGTAGGATGGCCAAGAATTGTACAAGTTGGGTCCTCAATTGCTGTAATTAAAGCCTCAGTATTTGCCACTTCATCTCGACTTCTCCAAGTAGGTAACTGATGTACTGAGGCGACTACATGGCTAAGTTGTCTCCGTGTTTCGTCGTCATAATCTAGTGAACCATCTGGAAGAATATCACACTCAGCCCCATGCAATAATCGGAAGTCCTTACCCCCATCAGCCCAAACCTCATTGAGGGCTCTCATTGCTTCACCTTGTGCCAGCATATCTTCTGCATCAGCGCCAATTTGTCGCCCTCCAATATTGAGTATTTGTGAGTGGTCTGCAATCCCCAAGAATTGCCAGTCCATATCCATCGCAGCCCCAGCCATTTGCTCAAGAGTGGCCACTCCATCTGACAGAGTCGTGTGATTGTGGAAACATCCTTTCAAGTCAGTAGGCATTACTAGCCTAGGTAGTGTATTTGTCTCAGCCGCATCAACTTCTCCCATGTCTTCACGTAGTTCTGGAGGAACCCATGCAAGGCCTAAGTGTTGGTAAATTTCTTCTTCAGTTGTTGCTGGTAGCGAGAATTGTGCTGCTTCTAAACCTTTCATATCACCGGCTTTTTCCTCAGGAATTAACCCAAATTCGTTGAGGCGCAAGCCCATATTGATTGCTCTTTGCCGAAGAACAATGTTGTGCTCTTTGCTGCCAGTGAAGTATGCTAATGTGAATGCAAAAACTTCTGGTGGCACCAATCTAACTTGAGCGTCAATGGTTCCAGCGGATTCCATACTTGAGTAATCATCTCCACCAATTGCTGAAAATACTCCACTGTCAAGCGTGCCAAGGTCCATGTGTTGTTCAAGAATACTGGCTTCTAAAATGACACTCACTTTACTGTCACCCGCGCCCTTGACTTCTGCAATGTTTGGGGTGTTGAGGATTGCTTGTGTGACCGATTCAACATTTTCTGGCCGTACCGCGGCAACGATATCCAAGTCGCCAATTGTTTCTCGGCGCCGTCTAGCGCTACCTGCGAGTTGAGCGTGCTCAACTCCTTCAATTCGGGCTACTAGTGCCTCAAACGCTTCACCATAAAGTAGCCCGACATTTAGGCGGCGGCGACCTTGGAATCGAGCCAGCAAATCAATTCCATCTAGGATTTTTTGCTGGCTCTTTGCGCCAAAACCATCGAGTTTCTCAACCCCACCTTCGTGGCAAACAGTAGAAAGTTCAGCGATGGAATCAATACCCAATTCATCGTGAAGTTGTTTGATTCGTTTTGGTCCAAGCCCAGGGATTGCCAGCATCTCAATCATTCCCGCAGGTGTATCATCATACAATTTCTGTAGGTCTCCCCAAGTCCCTTCACCAAGTGCTTCCCCAATCAGTGAAGCAATTCCTTTGCCGATTCCTTTGACATCAGTCATTGTTCCAGATTTGCTTAATTCCCACAAATCTTGTTCAAGTGATGCAATCGTTCGGCTGCCGTTTTCATATGCTCTAATCCGAAAAGGATTAGCATCTGTTAACTTTAGTAGAGTTGCGACTTGTTCTAGTACAGTAGCAACTTGAGCTTTGGAATAATGCGGTGGCTCATCGCGTCTGCTCTTTGGCAATGTCCACGACTTCATCGAGACCATGTTCTCCCCACTACGGTTGAGCAGGTCACCATGCTTGAACCCTCGCGCGGTTGAAGTGCTGACCCGTCTTCGCCACAACAATGGAGTTGGTCAGCCTTCTTGAATCGCTATCAGCGGTGACTTGCTCAGGATCCTTCCTAATTTGGATGAGTATAGGAACTCTATCTAGAACAGAAAAATCAGAAAAATTCGCTCAAAAGATTATGACAATTCTCTGCTTTGGGGCAGCAATCTCACTTTTCGGACTATATTTCGCTGGTGGCAACTTGTTTGGTTCAGCAAATTTTGCCAGGGTGTTAGCAGTTGTTTGTATTGCCGTTGGAGTCAGTGCAGGCATGAATATCAAAGGGCAAGATGTTCAAGGAGAAACCAATCCACACGATTTGATGAAAATGCGCCGTGAGTCAGAAGAAAATGAGTAACTTTCTCACTTTAGGTCAACACCAGGTCCTCTAGTATGTCCTACTTTTCCGGGTGGTCGTTTTTTACCGCTCTTCTTTTGTTTCTTCTTGGATTTACTATCTGTTTTAGCATCAATTGAGGCCTTCTCTTTGGCAACACTTTTTGCTTGTTTTGCCGTAACTTTCTGGCCTTTTCTTGTCACGATTTTCGGCTCTTCTTCAACCAACTCATCAGTCTGTGCTTTGCTAGTCCTGTGTTTTGGCGCGACTTTGAAATCAGTATCATCATCTTCTTGTTCATCTAATGAAGAATCCCAAGAATCACCTTCTATCTCAGATTCATCTAAGTTTTCATTTAAAACATTGAAAGCGTCATCTGGGGATGCAGGCATGTTGATTTCTCCAACCATAACCTCTACCATTCCATCAGCAAGAATTCTCCCCTCAGCGCCCTTTACGCCACGTTTTGGTTTTGTTTCAGGAACATTCGGGTCGCTTGCCATATCCTCTAATGAGAGTTCTTCAGGCTCTGGCTCAACCTCTTTTTCACGCTCTTCTTCATTGGTTGATTGTTTTTCCAACGTCTCGCGCTCGAGTTTTCGATTATGCAAAGAAGACTGAGTTCTTTTGCCAATTACGAAAAGGATTACTGGTCCTAAAACTAGTAGGACAAGGACTGATTGTACATTGAAATTATAACCGGTTTTAGTACTCATCCATGAGGCAAAAGAGTTTGCTTTCTCCCGAAATGGGTCTAAAGTTTCAGCCGGGTCAGCACTACTCGTCTGAGGGGTTGAAGTCTCAACAAGAACTCCCAATGAAACGGAGAAAATTGGCTTCGGGTCACTACTTTCATTGAAGTATAACAGTCCGCCACTTAAACCCGCAGAATTAGCCGTGAAATCCAGTCGCAATTCATTGCTATCCCCGCCGAATCCATGTTCTTCCAAGTCAATTTTTGTTGGTAATTCACCAATTGATATCCCTTCTTGTGCATCCCAGTCTGGTGTTAATCGGATAGGTACACGGCCCTCATTTTTCACGGTGCATAAAAAATGACTTGATTTGCCAATTGCTAAAGTGTGGTCGGGTGGATTACACCCTACTGACAGAATTGCTCTGTGAAGATTTGCATCATCAGGAAAATGGTCAATCAGAACAGCATCAAATGAACTAGTATCACCAAACCCATCACCATCTCGATCGGCCCATTGGGTTCTCTCATTTGGAAAAGCATCCGCGCCCTCAGCCGTACCCCATTCTTCGTCAGGGTCAGACCATCCATCACCATCAGTATCAGGGCAGCCGAATCTATCTTTGGTGGAATCGCCGTCAATTCCGGGGCAGTCATCATCTTGTGCGGCAATCACAGGTGATGTGAGGGATATGAGAGAGAAGGACAAGACTGCCGCCATCAAAATGGTGACAAAGCCACTTCGCATATTGTAAGGCTAGCCTATTTCCTCTATCAAGCCTCGCCGTAGGAGTTTTAGTTCCGCTCAACAAAAGGTGATTTGTGGGTCAAGAAAATGAATTACAAATTCGACACGAGTGAGTTGCGAATCCAGGGTTCATCAATGGGTTAGAATTTGAGATAAAATTCCGCCAGATTGAGTTGCGGTTTCAGGTTTCATTAAAGGAGGAAAATTAGGCTGAAAAATCAGCAAGATTGAGTGGCAAATTCAAGTTTCATTAAAGGAGGAAAATTAGGCTGAAAAATCAGCAAGATTGAGTGGTTAATTCAAGTTTCATTAAAGGAGGAAAATTAGGCTGAAAAATCAGCAAGATTGAGTGGCAAATTCAAGGTTCAATCTTTAATTTATCATCTATGAAAGCCCGCATATATTCGGGTAATTCACCATTGAGAAAAATGACATCATTCACTTCTTCAAGTTTCATCAAAGAGTAGTAAATTTGCATTGCAGTAGTGGGTGTTGCTGAACACCCAGTACAGCCACCTTCAAGGGATATTGAAATTATTCCATCAGTAGTTGAAACAACATTTACCACGCCATCATGGGCATCTAATACCGCTTGAATAGGCCCCACAGATGCTAGAATTTTCTCCCGCTCTATTTCAGCCATCTATCCGCCTCACATTGCCCACTACGCCCGCCCTCTTTCAACCATCCCTTGGTGGTGATTATCAAAATCCATTTTTTGGGCTTGAAAATTGTTTCACTGGAAAGTTGTTCTTAGGAATCATTGATGACAAACATGCTCTACGATTGGAACATGGCAAGAGGTCTTAGCGTCGCCCTTCTTGATCTCCTAGTTGAGCGTGCCGAATTTGGACATGGAGGTAATGTGGAGATACTTTTACCCCTTGCTGAAAGATTTTCAACACTAGAGGTATTACTCCTGACCCCTCAATTTCAGTCTGCGGATGTTGATGAGCGTGCAAATCAAAAAGCAGGTACTGGATTGGTTCAATTGGTCAGAGAAGACGTTCCAACTTGGGATGATGTTTTTCCTTTCGTCACTTCTCCTACAGATATTGACCTTCAACAGGTGAGTTCGGGAGAAGTCACAATGCAGAGGGTTGCTTTGCCTTCAGCCGGCACTGACACTGTGGCAAAATGGCTTACTGCCAACTCAGTCGATGTCGTAATCTGTACCGGCAGCAGAAGAAATGTATCGATGTGGGAGCCATGGATGGAAGGTGCAGCCAGTTTATTGCGGGCCGCGGTATCATTGAAATTACCAACTCTTGGAATCTGTTTTGGTCACCAACTCTTGTGTAAAGCACTTGGTGGTGATGTGGTTAGAGCACAATCGCGGACAGATTTAGTAGTTGAATTGCAGTTAAGTGGGGATGGTAACCAAGACGAGATATTTGCGGGGCTCGGCACTCCAATTTGTCTATTCACTCACCAAGACCATGTGGAGGAACTTCCTAAACAAGCGGTGGTGTTAGGTTCTACTAGTCACAATTCATTGGCAAGTGTGAGAATTTTAGATGAACAAAATGAGCCACTTCCCATTTGGGGTTTGCAATTTCACCCAGAGGCTACAAAGAATCGGATAGAGCGTTCCGTTGGTCTTGGCCATATTTCAGCCGAAGAGGCAAAGTCGTTTGAAAGAGAACATGATGGGGCAGCAATTCTATCCAATTTTGCCTCTGTAGTGGCTAAAATCCACACATAATTGATAAAATCGGCTGAGATTCCGCTGTCTCTAAGAGGCAGTCACAGATGAGTTAAGTGGATATCGCTTATATGGTGACCTCAGGTCGGCGGGCCAATCAATCAGGTGATATGATGGATGGAACACAAGTAGGATTAATTGGAATAGCCGCTGGAATAGTTGGTTTAGTAATTGCAGCAATGCTGTATAAGAAGGTTGACTCAATCAAAATTGAGAACGAGACGGTGGCAAAAATCACCCAACGTATTCAAGATGGTGCAATGGCTTTCTTGTTTGCAGAATACCGTATGTTATCGATATTCATCGTCGTAGTTGCAGTGCTTCTGTATGCTGGTGGTTCAGTAAACGATGATTTAGGAATGAATACAATGATTGCATTCATTATCGGCGCACTTTGTAGTGTGGCTGCTGGATTTAGCGGAATGAAATCTGCAACATCTGCTAACGGCCGAACTGCACAAGCAGCGGCAGATGGCGGGCAGGCTGCTGCCCTCCAGACTTCATACAACGGTGGGGCTGTGATGGGACTTGCAGTAGGGGGTCTTGGCCTTGCCGGAATTTCATTGATGTACTACTTTACAGAAACAAATTTCCTTACTGTTGGCAACATTGCTGGCTTCGGAATGGGTGCTTCAAGCATCGCTCTCTTCGCCCGTGTGGGTGGTGGAATATACACTAAGGCTGCTGACGTTGGTGCTGACCTAGTCGGAAAAGTCGAAGCAGGAATTCCTGAGGATGACCCAAGAAACCCTGGTGTAATTGCAGACAATGTTGGCGACAATGTTGGTGACGTTGCTGGAATGGGTGCAGACATCTTTGAGTCCTTTGTTGGCTCAATCATCGCAGCCATGGTAATCGCTGCAGCAAGCGCTAATCTTGGTGCAGATTATCTAATGATTCCAATTGCTCTAGCAGTAGTAGGTTACATCGCTTCAATCGTTGGAGTATTTTCAATGTCAGCCATGAAAAATATGGATGCAGCAGCGGCTCTTCGTAATACCACCTTTATTGCCGCTATACTCTTCCTAGTAGGCGGATATTTCGCTCTCGATTATCTCAATCTACCTACAACACCGATTTGGGCCGTAGCAATTGGTTCTCTTGTGGGTATAATGATTGGACTTGTTACAGAGTACTACACTGGAATAGAGCCAGTGTTTGGAATTAATGTAAAGGCAATCCCTTACATCGGTGAAGCATCAAAGACAGGCAGTGCAACAAACGCAATTGCTGGTTTGGCTGTAGGAATGCAATCTGTATTCGTGCCAGTTTTGTTGATGGCTGTTGGAATATTCGGTGCCAACCAAGTGATGGGTGGCGGAGATGCAGGACTTTACGGAATCGCAATGGCTGCTATGGGAATGCTAGGTACAGTTGGCGTGACTATGACAGTTGATGCATACGGGCCAGTCGCTGACAATGCGGGTGGAATCTCAGAGATGTCAGGTCTTGGCAAGGATGTCCGCGACATCACAGATGGACTTGACTCAATTGGAAACACAACTGCAGCAATCGGCAAAGGATTCGCAATTGGCAGTGCAGCTCTGACTGCATTAGCACTCTTCGCTGCTTTCCAGACAAGTGCTGGTTTGACGCCTGCCGACCTTTCACTTTCAGAACCAATGGTAGTAATTGGTTTGTTGATTGGTGGCGCGCTTCCATTCGTGGTTGCTTCTATGACCATGAAGTCAGTCGGCCGTGCTGCTGAAGAAATGATTACTGAAATCCGCCGACAATTCAGAGAAATCGATGGTCTTTTGGAAGGTAAAGAAGGTGTTGAGCCTGACAGCGCAACTTGCGTTGATATCTCGACCAAGGCTGCGCTACGAGAGATGGTCGCTCCAGGAGTAGTAGCAATTGCTAGCCCAGTTATCATTGGGTTCCTACTAGGTGCATCAGCACTTGGTGGAATGCTAGCCGGTGCAACAGCAACCGGTGTTCTAATGGCGCTATTCATGGCTAACGCTGGTGGCGCATGGGACAATGCAAAGAAAGCAATTGAACAAGGTGAAATTGATGGTGCAAAGAAGGGAGACGATGCTCACAACGCAGCAGTTGTTGGTGACACAATCGGAGACCCATTCAAGGACACAAGCGGACCTTCCCTAAACATTCTAATCAAGTTGATGTCAATCGTTTCAGTTGTCATCGCAGGAATGCTTGGAAGCGGCTGGTTGAACGGCTTGTTTTAGGCTGAATCCAATCATTGAGTTCGCACAAACGGGAATTCGCTTCAACGCGAATAGCCGATGGCCTATTGAAAGAGGGACTAACACGAGGAATTGAAGAACATGGCTCAGAGGTCAGCAGTCGGTTTCGCACTTCTCCTCTTGCTAACTTCTTTGTCTGGTTGTCTAGGTGGAGGTAGTGACTCTTCTGACTTGTTAGGAGAAGATGATCCATTCAATGTTCCAACGTGGAATATTGCTGATTGGTGGTTGTACACATTTTCGACTCCAACATTCAGTGATGATACAACTCGGTTGGTTGTAGCAGAAGATGATGCCGAAGGTGATACTGCCTATATGTTGGCAATTTCAAATCGGGTTGAAGCCCGCCGCCACGCAGTGCTCAATCACAACCCATTTCTTGGCAGAATAACTCATGATAATTTAAGCGCATTTGAGGATGGGGAAGCCAGAGATGTCTTCAAATTCCCATTTCAAAAGCATGATAGTTGGCAATTCACATTGTTTGCAACAGAATGGACTGCTCAAGTAATTGAAGTACATCTAGAGAATAATGGTGTCACCAGCAATAGAATTGCAGTCATCACAGCATCTGGGGCCGACGGTTCATCCCTTGCCTACATTTTTGATGAGAGCGCAGGATTTCTTCGCACACTCATATGGACAGATTCTAGTGGAATTGACCAACTCAATATCCAATTAGCAACTTTTGGTTCAGGCCATGAAGGCGAAGTCTGGTTCATTCGTGGAGGCGATTTATTTTCCAAGGATTACACTTTGAGTGGCGGAGCAGACGCTGATGTTGAAGACTCATTTTTCGTAAGTGACCACCCAAGTGGGGAAGATTGGGATGAGATGATTTACTGGCTCAACGCGCGCATGGGTTCAGGAACTTCTTCTGGGACTCTTAGTCTTAGAGACCATTTCTCGGCAACTGTTCTGTTTCGTGAATGGGGCCCTGGTGCGGAGGATGAGGGGCAACTAGGGACAATTCCTTACCCAAGTGGTGAGTACACATTGACCATAACACAGAGCGGAAATTCTGACATTTCCTTAATTGTCGCCGGTGCCATTTCCTATTCTTGGACACTCTAGGTGATTCCATGACCGGGCATTTCGTGATGTTACACGGGATGACAGGTTCAGCAGAAAAGATGAGACCACTGGCTGAAAAATTCTGCCCGCCGGGTTGGGATGTGTTGGTTCTTGATGCTCCATTACCCCACCCGCGCGGCGGTTTTGCGTGGTGGATAAGAGATACTCTTCCAACTGAAAATCTGGATGAAGAGACGATTTCACAATTGCAGGCATCTGTTGACTTTGTTGTCGATAACCTGCCTGCTCATGGTCCATTAATTGTCGGTGGGTTTTCACAAGGTGGCGCAGTTGCTCAAGAATTGTTATTGACCGAAGTCGCGCAAAGGATTGTTGGTGTTGTAGTGCTTGGAAGCAAGGCAGCAAGACCACTTATCTTACTCGAGAAATTATGTGAGTTGCCTCCTCAACATATGTTTTCCATGCATGGGGAGCGAGATTCAATCGTGCCCGTTGAGGAGGCAGAAGAATATGTTAGACTGTACCAAGAAGCAGGTTGGGATGTCACAACAGTGAGGCATCATAAAGGCCACATGGTTGACCTTGGTAGTGAAGATGAACTTCACAATTGGTTGAGAGAAAAAGTTGCTTGACCTGTTTCAAAGGTATCCTTGGAGTTGGTCAGCACCGCCAACAAACACCGGTTCATCGCCACGCACATCCCAAATTGCAGGAACAGTGCGGTGACCTGTCATTTCTACGACTTTCATCTGTAAGTTCGGATTATTTTCTACATTGTGCTCTTCAAATGAGAGTTTTTTTGCCCCTAGTAAATTCTTAGCTTTCGTACAGTAGGGACACCAATTTGAGGTGAACATCACAAAGTCCTTCTTACATCGCTTGAGTACTCTATTGACTGGCATATTATCAAGCGAATGCCCGACCTTCATCAATGCTTGTTTGAAAGTGCACTTGATTATTTAGAGCATCAACCAAGTTGAATGGAAGTATCTTCAACTGGTTCCATGATGTTTTCTTGGCCTGTGTCAAGAAGGAATGACCCATCTTCTTGCATCCACCATCTTTGACCATCTGGTAGGAGATACCATGTTACTCCTGTTGAGGTGTCGTACGTACCTCCACTTGGGAGTTGTTCATGGTTTGCCACATAGGTGTGGATGGGTGCTTGCTCAATTTCACTTATGGATTCAGCAGTTGGGACGTTTTCAGAATCACCTATTTGGTGTTCAGTGACGTTTTGGTCGCCAAGTTCTTCAGTTTCAAATTCATCATCTTCCCCCGGAACATTTGATTTGAACATCAGATAGAGTCCTATTGCTGCTAGGCCTGCAAGCAGTAATGCAAAGAGGACAATCATTGCAACTCCGCCAGTGCTTGCTCCGCCTGAGTTGACGCCGGTGTTGGATGAGTTATCATCAACTGTAGGTGAGTTTGGATTTTGGGGGGGTTCAATTGTTAGATTGCTAATTGATTGTAAGCCAACATTATCTGTTACTCTGACAAAGAGGTCAACATCACTCCAGTTTGACCAAATAATTGCCCCGTTGGAGGGATATTCCTGCCAACTTAAATTATCCCAAGCCCATTCAATTGAGGAGATACCACTTCCGTCTCCATCATTCAACTGCAAACTAACTTCCAGTACAGGCGGGCCAGCATATTGGGCACCCAATTGGGCAATTGAAACAGTTGGGGCAGTTCTATCAATTCTCACCCACATCGCATCTGCATCGGATGGGTTTCCTACAACATCCAACGCCCTGACTTCAATCGAATGGCGGCCATCAGTGAGTGAAGTGACATTTAGAGAAGTTGAGGTGTTTGTGATATCAGACCACAATCCGCCAGCCCAGCGAATTTGATAGTGAGAAAATCCTGAGCCACCATTATCTGTCACTGCGCTCCAAGAGATTTCGACTTCTGAGCCTCCAACCCATTCTGTCAACTCTGTGAATGTTGGTTTTTCTGGGGGTTCTAAGTCTGGGACCTCAGTCGCGTTTACCGTGAGGATTTTCAGTGTGTATGCTCCTCCAGTTTCAGTCTGTATCTTTGAAATACGGATGTGGTAAATTCGTGATGTGTTACTCAAATCATCATTTGTCAATTGGAGGCTAACCCTTGAGGTGCCCGAATCTAATGTGCCATTATCAACTGAATTTGTGCCGTTTAACAGTTCAATCGTTAAGGGGTGGCCATCATTTTCAATTGAAACACCTAGGCGTTTTCCACCATGAAGGACGACTGCAAACCAATCGTGATTATCGCCATCCATCAGACAGCCTTCAATTGTCATGGATTCAACATCAATTCCAAGTTGAGTTGCAGATGCACGGGCTGCTGGCGCATCTGAGGTGCCATTGCCATCTGTTGCTGGGTTAATGCAACCTCCAGTTGTTTCATCAATAGGGTCAGGTGCATCTTCACTCACCACCAAAGGATTTGCTGAGATAGCGATGTTGTTACCTTCTTCATCTTCTTGATGCTGGTCACTGGTATCGACCTTTAGAATCGCCCACCACGTTCCTTCATCATCATCTGAAAGTTGTACTTGAGTATCATCTTGAGTGGAGGTGCTGGGCCCAAGATTGGTTATGGAATATGAGGTAATAAGGCGGTCATTGCTATCCCAAACATTGTTTTGTGAAAGCCAAATTTCAACATCAAAACTTGCTTGTTCAACACCTAAGTTTTGCATCTCCCACTGTAAGGTGATGGTTTGTCCGGGCTCAGCAGAAGTTGGACCAGTGATCCATTTCGCCAATAAATCGTTAGAAGGATTAGTTACCTCAAAAGAAGTTCCAAATCCTTCATTGTCACTCTCATCTGACTCAGAGATAGCATTTGCATAGTCTACAATTGCCATAATACGATACGACCCAGAAGGAGATGTCGGGAGTTGGACAGTTCTAGTGATTTCAACATTTGACCCAGATGCAAGCGATGTGATATTCAAGGTTTCTAGCAAATAATCAGGTTGACCGGCAGGATCCAAGATTTCAGCAAAAAGCGCTAATTGATGTCTACCAACGTTTGCTCCGCCAGCGTTTTCAACAACCACTGAAATTTCCACAGACTGCCCAAGCATAGTTGGGCCAGGGTTGCTAACAGAAATTATCCTCAAATTTGCCTGTAAAATACAAACTTGATTAGATGCGGCAAGGCTATTGTCATTTTCATTTAATTCAACAACTACATCATTCATGTCGACAATGATGCCGTAATACCAGCAACCTGAACCAATGTTAGAAGGAATGGTGACGTCCAAAGTGTCGCTGATGGTAGAACTCGCACCAATACTTGTGATAGTTGCAGCCCCAAGGTGGGTGTCAGTTGTGTCAATTGTTGGATTGGAAGAAAGGAACAAATCGATTGGGAAATTCCCTGCTTCACCCATGCCTGAGTTTTCAAATGAATAAGACAAGGTCACTGTTTGCCCGGGTAAAACTGAGGTAGGCCCACTGAGCGAAGTTGGCGTGAGGTCAGGAGTACAATCGAGCACCGTTAATTGTTGAGATGAAGTGTCAAAAATGTTATTGTTCTCATCAGATTCAGAAATTTGATAATATGAATCAACAAATACAGACGCATAATAATTGCCTGAAGTCATTGATGCAGGAATAGGCCCACTAACCTGTAAATTGTAAGATGATACACTACCACTTCCACTAGCATGGCCAATACTTGTCCAAGAACCAGCGGCACCTGTTTGTGAGAAAAGGACTTCAAAATAATGTGAGCCTGCATTGACATTGCCTTGATTTGAAACACCTACATTGACAGTTACAAATTCCTCTGTACAGATTGTCGAGGTCGAGGAGTCAACTGAGATAGAGTCGGCGCGGAGGTCAGGAGTAGCAACTGTGATTGATATTGAATTACCAGCAATTGCGTTGTTGTTCTCATCTCCTTCGGTCACATAATCAGAGGTGTCAGCAATAATTCCCCAGTAATAATTTTGATTTGAGAGGCTGCTTGGAATTGTAACACTAAGTTGGCCGCTTCTGTAGGAACCCCCATTTATGGAGGAGGCATAATTTGACGAACCTAGAACCGTATCAGAGGATGTGATAGTTGCATCAGTAGAAAGGTATGCTTTCCAATAAAACCAACCCGATGAATCATCTCCATCATTGTCAATTCTCCAATTGAGATTTACCGTATCTCCAGTGTATGCTGATGTTGGGCCACTTGGGTTATCAGGGACTAAATCTGCCTGCTCTTCAACGTCAAGGCGTCCAGTATCAGCGACGACGTTGTTTGTTTCGTCAAGTTCAGTCACTGAGTTTCGGTTGTCAGCAATCATGCCAAGATAGTAGTATCCTGGATTGATACCGGTTGGAATCTGAACGCTGTATTTGGTTCCTGAACTGTAGTATCCTGAAGAGATGCTGCTCTGGCTAAATTCGTCAACATAGACATCATTAGTTGTGATGGTCGTATCTGTAGATAAGTAGAGTTTCCAATGGAATGAACCGGTGTAATCATGCCCATCGTTTTCAATTCTGTAGGTTACTGAAATCGTATCCCCCATTACTACTGAACTTGTTGATGTCCCAACGCTATCTGCAACAACGTCTGCCAAATCATCTTCGATGGTAATTTGGGTACTGCAAGTGTAGGCATTATTTGTTTCACTCTGCTCATCAACATCTGTTCTTACATCAATTAAGAATCCCCAATAGTATGTGCCAGGGTTCATTGAACTAGGGATGCGGTTAGTGGTGCTTAGGGTGTCAGTGCTGTAACTTCCCCCGCTAATACTAGATTCGTACTGGTCACTACCAACCTGCTCATCATTGCTGGTTATGGTGCTGTCAGTACTGAGGTACATTGCCCAATAAAAAGTCCCCGAGTTTGCAATATAGCTACCACCGGGGTCATTGTCAAATCCGACAGTTATCGTAGAATCAATATTGTCTCCAACAACTCCTGTTGAGGGTGCCGTGCAACTTCTTCCAGTAAGGTCTGGCGCCTCATCAATAGTTACTCTTCCATCATCGTCATAGTTGTTATTTTCATTAGTTTCACTGATTTGATTATTGATGTCAGCAAGTGCTCCTACATAATATCGTCCGCCATTTATTGTTGTTGGAATCTGCACAGTTTTGTACATTGTTGAAGTAGTATATCCTGAGGACATCGTGGACCTTGACCAAGTTCCCAATTCAATATCACTGGTAGTGATTGTTGAATCTGTTGAGAGGTATATCCCCCAATAGAAAGAACCGCTAGTTGAGGCAGTTCCTTGGTTCTCTATCCTAACACTAACACTCTTTGAGTCACCAGCATCAGCGCTTGACCAACTAGCGTAAATATAGTCGATAACTAGGTCTGAATTACCTCTGCCTGAGGTGGCATCAAGGTTGTGAAGTTCAGTTTGTATTTGGTCCACTTCTAAGGTAGTTTCATCACTGTTTTGGATGGTAGGGGCAGGGATATAACTCGCTAACATTAGAGCGAGAAAGAGTGTTCCTGCGAAGGTTGCAATCCTAGTGGCCGCCAATGCCTCACCTCATTAGCCGTCAACATATGGCGGTGATGAAGGTTGTTATCATTGTGAATAGGCCTACGGCCAATTCACCCATTTCCAATAATAGTAATCCTTCTCCTGTTAAGGAGTGGTAAATTGGCTAGTCGACTCATCCCACCAAATGCCATTGGCGTTTTCTGCAGTAAGTCGCCAATAGTAATCTGTTGCCGGGAATAATCCATTCAATGGATGGCTATTTCCGCCAACACTCAAATTGCTTCCAATTGAGTCACAGAAGTCCCAATTTCCTCGAACGACTCCACCATCGGCTTGACCCCAACACAACTTCCAAGTTGTATTAGTTCCGTTATCATAAACCATCCAGTCTATGTCAGCCTTTGTGGTAGTGATATTGCTTGTCACCTCATATCGCGTTTCAGGGTCATATTCATTCACCCATCCTCGTAGTGGGTCGGTTGACCAAACAGGTAAGTGATCAACTGCATTTTGTGTAGGCTCAGTAATTGGGAATCCCCATGCGGCAAGGAATGAAGTCATGTTGTAACCCGTTTTGATTGAAATCCATTTTGCATATTCATTGAATTCAGCGGAGTCTCCAGACGGTTGAGTTGTCAGATTGTAATAGTACTCCTCATAAGCGGCAGTAATTGGCTCCCAGCCAAATTCTTCATAGATTTGGAGATAAGTTTCTAACGCCGTCCAAACACTCCATTGGGAGATTTGTGAACCACCTGAAAAATAGGTTTCAACTCGATTTATCATGCTCTGGGTGTTTAACGCACCATGTCCTGCCCTCAGGTCTTTTCCAACCAAATCAGTCATCAGTTTCACTGAATAGAGATTACACGTTGTTTCAGTAGTTCCGGGGAGAGTAGACGACATCCATTGGTGATTATGTCCCAATTCGTGGAACATCCCCCAATCTCCATTTGCTCGCATCGCGCTTCCGTTTACCACTCCCGCAACACTTGCTGTGTGGGCCATAAAGGGATATCCTGAATGCATCCATCCGGCTGAAATTTGTACATCAAATACAGCTCTTTCAACACGAGGCCATGGCGTGAATCCACTGAGGTTGTGTTCCATTTGCAGGGCTTCATCCCAGAAATCCATGGTTTCGTTAGGGCGGTCAAGATTTCTGATGTAAGATGATGGCACCGTGAGAATGAACCAATCTGATTCTAGTTCAGCAATTGGAGCGGGTGAATGCCGAGTAACCATTTTCCAATCATGGACGCTTGTTACTCCATGGATATATCGCGGCATATCAACAGCATTTTCGATTATGATATTGAAGTCTCCAAAGGTAGAACCCGGCGGAATCGTCACATAAATCGGTCCACCAAACGAATTACCAACTTGCATTGAAGAGTTTTTAATTGACCAGCCACGAGTGATTTTTGGGTGCCTATCAAGGCTTGTTTTTCCCCACAATGAATCTGCATGAGCACCTATCAGAATTGAAGCGCCTTGATTCACCATTGATTGAGGGATTGTGATGTTGATTACTTCTCCAGCAGGGGCATACATGCCTGTTGTCATCCACCCTGCTGACCTAGCATTTGCATATCCGAATTGACTTGGTAATCCGGCAAAAGTCCCGTTAATTTGTACCGTCCGAAGTGGCCTTGGAGCGGTTGAATTTACTGAGCCTGGAAACGAGATATGTGAAGGGTGAGGTTCTAGTTCATGGGCAGGTAATTTGAGCATTAATTGTTCTTGAATATTGAGAATTAAATCATCAACTTCATCAGCATTCATGGTATATTTGTTATTTGAGTCAATATGAATCCATCCGGTGTCATTACTCATTTTTCGTAAAGAATCCCATACTCCAGTGTAATCAAGAGGTAGATTGGAGACACAAAGTGAAACTGTTTTAGCACCTATGGTAGCATCATTCTGGGTCATCATTTGAGTGCCATCTACGTGGTCAACGATTAGAGGAAGTGCACCATGTAACCGGTATAAGTCGCCCCATTCATTGGTATTCACCCCAAAGGTGGCAGAACCCGATGAGGTCGATATAAACAGACCAGTAGATTTTGCTATTTTATTGCCTGGATAATTGTGTGCAGCATCACTATTTGAGTACGACCAATACCATGCGTGTCCACCCATGATTAATCCACCACCATCTTCTAACCAGTTTGTTATGGCGAGATTTTCGCTGTCAGAATATGAGTTCCAGAATTCAGTCACAAAACAATCCAAGTTCACTAAGTCTGCAGGTGTGGCACTAGTTACTACGGCGTAGCCTTCTCCCAGCAATGTATTCTGCCAGCCGTTGAATGATGATTCTAATCCAACGGTTTTACCGTTGCCATCGCAAACCCAATCCAAAGCATTGAGGCTGAGATTGGCGCGACTATCGCCTCCTGTCCTTGCAACCATCGTTTCATGCCCGTAACCGACAATTCTTCCTTTACCGGCGTGGGAAGCAGCAGAAATGGGCCGGTTATCCCAGTCAATTCCTAGACTAAACGACCATTCTCCAATTGGTAGAATTAGTGAGGGCCAAGCGCCACCATAATCGACACTTCCAACTGGTCGCTTGACAAGGTCAAGGTGGTCTTGTTCCAAATCGTGAATGGCGAAGGTGAGGTTAGTCTCAAACGAACCTCCTGAATTGTTCGCCCAAATAGTGTGGGTTGTCCATGCATGGCGAGATAGGTTAACTCCGTCTCTTCCAATAGGTGAACCAAAGATAGTGCCGTTTGTGGGGGATAAGAATAACCCGCCTGGGAGTTCTGGTTCGATTGCCCAAGTGTCGATGGTCGGTCCGGTATTGATTGGGGAAATTGAAACGGATTTATTTGCTGCTAGAATCTGTTCTAATCCTCCTTGCCATGAGATGTTATCTGGTGTCATGTTGGCGATTCTGATGTTTAACCAAGATTCGAATGAGCCACCTGAATTGTTGGCCCAGATTGTATAGTTAATCCATTGCGTGATTTCGTCAGCACTGCCGCTTAGTGTGCCGTTTTGGGGGTTAAGTTGAAGTCCGGTTGGAAGAGGTGGTTCAATACTCCAAGAAACAGCAGTGCCTCCGCTTGTTGTTGGTGTGACATTCAGCGTTGATACACCAAATACTAGGTCAAAATCTTGACTACCGTAATCAATTGATTCAACTGATTTGTCATTGACTGTTATTTGCAAAACTTTTGCCGCGTAGCCCCCTGAATTATTGGCATAAATTATGTGTGGCAAGCGCTGATGAAGAACATCGGGAGTCCCATAAATTCGTCCCGTGACAGGTGAAATGTTTAGGCCAGAAGGAAGAGGTGGGTCAACCTCCCAACTCAAGACATCTCCTCCATTGTGACTAGGGTTCATGTCGTTCATTTGCTCACCAAGTGTCAGAATCAAATCTTCGTCGAGATAGGTGATGGAATTAGGTGCTTGGTCATGAACAGTGATTGTAATCTCAGTTGAATCACTTCCTCCATCGTTACTAGCCGTGATACTGTAAGTTGTGGCTGGCATGAGGGTAGTGGGTGCACCAACAATCGCGCCATCATCACGTAATTCAAGTCCCGGAGGCATTGGCGGCTTTGATTCCCAAGAGGTCGGCTCACCCCGCTCATAATTAGCGAATATAGTGAATGGGTCACCTTTTGTTAGGATGTGGGTTGATGGTTGGTAGGCTAAAGAAGAAGGTTCCATATCTGTAACAATAATCTCGAGTGAGAGATTGGTTGAACCACCCTTGTTGGTTACTTCCACGTTACATGATGTGATGCCAATTTCGTTGGCGATGATGATCCAGGCGGGTTCGTTTCCCCTCTGGTCTGACCGTAATTGGGCAGAAGAATCTGAACAATCGATTGTGAATACAAATTCAGAATCACCGTCAAAACTCCAGTTAAGGCCAGTGATTGAGCCGAGTGAAACTTGTATTGAATCTGTTTCAAAAGACGCATTGCTTGGCGGCGTGATATTGTCACAAGCGATTACAACAGACAAGTCTTCTCCAAAGATTGCCCGCTGATTGTCAGCACAAATAATCGGCTGGGTTTTGTTTCCTTCATCAATTGGTTCTGTTGGTGTATTATTTCCGTCATCAGGTGGCGGCGAATCAGGTGCTCGGTTAATCAAATAGAATCCAGCACCTCCCAAACTAACTAGCAAAAGTAGTGCAGAAATAGCAATTGCTAGCCCTGCATTTTTGTCTGCCATTGTAAATGGCAGTAGTGATTAGGTCAATATGATGTCGCCCTATCGGACATTGACGAAAGATGCGTGTGGCAGTGACGGGAGCGGCCGGATTAATCGGCGGAGTGGTATTTGACAGACTAGTTGGGGAAGGCCACGACGTCATTGGGATAGACCGCCCACATAGTGATTGGATGGACGCAGGTAGGAATACCGATGATGCAAGCGCTCCAAGTCGCGTAACTCATCACTTTGATTTAGCAGAAGCAACTGATTCAGAATGGCAGATGATGCTTGCAGATTGCGAAGTAGCAGTCCATTTAGCGGCAGATGCAAATCCTTCCAACAGCGATGAGAGTATGTTGAGAAACAACATCTTGGTGACGACTAATTTCATGCGCAATGCCAAGGAATCTGGTGTGCGCAGAGTGGTGTTATCTTCATCAGGCCTTACTCAAGTGGGTCTTGAGGCTGAACTTTTGCTGGGGGGCTCTCTTGAAGGGCAACTTATCGGGGTAAAGCACAGGACTTCTACCACTAGCACCTATGGTGAGACAAAGGTATTCGTCGAACGACTCGGCCAGTATTACTCCAGCGGGCTTGGGATGGAATGCATAGTCGTAAGAATTGGTACGGTAATTCCGTCTGAGTCTGAGCATTGGGAAAGAGGCGGCAGGCTACAAGCAACCGCGTTTTTACAAGCAGATGTTGCTAACTTCTTTAGCGCCGCGGTAGAAGCAGATTTCTCGTCGTGGGATTCACAATCTTGTGAAGGCCACCCTAACATTCCTGGCTATCTTTTGACTGCGGCTCAATCCGATTCGCCTGCTCGATTTGTTGACCTAGAACCTGGAATTTCGGCGCTTGGTTGGAGTCCAATAGAATGGCCAAGTGGGCCGGAGCACCTTCAATGAATTCGTGGCTTATTTGGTGAGATAATGAAAGGCCCATTGACACTTGGAATTGATGTTGGAACTAGTGCTACAAAAGTGCTACTGCTAGACAATTCAAGGGAATGGGAAATGGCTTCATGGCCTACTTCTGAGGGCCTGTGGGAGAATCTTCTGAATTGGCTTGATGAGCGTGGGGAATCCGTAGTCAGAGTCGGTATCACAGGGCATGGTCCATCTGCAATTGTAATCCGAAATGGAGAAGCCGTTGGTTCCAAAATTTCCTGGTTTGATGATTTTGTAGAGGGATGTGAACGTGAGGTCGATAATGACCACATTTTGACAGGAAATAGAGCATGGGTTCCATCTCGTTTAGCCCAGTGGGAAAAACAGAACGGACCGCTAAGTGATGGTGTTCCTGTGCAACTCAAAGACCTGCTCAACTGGCAATTAACCGGGGTGGTTGGCCGTGATACTCGCTCGATGCGTGGGTATTCTGGAGAGGGGAATTTCTTCCTTCCCAATGAGATAATCGGACTTGTCAACAAGGCTGGCTCAAAGATTTCTGGAATCTGTGTTGGTGCTGAGGTGATTTGTGGATGTGATGATTTGACTGCTGGCGTAATCGGTTTGAAATCCAAGCCGGGAGATTTGTTTAATCTCGCAAATACCAGTGAACATATTGGATTAGTAGGAGGCCAGCCGATGGAAGGATTCAGTTGGTTGCCCGAAGTGGGTAAATTGCCTTCACTTTGTTATTTGTCAACATCAACAGGTGGAAGCACACTGGCAAAAAAATTCAATGTTCAACCAAATGCAGAAGCGGTAAAAAGGTTCATTTCCCAATTGGAAAATGAAAAAATCCAAGGAAATGA
>Ga0114934_10000555_pt1 | contig 23737 bp, 24 predicted proteins | sample 4SBtaG_2_FD_99695 | JGI IMG/M metagenome (GOLD analysis project Ga0114934, IMG submission 99695) | Deep subsurface microbial communities from Kolumbo volcano to uncover new lineages of life (NeLLi) - 4SBTROV10_white metaG | ecosystem: Environmental > Aquatic > Marine > Volcanic ...
AGATTCTAATGATGTTGTAAAAGCTATACTAGAGCTTTTGCAAAAAGAAGGATATTTTAGCAATGGAATGGAAAAGATGCCTATGCTTGAACTGTTTGATAGTAATCTTGAAAGCCTAGGTGTTTTTAGTACTCATGTTTATTTGCAGCCAGTATTCTATTGCAAAAAGGTGCAAGACGAAGAATCTTACCGTGAGCGTGTTAGAGGAAAGTGTTAAGATAGTAATTAAATTAATTTCAAATCTTTAAAAATTTGGAATAAGTTTTTATTATTAACTGTGATTATATGAGGAGAGTAATAATTGTATCTGTCACTCTCCTCATTAAAATGTAAAGATATAGTTTTAGGAAGCATAGATATTTGGTGAGCAATTAAAATGTTATCATCCATATGAAAATCAATATTATGATGAATACATCGTTCTTTTTTAAAGAAATCGCCTTCCCATTTTCTAGATGCAACTATAACTTTATCAATAAGACCTTTTTTATGTAAGGTTACAATTAAGGCTTTAACTTTACCACCAATATATTTTCTGTTTGTATTTATAACAATAGTGTGGTTTTTTCTTTTAAGTAATCGAAGGAGTTTTATCATAGGTTTATTTAGGCAAAATTGATTATCCCATATGTGATTGTTTATTTTTACATGTTTTTGGAAATGATCAGGCAGTGGATATGCATTTAAGAAATTAATATCTATGTTTCCTTTTATGTTTGTATTATATTTTTGCTGAAGGATGTCGCGTAGTGGTTTATTGAAGAGTAAAAAAACGCCATCTAAATCAAAAGATAAAATCATGAAACCACCTTAAACCTGTTATGTTTATTGTGTTTTTAAAATTTTTGTGTGTTATGTGCGTATGTTATTGTATATTAAAAATATATAATCAGGAGGTAATTAAGAATGAGAATTACAAGGACAGATTTAATTGATCATTTTAAGTTTTTATCTATTAAAGGCTTGAGTGTTGTTAATGTAAATGAGGATGGGTCATATGCATGCGTAACTGATAGCGGAGCAATTGCCATAAAAGCACCGCCTTTAGAAGATTATGAAGCAGAAAATCAAGCATTTATAACAGATATTGCAATGTTTTATAAAGTTATTAAGAACTTAGTATCGCCAGAAGGTTCTGTTGAATTAACTATTGAAGAAGATTTAATTAAATTTAAAACATCACAAATCGAATATAGTTATGTTCTTGGTGATAAAAATTCAGTGTCTAAAGTTTATACATCAGAAGATATAGATGAATTAGTTGAAAATAAAGAATTTAGTGATGAATATCAATTAACTCCAACATTAATTAAAAATATAGTGCAAATGATTGATACATTATCTGGGGATAAAGTAACTATTACATCAACTAATACAGGTTTTAAAATGAAAGTATTAGGTAATTTACATAGCGGGCATATTGATGTTGCTGGTCAACCTTTATCAATTGATAAGCTTGTTATAGAAGCTGAATTAATTCAAGATGTTTTAAAATCATTTAGTAATGATGCTTTTATGAATCTTAGAATAGATAATTCAGGAGACTTAATAGTCTTTACATCTGAAAAAGGTTTTAAATTTTATGTATCTACAGCAGAGGACGTGATTTAATTCACGTCTCTTTTTCGTAATTATGGAGGTGATTAAATGGCTCAAAAGCTTGAAAATTATATTTGGTTTGAAAAATACAGACCAAAAACTTTAGATGATCTTATTCTTGATGATAAGAGTAGGTCACAATTTGAAAAATTTATTGCTGATAAAAATATTCCTCATTTATTATTTTCAGGACAACCTGGAACTGGTAAAACAACAGTATCTGAGATTCTAATAAGATCTCTAGATCCTAAGAATATAGCAACATTAAGGTTGAATGCTTCTTCGGACAGAGGAATTGACATTGTAAGAGAAAAGATATATCCATTTATAATGTCTAAGAACAGTAATAAGCTTAAGATTGTTTTCTTAGATGAGTTTGATAATACTACAAGGGATTTTCAAACAAGTTTAAGAAACTATATGGAGCAGTATTCTTTAACATCTAGATTTATATTAACTTGTAATTATAAGAATAGAATTATAGATCCATTAATAAGTAGGTGTACTGTTTTTGATTTTAAAGAAATGCCAAAGAAAGCAGTATTAAAATATGTCATGGATATTCTTGGGAATGAAAATATTTCTTATAAGCTTCCTGACATTAAATCTGTTATTACTGAATATTATCCAGATATTAGAACAATAGTAAATGTAATACAGTCTTCTTGTGATAATGGTGAATTTATATATGATGATACAGTAGCAAGATCTAATATTTATAAACAAATAGTAGCTTTTATAAAATTCGGTGGTTACAAAGAGCTTGGCATCTACGTTAATAAAAATAGAGTAGAGTTTTTAGATTTTTATAAAGCAATGTTTGATAAAGCTGAAGATTACTTTGGTGAAGATAGGGCTATACCAGTAAGAGTAATACTTTTTAATGCAATGAAAGATCATACTGTTGTTCCTGATCCTTTTGTTAACTTTCTTTATTATAGTATAGAATTAATGAAAGCGTGTGGGATTAAAGAAAAGGGTATCAAATGAGTTCATCCAAAAGAGTAGATTTATTTGATACTTTAACAAGATTGTTTACAAAAGAATCTTTAGATCATTTAGATGATCAAGTAGGTAGCCCTTTTATTATATTAAGGTTTTTAGCTTTTGATCCAGCTTTTGTAGATATTTCAAAAGAGCTTATGCCTTATATTTCTCATATGTCTGTTAAACAGTTATGCGTTTTTTTGCAAAGTGTTTTACCTAAGGCTAATGGGATTTTTATTAAAAATCTAGCACCAAGGTTAGCTTATGATCCTTTAGAATCTTTAATTTTAAATAAAATTAAAAAGTATTTTAATTGTAATAATAATGATGCTAAGGTTTATAAAGATTTACTTGAAAAGCAAGGTGTTGATTTAAAGAAATTTTTTGGTTTAAACTGCAGATAAAGGTTTAATTTCATAGTATATTAAATAAACAAATAGTATAGGAGGTATTTATGTTTTTTGTAACAAAAGAGTTTTCTATCTCAGCATCACATAAATTGAGAGATTATGAAGGAGCCTGTAAGCGGCTTCATGGTCATAATTATAAAATTCAAGTTTCTCTTAGACGAGAAACATTAAATGAATTAGGAATGGTTTGCGATTTTAAAGATCTTAAAAAAGCTTGTATGGAAGTTATAGATAATAAATATGATCATAGGTATTTAAATGACATCGAACCTTTTGAGCAGTATAACCCTACTGCAGAGAATATGGCATATTTTTTCTTTAAACAGATTGAAGAATATTTTAGAAAAAATCAAATAGATGTAATTGTAGATCAAGTTGCTGTTTGGGAAACAGACGATTCATGTGCTATTTATAGTGAGAGGAAATAATGGAAAAGAATTTAATTGTAAATGAAATGTTTAGTTCTTATCAAGGAGAAGGAAGGACAGTAGGATTGCCTTCTATATTCCTTAGAATGCAAGGCTGTAATTTAAGGTGTGATTTTTGTGATACAAAATATGCTTTAAATACAAAAGAAACAGCAGGGTTTTCTTATTATACTCCACAAACATTAGCTACAGCTTTATCAACATTGTTTAAGTTAGAGAAAAGAACCCATTTAGTTATAACTGGCGGAGAACCTTTACTTCAGCAAGAAGGTTTATTAAAAACTCTTTTTATACTTAATCAAGGTTTTCCTGACATGACAGTGGAAGTGGAAACAAATGGTCTTATAACTCCTCAGGATAATTGGTTTTTATTTAATACACAATTTAATGTTTCTTATAAGGAAGTAACCCATATATCAAAAACTATTAATGTTTATAAACAAAATGATTTAGCTATATTTAAAGTAGTTTTTGATCCTGAAACTAAATTAGGAGAAAAGATTTTTTTAACTTTAAGAAATATGTTTTCGAATTCATGTGAGTATAAAAGAATATATCTTATGCCAGAATGCATTAATGAGGAGTTATATCTTAAGAAAGCAGAAGCTGTTTATAGAGTAGCTCAAGAGCAAGGTGTTAGTTTTGGCACAAGATTTCATATTTTAGCAAAAATAAAATAATTGGAGGTACAGTATGGGTAAATTTTTAGAAGTGGTGGATCCAAAAAAAGTTGAACTAGCTAACAAAAAGATTGAAAAGCTAGAAAAAGTTTTTATGGATATGTTAGATGTTATGTATGATGGCAGAGAAAATTGGATTAATGATGAAAATTTAATAGAAACTCCTAGACGAATAGCTAAGATGTATGTTACAGAGCTATTTTCAACAACTTGTAATTTTAAAGACGAACCTAAAATGACTGTCTTTAAAAAGAGTTCTAAAGACAATATGGTAGCTCTTTTTGACATAGAGCTAAAGTCAACTTGTTCTCATCATTTTATACCTTTTGTAGGTAAGTGCCATATTGGCTATATACCTAAGAATGGTGTTGTTTGCGGAATATCTAAATTAGTTAGAGTAGTAGATTACTTTATGACTAAACCGCAAATACAAGAAAGGTTAACTCAAGAAGTTTTAGAATATATTGTAGATAAGCTAGACCCACAAGGTGTAATTGTAGTAATGGAAGCAAGGCATCATTGTATGACAATAAGAGGTGTTAAGCAGAATAATTCAAAAATGTTAACTTCAGCAGTACACGGATTATTTGCAGAAAATACAGATGGATGTAAAGATGAATTCCTAAAACTTTTAGAGAATAGACAGCAGAAATTTTAGTATAATATAATATAGTAGGAGGTGTTTATAATGAAAACATTAGGAAAGAAAGCAATGGTAGTTTTTAGTGGTGGTCAAGATTCTACAACTTGTTTACAATGGGCAATGAAGAATTTTGAAGCAGTGGAAACAGTAGGTTTTAATTATGGCCAGAAGCATACAGTTGAATTAACTTGTGCAAAAGATATAGCTGATATATACAGAATACCTTATAAAGTTATTAATATAGATTTTTTATCAGATATTTCGGTATCAGCTTTAGTGCAATCTTCTGATAATAACGTTAATGAAAAGCATCCTTTAAATGATAATCTTCCAGCAAGTTTTGTTCCATTTAGGAATCTTCTTTTCTTAACAATAGCATCAGCTTATGCTCTTAAGAAAGGCTGTAATGATTTAGTAACAGGTGTAAATGCTATAGATTATTCAGGGTATCCTGATTGTAGGCCTCAATTTATTGACAAGCTTATGGAAGTACTTGGTTTAGCAACAGATTCAGAAGCTATGTCAATAAAAATACATACGCCTTTAATGAAGTTAAGTAAGGCTGACATTTTTGCATTATCTGATGAACTTGGTGGTCTTAGTGTTGTAATAGAAAATTCACATACATGTTATAATGGCGATCATAAGACCTATTTTGATTGGGGTTATGGCTGTGGTGAATGCCCTTCTTGTAAGTTAAGAGCAAAAGGTTATCAAGAGTTTATGCACAAAAAATTAAATGCAGAAAAGGAGGCATAATCATGGCTAAGAAAAATTTAAAACATAGCGGAAGAACAAAATCAGAACTTAAAGGAGTGACCCTTTTAGGTAATACTAAAACAAATTATCCTACAGACTATTCTCCAGAAGTACTTGAACGATTTGAAAACAAGCATCCTGGTAATGATTATTGGGTAACTTTTAATGCACCAGAATTCACTAGTCTTTGCCCTAAGACTGGTCAGCCAGATTTTGCTACAATATATATTAATTACATACCAGATAAGTATTTGGTAGAGTCTAAGTCTTTAAAGATCTATTTATTTTCTTTTAGAAATCATGGAGATTTTCATGAAGACGTAGTTAACATTATTGCAAAAGATTTATTTAATTTTTTGAAACCTCATTATATAGAAGTTAGAGGACATTTTCTACCTAGAGGAGGTCTTTCTATAGACCCAGTAGCAATTCTTAGTAAAGGTAGGAAATGGAAAAAGTTCGGTGATCAAAGATTACTTAATATAAACATAAATCAACTCAAAGTAGATAATAGATAAAAGCTAATCAAACACCCTTAATCACCTCCGATGAAAGTGTTTGATGTCCTAGAGGGAGAGTTTTAACCCACCACACTCTCCCTCCCTCCCCTCTCTTCTTTAGCATTTATCATTTTATAATTCAATAAAAGGATGGTTTAATAATATGGCTAATTATAAATATTTACCTGTAATGAATTCTAACCTAATGTATTCACCATTTAAATGGTGGAAGCTAGAATCTAAAGATGGCATTTTACCTTATAAGTATGGATTAGGTTCTTTTCATTATATACAGGGTTATCATAGAAAAGATTTTGATATAGGAAAAGACTTTTATTTCTTTGGTGATAGCGGTGGGTTTTCTGTCGTTACATTAGGAGCAGTTATAAGTCCTATAGAATGTTATCAATGGCAATCAGAAAATTGTGATACGGGTGTTATATTAGATATGCCACCTTATGTTTTTTCAGGAACAGCACAATTTGGCGGTAATGCAGCTACTATTTTTAATGAAAGATTAGAACTTACTAAAAGAAATGTTAAACTTGTTGTTGACACAGTTTATGATAAAAAATCTAAAATGGATTGGTGGATTGTTATTCAAGGAGAAACCCAAAAACAAAGAGAAATGTGGTTCACAGAACTTAACAGAATACATAAATTTAAAGGAGCAGCTTTATCACCAAAGCCTTCTTATAATTGGACTCAAATTGTAGGACAAATGCTATATGCTGCTAAACTTAAAATAAAGAAGATTCATGTTCTTCAGGTGTCATCATTATATTCAATAGCATTAATAATGTATGTTAATAAAGTTTTAGGTGAACCTTTTAAATTTGTAACTTTTGATTCTTCTACACCAGTAAGATTATCAGCTATGGGAGTACATCAAGTATTTGATGAAAAAACGGTTTCTTTAAATAATATAACTCATAGAAAATCACTTGTCTGCGACTGTGAATTATGCCAGCAAGCTAAGCCAGTTGTTGAAAAAATGCATTGGTGTACAAAGAACGCAGTAATACTAAGAAGTGTACATTCTATTAAAGAAGTTGTTAAAGCAACAACATTTTTAACAAAACTTGATGAAAAAGAGTTAGATTCTCTTTTATATAAGTTTAAAAAACAGGAATATTTTATGATAAAAAAGATGATTAGCCACTTTCAAAGTACTTCAAAGATATTAGATTTTTGGGAGAAAAAAAATTATGTGACTAAATCGATCTTTGCGAAAAAGTAGTATTTTATACATTATTATTAAGGTTGAGTGGGTTGCTTAGTAAAGATTTAATTCATGTGTTATAGACAAAAATTAAATTATAAAAATTAAACTAAACTTTATGTGATAACATAATAAAACACAACAACTAGAACAACAAAAAGCTAATATTTTAAACTAGGAGGATTCAGTGTTTTTAACTCAAATGGAAGATTACCTAAATCAGAATGACTGGCGGGTCAAAGAAAACGCAAATAGTTCATATTCATTATCAAATTTATTTAGTTTTGTATCATCATCTGCGGTGTCAGAATATTCTCTTCAACGAATTTATAAAAATCATCCGATTTCTGAAATGCATGAAAAAGGACAAGTTCATATTCATGATTTGTCTGGAGGTATAGCACCTTATTGCGCAGGCTGGTCTTTAAAAATGTTATTAGATGAAGGTTTTGCTTTGCCAAATTCATCTTATATTTCATCAAGACCTGCTAAACATTTTAGAAGCGCAATAGCTCATATGATTAATTTTTTAGGTGTTATGTCTAATGAGTGGATGGGCGCACAAGCTTTTTCAGATGTTGATGTTTATTTAGCACCTTATTTATATATAGATTATATGGAAGCATTAAAAGGTTATTTAGCTGATACAGATGATCAAGCTTTAGCAAAAAGATTAGCTGATAGGTTTATTAAAAAAGAAGCAAAACAATCTATACAAGAATTGCTTTATAGCTTAAATTTCCCAAGCAGATGGGGAGGACAAGCACCTTTTACTAATTTTACTTTAGCTTTATCAATTCCTGATGATTTAAAAAATAGTGCTATAAGCATAGCAGGAGAATTAATAACTGACGAAGAAAATAAAACTTTAACATATGGTGATATGAAAGAATGGGTTTCTTTATTTAATGAAACATTTTTTAAAGTTTATCTTGAAGGCGCAGGAGATGGTAAAGTTTTTACTTTTCCAGTGCTTACTATAAATGTAACAGAAGAATTTTTTAATTTACCTAAAAAGTTATTAAATCTTATATTAACTGCTAATAAAAAATATGGAGCAACATATTTTCAAAATTGTATTAAAGGTCAATCGAATTTAAAACCAATTAAACCAGATACAGTTAGAAGTATGTGTTGCCGTCTCTCATTAGATCTAAAAGAATTGGAGCAACATACTGGAGGCTTGTTTGGAAATGGTGAGATGACGGGCTCAATAGGTGTTATCACTTTAAATTTATCTGAAATTGCATACGAATCAAAGAATGATGAAGTAAAATTTATGTCTATATTGTCAAATTGGATGTCGATCGCAGCAGAAGCTCTTTTACTTAAGAAGGAAGAAGTTCTAAAGAATTTTGAAAAAGGATTATTTCCTTACACAAAACATTATCTTAGAACAAAGTTTAGAACTCACTTTTTAACAATAGGTTACGTTGGTATGCATGAAGCCCTTATCAATTTTGGTTTTGAAAAAGGACTTGATGATAAAAAAGGGCATGAATTTGCAATAAAGATCTTAGATTTTATGCGTCAAAAAATACAGCAATTTCAAATACAATATAAGTCCTTATTTAATTTAGAAGCTACTCCATCAGAATCTACTTCTTATCGTCTTGCAATGCTTTCTAAGAAGAGGATACCAGAATTAGTAACAGCCGGCACAAAGGATTCACCTTACTTTACAAATTCTTGCCATCCGCCAGTCAATAAGCAAGGTAGTTTTGTATACGTTTTAAAGAACCAAGAAGAACTACAGTGCAGACATAGCGGAGGCACAGTTGTTCATTTTTATATTGATGGACAACCAGAAGAGCAGACTATACTAACGATGATAGAAAAAGTTTGCCAAAGTAAGATACCTTATTTTACATTTTCAGTAGTATTTTCTTATTGCCCAGTGCATGGATATATTCCTGGAAAACAAGATTTTTGTCCGTATCCTCATACAGAAGAGCAATTAGACAAATATGGAGTAAGCTACTAATTTCGTAATAAAAAAATTTCAGGAGGTTCAATTATGAACACAGAAAAATCAGTTTCTAAGAAGGACACGCTTTTTAAGACAAGTGACAAGAAAATACCTTGTTTAGTCTATTCAAGAGTAGTAGGCTATTATAGACCCACAACAAGTTACAATAAAGGTAAACAAGAAGAATGGTCTGAGAGACATCTCATAGACTCAAGGTTTAGTAATTAAGGATATGAATCAATACAGTAATTTTTATTTTGTAGGTATACAGGAGGATTCTTTAATAGATTTTCCTCCTTATATATCAATTGTTTTGTATACTCACAGTTGCATGTATAGATGCCCTTTTTGCTTCAATAAGAGCATTGTAGAAAATTCTACAGGCATAAAGATAACACAAGCTGAAGCATTGGAAAAGTTAGAAGAAATTAATTCCGGAAGTTCAGGTAGAGTAGTTGACGGTGTTGTTATTTCAGGCGGAGAACCTTTAATTCATACAAAAGATTTAAAAAGTTTTTTAGAGTTGTTAAAACTAAGAGGTTATAAAACAAAGCTTGATACAACACTTACAGGTGGAGATATTCAAGAACTAATTCCTTTCTTAGATGGTGTATCAGTTTCTTTAAAAACAGATACTAGATTTTTTGATAAAGTTCTTGGTAATATCAAAAAAGTTACTTACTCAACTTTAGCTTATAAAGAACTAAGATTAATTTTAACTAAAGAAAACAATATAAACATGCGAGTGCAGTATACAAAACTGCTTGAAGAAAAAGAATATTTTTCTCCTGCTAATTGGAAACTTCATATAGATAAAGCTATTAAAGGAGAAGAATCTTTTTCAAAATTTACTATTTTAGATGATCAAGAACTCGATAGATTGAGAGATAGTTGGCCTAAAATAGAAAAATTTGCTAAGCTCTCTTGGAAGATCTAAAAACACAATAATTAGATACTTTATTTGATTCACTCAAGAAAACCATATCCTTTAGGTTATGGTAGTTCAATTTAAAATACTAAAGGACCTGTTTAAAAGCAGGTCCTTTTTAATTTCTAAGAGGAGAGCATAACAATGGCTTTTATTAAAATTTTTAAATCTCATGGAATTTTCTTTAAGGAGCATGATTCTGTAAATGATAGTTTACAATTAAATTCTGTTCATCTCGTTGGTCAAACCCCTTTAATTATTGATTCTAATCAACTTATTAATAATCTTAATGCACAATATTTTAATGGGCATGAGCATACCGATTTTGTAAAAACGGATGGTACTTCCCTCTTTACTTCAGATTTAGATTTAAGTTATTATAAAATAAAAAATTTAGGCGATCCTGTTGATGCTAATGATGCAGTAAATAAACAAACTTTATCCAAAACCATTGCTAAGTTAAATGTAAAAAAGCCTGTTAATTTTGCTACAACTTCTTTTGAAGCGGATATTAATTTAAATTCTTATATTGGTGCTATAGACGGTGGAACTTTAGTTGACGGAACAAGAGTTTTAATTAAGGATCAAAGCAATTCTGCCGAAAATGGTATATATGTATATAATTCTAATGATTCTAAATTTGAAAGAGCTTCTGATTTTGATAATTCTGTACAAGGTCAAGTAGCTGGTGGGGTACTTGTAATTGTTACTGGCGGTACGAAAAATGTTAATACTTTATGGACTTTACCTGGAACAGATGAAAAAACTATTGGATCATCACCTCTTATATTTGCTAAAGTATCAGGTAGCAGTAAAGCTTCTGATATAAGTATAGAAGATGCTGGTGATTTAATAAATGCTACAAACGTTGAAGATGCTCTTCAAGAGTTAGCTACAAATATTTCAACTCTTTCTTCACAACAAACTAGTTTATCAATAACAAAAATAGCGGGTGAAAATTTAGTAGCTGGCGATGCTGTTTATATAAATAATGATGGTAAAGTATATAAAGCATTAGCAAATTCTTCAAATACAGCTATTGTTTTAGGTTTTGCTATTTCTGATGCAGCACAAAATTCTTCTGTTTCTATACAAATTGGTGGAGAAATTGGTAATTTATCTTTTACAGCTGCAGATATTGGTAAACAGGCTTATTTATCAGCTTCTACAAGCGGCCAAGTAGTATCTTATGCTCCTGTGGCTAATGATGAATATAAATGCGTTTTAGGTATTATAACATCAGCAACAGAAATAGTATTTCAGCGTGCTCCTATAATTAAAATAGTTACAACTTAAAAATAGAGGTTTAAATCATGGCAACACAATGGTCAATTTTACAACGTAGATTTGTAGATCCTTATTCCCCCGTAGATTCGGATAATGTAGATCTACTTGGAAAAGCATTTTCAAAAAAAGGAGAAGGGCGTGGTGTTACATCCGGAATGGATGTTGTCCTTAATGATCAAACACATCTTGGTATAAGTAAAGGTGTTGTTTTAAAAGACTATGTTGTAATTGAATGGTTAACAGCTATATCCCTTGATATTAGAGAAACACATGCTTCTCCAGGAAGCAATTATGTTGTCATGTGGTATAGGTATGCTAAAGTAAATCCACCTCCTACTGCTTATATAGATGTAATTCCAGTATCGGATTATAATAGCGCTTTTTATGTTATTTTAGCATCAGTAACTGTTGATTCCACAGGTACACGATTTTTAGATGTTACTTATGATGATAGAGATGAAGATACTACAACTAAAGCAACTGAAGATACGTCAATACTTGAATTATGTGATACTCCGCCTTGGGATTGGGGTCATGGTGCTGAAGGACATGAAAATTCTTTTTTAAGATTTAATGATGATGCTTCTACAATGGTGTTTACAACACTAGACAATCATACATTAAAGATTAATTCATCTGATGTTGTATATGTTCCTCCAGGAGTAGTAGATGCTGGAACTTTAAATGGTCATACAGAACATGATTTTATTTGGACTAACGGTAATAATGGTCCGGTAAGCAATATTTCTTGGAATAATAAAAAAATAATAAATTTAGCTGATCCTACAAATCTTAATGATGCTGTTAATTTAAAATGTTTAAATTCTTGCATTAATAGTTCAAATGATGCTTTAGATGCTGAAAGAACAGCTAGAATTAATTGTGATAATTCATTACAAACACAAATAGATAATATAAATAATAGACCAGACCCTACATATAAATTTGTAGATTTAACAGATGGACCTCAATCTTATCATAATGGTTATATTTTAGGCTCAACAGGTAATAGTGTTACTTGGATTAGTCCTTCTTCTGTTGGCAGCAATGTTTCAAAGTTTATAGATTTAACAGATGGACCTCAATCTTATCATAATGGTTATATTTTAGGCTCAACAAGTAGCGGTGTAACTTGGGTAGACCCTTCAACAATTGGCGGTGGAGGTGGTTCTGCTTCAAAATTTATAGAATTAACAGACGGCCCGCAAGCATATTCAAATGGCGATGTTTTAGTTTCTACTACTAGTTCGGTAGGTTGGTCCTCTCCTTCTACTTTAGCGGGTTCTATAAGCCTTTTAGATTTATGTGACACACCTAGTGCTTATAATGACGGTTGGGTTTTACAATCAACAGCTACAGGTGTAGAATGGGTAGACCCTTCAACATTTGGCGGTTCTCCAACTTCAGGCGTAGATCATTTTTGTCAATTACTTGATGCTCCAAGCAGTTATTCAGGCATGCAGGATTGTTTATTAGTAGCGCAATGGGATGGTTCATCAGGTTGTTTAAAATATTGTGGTTTAAGTGATTTAGCAACAAATTTATTAAGTTTTAAAGATTTATGTGACACACCTAGTGCTTTTACAAATAAAGATGGCTGTTTAATTGGCGTTGATGAGAATAATGATAGATTAATTTTTATTGATCCGACAACTGCAGGATCTTCTGGGCCTACAAGATTATGTGAGTTAAATGATGTAGATTTTGATTTAGGTAATCCTGGAGGAGTTGTTCCTGCTAATAGTTTATTATGCTATGATTCTTCAGGAGTTTGGACTTTTGGTACGGTTACTACTGATATTAGTAATTCTTACTTTACTGAATTAGCTGATACTCCAAATGATTATTCAGGTAAAGATGGTTATTTAGTTAGTGTTGATGAAATAAATAATAAATTGGTTTTTGTTGATCCAACAACTGCAGGGTCTTCCGGTCCTACAAAATTTACTGAATTAGATGATACGCCAAATGCTTATTCTGGAAAAGATGGTTATGCAATTTGTGTTGATGAGACAAATAATGAATTAGTTTTTACAGATTTAGGAAGTCAGTTTGTTCATTGCACTGATTATGATTTTACCCTTTTAGATTGTTTTCATATAGTTCATCCATATTGTAATCAAACATTAATTTATAATGATTCACTATTTGCTTTTGAAAATGATTATATGACATTCTTAAAATTATCTGATACTCCTGCTTCTTATTCAGGTAAAGCTGATTATTTAGTTAAAGTTAAACCAGATGAATCTGGTCTTGAATTTATTTCTTGTGATGATGTTAAAGGTTCTAGTGTTAATGAATTAAATGATTTATGTGATGTTACTGCTAAATCTGGATCATCTTGTTTAGCTAATGATGGTGATGTATTAACATATTGTGTTGATGGTGGTTTATGCTATTGGGCACCTCAAGCTATTGATAGGACTTCAGGACCAATTATAATATGTTCAACAACAGCACCTTCTTCAATTCCTGAAGGAACAATTTACTTTATAATTTAAAGGAAATTAATATATGAGCATTTGGGTTAGTTTAACAGATGGTACAAAAACTGATGTAAAAGAAATAAAAGTTTCTGATCCTAATAGTGGTTTTACACGTTTAGACGTTAAACGAGCTTTTGTATATAAGGATGAAAATCATCCTCGAGTTGAATTATTTCCAGCTACCAGTCCAGCATTTTCTGTTACTCCTATTGTTGATGATGTTTCTCCAAATCTTGCTAAAAATACTCCTGTAGGTTTAAAAATTACATATAATTGGTCTCGTAATGAAAGTTGTTCAGGTGCAAGTGTTTATTTTTGTCATGACAGAACTAGAAGCGAAACAAGTTCTGATTGTCCTGGCCAATTCACTTTATTAACAACTTGTTGTAGAACAGCTTATGCAAAAAGTACTAATGTTTGGGTTGTGGATAAAGGTATTGATGATATATCCAATCCTTTATATAAGTTCGCATCTTATTCTAATTGTTGTTATAGAATTAGACATGCTTTTTTATCAAAAGCTTGTCTTGATTTTTGTGATGCGAGTTGGGATGATCATCATCATAGGTGGGGAGGCTGTTTTTGGATATGTATGTGTGATGACAATTATTTAAATGCGTCTAGAGGATATACTGTAAAAATAGCTTGTTGTAATAATCATGTATATAAAGTATGTAATTTTAGTTATGGGGGTTTACGAAGGTTTTGTTTTTGCTATAGCTGCTTAAAAGATTCTCCTGAAACACATATTACTATTATACCAAAATCAGAATTAGGAGATGGCGTTTCTTGCCAATTAGTTATAAGTTGTACTAGTACTGCGCCTCCTACTCCTCCTACATTTATATGCTGGACAAACATAGGTAGTTCTTCTAGCCATCTTTGCTTATGTCAAACATGCCCTCAAAATGTTGATGGATATCGTGTAGTATATTCATATAAGTGTAATTATGTTAATTCAAATGGTTATTATGGTTCAAGAGAATATTCATTTACAGCTGATAAAGATAAAGAAAAATTTTCTTTAACCTTAGATACAGCATTACCAGGTCGAGCTTCTTTTTTTGAGTCTTTAGTAATTTATCCTTATAGATATTATATTGTAGATCTTTTAGATAATACACATTATGGTAAAATAGAATCTAGTATGTCAATTAATGTAGCAGGCCTTCCTGTAGGAGCAACACCTGCTGCTCCAAATATATTTGTAGCTAATATGAATCATTATGGGCATGATAATGTTACATTTGTATGCTTTAATGAAAGTGGTTATGGAGGTGTTCCTGCTTATTATTATTATTTATGTGCTAATTTTTCAGGTATAGTAAAATCTACATCACATATAAGGCCAAAAAATACTAGTTGGTATGATGCTATAGTTTCTGTTGATGGTTATGCATCACAAGTTAGCTATAAAATAATTTTATGTAATTGTTACCAACATTATTTTAATTCATCTAAATTTAAATATAAAAATTCAAATTTTGTTCGTTCATATAGCTGCTCTCTTTATGTTCCAGAAAAAATTTATTATTAATAATAAAAATTCAAGGAGAGTATTATGAATAAAAATTTAAGGAGGATATTATGAATAAGTTACAAAACGTTTTAAAGAAGATTATGGTTGCTTTAAAAAGAAGTTTTCCTAATCTAATGAAGAAAGTGTTTGGAGTCCTACAGAATTTGATTCAAAAAATTAAAACTGTTCTTTCAGGAGTTCCTGCACAGTTATCGGAAGCAGAAGAAGAGCCGGAAAGTCAAAACAGATCTGTTAATAATAAAAAAGTATTTGTAAGATTTATAAAGTTACAGAAGATTTTAATGGCTATTTTAACTAAGGCATTTGGTTTTATTAAAAACCTTGTCGTAAGTAACTACAAAATTGCTGCAGGGTCATCAGTACAGCTATCGCTTAAAGCTCTTACAGGAGTTATATGTTTGTTATTAGTACAAGTATTAAACAATGTAGCAAGAAAAGGTTTGAGTTTTGTATTGTCAAAAGTTCCTGGAGTTCCAACTAGTTTCTTTGAATTTATGGGAACGTTTGTAATAGCAGGTGCAACGAGAAGTATAGCAACAAGAGGCCATGAACTTTTATTTCCTGATGAAGAAAATAGTGAATCTTTGCATTTCTTTAAAATAGCGGATAGTAAAAGTAAAAAGTTATTTTATGAGCTATCGGAAGAACTTATTAGCACTCTTAATAAAGCCCAAGAGCTTTTTGGAGATGCTACTGACGCAGCAAGAACTGAATCCATAGAGAGTTTAATATCGACAGCTCGTTTTATTAAAAAGTCTTTGAAGGAAAGTGAAATTTCAAACAAAAAAACTTTATTTCTAGCTGTTGTTTTAAACTCACTTATTAGGTTTGGAGCAAAAGAGTTTTCTATTGTTTTGTCTTAACTGTTTAAAAGAGATTTTGTAATAATGTAATAGCTTAACTAAAAGTTAAGAAACACAATAATTGAATATATTTCAATAATAATTTAGGAGGTACTTAATGAGTACGAAGAAGTATGTTATTCCAGTAATTAGTGGTGGGCTTGGTAAGTGTATTGTTGCAACATCGGTTATTAAATCACTTAAAGCAGCTTATCCTGACCAAAAAATTGTTTTTCTTTCAGGTTATCCTGAAGTATTTGATAATAATCCTGATGTTTATAGAACATTTAGGTTTAATGAAAATAAATACTTATATGATGAATATATAAAAGATGCAACACTGTTAACTGCAAATCCTTATGATGTAGATGACTATCGTGATGGTAAAATTCATTTATCAGAAGCTTTTGCTAGAGTTTGGAATTGCGATTATAGTGGTGACCCAAAGCCATCTTTATTCATTGATAATATTTTAAAAGAAATAACCAAGAAAGAAATTTTTGAGCTTAGGAAAAGAAATAAACCAGTAATTGTTGTTCAGTACATAGGGCAAGTTTTTAAAGATAAAGAAACAGGTGTTTTATTGCCTTCAGGCAGAGAATCATTGAAGCTTTATGAAACTATGATGAATAAGCTTGCTGATAAATATACTTTTATAGTTATGAAACGCTTTGCTGAACCAGCTTTAAAATGTGATCAAGCAGTAACATTAGGACAAGATGTTCATTTTGTAAAATGGTTTGGCTATATAGCAAATGCTGATGGTTTTATCGGTGTTGATAGTTCAGGACATCATATAGCAGAAGCTTTTGGTATTCCATCAGTTGTTACTTGGGCAAGAACAAATCCTATAAACTTGGGTTATAATGACCAGAAAAAAGTTATAGGTGAATGTGAAGAAGGTCCTTGTAATGGTTTTATAAGTGTACCTATAAATTGGAGATGCCCTTATAATTATAAATGTGCTGAAAATATTAATCTCGACGAATTTGTTGATACGATTAATGAAACATTTAAAGATATTAAAATACCTTTTATACCTCCACAGACCCAGCAGCCTCCTCAAGCTGGTCAACCTCGTCCCATGGTTCAGCAGCAGCTGCCGACCCAAGCAGCTGCTGCCCCTCCTCGTCAACTAGAGGTAGCAAAAGCAAAGTAAAATTGTTTTCAAGTAAAATGTAAATTCAGTATTAAATTTTAATGGAAGTGAGGATTTAACCTTGGCTATAGATTGGAATACGACACAGCACCGGTCAGTAGACCCTTTTTCTCCTGTTGATTCAGATAATGTATCAGCAATTTCTGCTGCTTTCACTGAAAAAGGAAGCGGTAGAGGAGTATCGTCTGGTTTAAAACCAGAGCAGTTATCCACTATAAATATTCGCATAACTAAGGGCTCTGCCGTTAAAGATTATATTGTTTTACATTTTACTGAAGACATAGTTATTAATATCCTGGAAACAAATGCGGGATCAGGATCTAATTATATTGTCATAGACTACAGGTATGAAAAAATTACCCCACCTAATGTCGCAGTAATTGATATCATACCTGTAGCTTCTTATACACAAGATCAATATTTAATATTAGGTTCAGTTGAAATTAATTTAGCTGGAACAGAAATAATAGAAGTTACCACTACTGATAGAGAATCTAATCCTTCTTTAAAACCTATAACCGAAGCATCAATTCTTGAATTATGTGATACTCCGAATTATAATAATGGTACAGGCTTAAGCGGGCAATCTTGTGGATTATTAGTTGTTAATGATTCTGAAGATTGTTTTGAATTTCAAAAATTAGGAGATAATTTTTGTTCTAACAATTGTATCATTAGTGTTTGTAAAGTAGGTAATACTGATATAGAAAATTTATTGCATAGAGATGGTACAAATTCCCCATCAGCAACAATGAATTGGGGTGGTAATAGATTATATAATTTAGGTGACCCAACTAATGATTTAGACGCAGTCCCTTTAGGTTGTTTAAAAAGTTGTATTACAGAAGAAAAAAATGCTAGGATATCTTGTGATAACTCTTTGAGAACAGACATTAATAATATTCAGACTGATATAACTAATATTCAAACCCATGGTACTGACCATGCTAATGATAGTGATTGTTTAGGTGGAACTCCATCTGGAGATTATGCTCTTTGTAATCATACGCATGAATTTAAAACATTAATCTGTGTTCCTGGCAGTTATGGAACAGCAGGTCAAGTTTTAGGAACTGATGGTACACAGCTTATATGGACTAATGTAAGTAGTGGCAGTAGTGGTGTTGATAATTTTAAAGCTTTAATAGATACACCTTCAGCATTAACAGCTGATTGTTTATTAGGAACTGATGGTACTAGTGTTGTTTTAAAATCACCAGCTGACGTTGGTAGTACTATTAATTTAAAAGATTTAAAAGATGTTGATCCAAATTTATCTCCTGCTAATACACAAGTTTTAGCTTATGACAGTGCAAGTCAAAAATGGGTAGCTTGTGATCCAGCTACAGGAAGCGGTGGAGCAACAACTTTTATAAGTTTAAGTGATACTCCAAGTTCTTATAGTTCATCTCAAAATGATATGTTTTTAAAAGTATGTGTAGATGGTTCAGGAAGTAGAATTGATTTTGTGGACTTATCTACAACTATAAATGATTCAATAGCTCTTGGTGATTTATGTGATGTAAATGTTTCTGGAGGAACAGTAGGCCAAGTTTTAACTATAGTAGATGATGGTGGTGGAGGTACTTGTTGGTCCCCACAGACTGTTAGCAGTAGTGGTTCAAGTACTTCTTATGAATATTTTCATTTGTTGCATGATACGCCTTCTGGTTATACAGCAGCAGATGACGGTAAAGTAGTAACTGTTTGTTATGATACTTCAGGTACCCAAACAGGTCTTAAATTTAGCTGTTTATCAACAGTAATAAATGATCAAATAAATATAAATGATTTAAAAGATGTTGATACCACAGGAGTACAAAATGATCAAGTTTTAACAGCATATGAAGATCCAGTAACTCATAATATAACGTGGAAACCAAAAACAGTAACCACTTCTTCAACAACTACAGCAGACTATTCATGTTTTTGCTGTTTACTTGATGTAGCTAGTGATATATATGATAATCATGCTCCTGAATCAAATCCTAATATTGCAACAGGTATTCCTTATGTTGTTGCTATTAATAGCGCTTCTAATGGAGTAGCAGCTTGTTCATTATCTACACTTTTTACAAGTATAGTTGAAGATTCTTATCTTTATCAATTAAAAGATGTTAACAGTGCTGTGCAAACTCCTGTTGATAATAGCGTTTTAATTTATGATTCACAGAGTTGGTGTTTTAAAAGGTTATGCTCATGGGATTTATATGATGTAGAATTACCTAATCCGAGTAATCCTGGTGAAGCTCCAGCTGATGGTAGTGTTTTATGCTGGAATAGTTCAGCACTTAAATGGTGCATAGGATCTGTTTCAACAGATAACTTAAGAAATTCATTATGTTTAAAAGATTTAAAAGATGTAACGGATAATTTAGCTCCAGGTTCTGATTATGTTTTGACATATGAAACTGCTAATGGGTGTAATAAATGGGTTGCAAAACCAGTTCAAAATCCAGAGTTATCATTTAATATTATATGCGGAACTGATATACCTCCTTCAACAGGAAATCCTGGTGACATTTATATTCAATATGTTATGTAAGAAGGATATATTGTATGGGAATTTATGCATATCGTCTAGGCTATGAAAGTGATCCACATTCTTCTGTTTTTAAGCCAGCTGTAGATCTAGCTGTTATGGATAACCAAGGCCATGCTCATGACGTAACTGCTGTATGGAGAAAAAGTGAAAATCCTGTTGATGGTACTTATTACTGGACTCAAGTTTTTCCAACTCCTTGGCAACAAATAAGAGAAGAAATTTCAGTTACTGTTTATAAATCTAATGGTGGAAGCTTAGTGGTTGTTCCGGAGTCTATGGAATTTGCTTATCCTGCTGAGGTTGGTAATCACTATGATTGGATAGCAAAAGGACAAGACTCAGTTAGCACAATACATGCTATATATGAAGAATCGTGGCATGACTGGTATACTAAAAATGGTAGATATGGTTTTTATGATATTACTAATTCAGGTGTTCAAGGTATTTTTGTTAGGCCTAAGTACGATCATAAATATTTTGTTAATACTGGAAATGGTTCACCTCTTTTTACGCATATTGTAGGCTTTGAATTTTATACGTCAAGCCTTAAATTTGGTTATCTTAATGCAGGAGATTCCGCAACACAATATTTTAGATTTAAATTAACTGGTTTTAAAGCTTCAGCAATTTCTCCGGTATTAAATAATCATGATAGGGAATATCAAATATTTCCTATAGGTGTTCCTAAAGAAGGAATTGAAATTGTTAGAAATACTTGGGTTAGTCATGATGAATATGATAATATATGGAACGGAGGGATAAATGATTCTATCTAAGCTAAAAGTTTTACATCATGACTATTTAAATGATAATGAGTTACAGTTTTTAAGTTTTATGCACAGTTACTTAAAAAGTAATGGTAATATAGACGCTAAAGCAATAGCTGCATTTGTAAAAGAGCATAATGTTTCAAAAAAAGAAGTGCAGAAAATGATATTTAAATTTGTGTCTTTGTTTGTAGACTTTATGACACATGGTTTAAGCATAAAGAATTTTTCTAATTTAAGTAAAATGAAAAAAGGTCAATTAAAAATAGGTATAAAAGTTGAGTATGAGCACACATCCAAAAAATGTATTTCAAGAAAGATAGCTCTTGATCATCTTGCTGAAATACCTGATTATTATGATAGACTAGAGAAAATGGAAAAAGAAGCTGGAGCAGATGAAGACTAAAAAGGAGAATAAGATGCATGACTTTTTCACTTACAAAGCACATGTTGTAAATGTAGTTGATGGTGATACTATTGATGTTATTCTTGATCTTGGATTTAACCTTAAGCATAAAATTAGATTGAGACTTTTTGGTATAGATACTCCAGAAATTAGAACAAAAGATAAAAAAGAAAAAGCTGCTGGTATAATATCTAAAGAAAAAGTTATGGAATTAATTTTAGATAAAGATGTTACAGTGAAAACAATAAAAGATTCTCAAGGTAAGTATGGAAGATATTTAGCAATAGTTATTCTTGAGGATAACATGAATTTAAATAATTATTTAGTAGAGCAACATTTAGCAAAGGTTTATGAAAAATGAATTATCCAAGACGAGACGGAACAGGTAGAGGTGCTGGCAGAGGAGCAATGTATCCAGGAAAAATAAATGCCCCAACAATGGCTTACATGACTGTTTATGGTAAAGAACCTTTTCCTCCTATTTCTGGTAGAGAAGCAAGCCATGCTACTAAAGATATAAATGGTGTTTCGATTGACAAGCACATACCAACCTCAGCTATTATAAATTTAAATAAGTATCCTAAGTTAATTGAACTTAGCATCCTGTGAAGGTGATTCTTCAAGGCATTTAACTTTTTTGATATTCAGACCAAAGAATACTGATGAAAATTATGTAAAAATTTTAGTTAAAAATCTTGAAAAACAAGGATTAAAAGCTATGTCTAATACTGGCGCACAAGGACTTCCTAGAATTTGTGTTGCTGATAAATTATGGTATAGCGAAGAAAACAAAGAAAAATTTAATCATTGGTGGAAACATTTGCCAATTAAAATAGGATTAGCATTAGAAAAAACACGTAAGGAGATAAAGAAATGAAACCATTAACCCCAAGTACCTCAGGTGTACCTACAGTATTACAGGCAACTGATTGTTTAGAAATACCTTCAGGGCAAATTGTAACTGATTCAAAGACTATTATAATTGATAATTTAACCTTAGCAGGTGATTTATCAGATGTTAATTTATCTTCAGTTTCTGACGGTCAAGTTTTGTTATATGATAGTAATTTGGCAAAATGGGTCAATGGGACTGTAACAACCTCAGGTGGTTCTTCAACATTTTTAGAATTAAACGACACAGCAGGCTCTTATGCAAATCCTGGTGATTTAGTTAAAATAAATGATTCAGGTGATGGTTTAGATTTTATAACACCAAATTATCTAAAAAATGATAGTTCAGTTCCGTTAGTTGCTGATTTTGATTTTTCTTCATTTAAAGGAGTAAATTTAGCTAACCCAGTTAACAATACTGATGCTGTGAATTTATGTACTGTTAATAATTGTATAAATAGTGCAGTAACAAATTTATCAGCAGTCGATTCTAATTTGCAAAATCAAATAGATGATGCAAATAATTGTATATCATCTTTAAATACTTGTACAAATAATCTTCAAACGCAAGTAACTGATATTACTACTAATGGAGTTAACTGCGCTCAAGATGCTAATACTTTAGATGGTTTAGATAGCACTTGTTTTGCTTCAGCTAATCATAATCATGATGATAGATATTATACTCAGGATTGTTTGAATAATGGAGTTTTAGATAATAGATATTATACTGAAAATGAAACAGATGCGGCTTTGTCAGGTAAAGCGGATACAAACCATACACATGTTTGGTCAGATGTTTCTAAAACAGGGTCAGTTTTAAGTGATATAGGTAATGTTAGTAATTCTGGATTAACGGGCGGTTGCGTTCTTTGTTATGATTCTGGTAGTTCTCAATGGATCCCAGGAACTATTTCTTCTGGAACGCCTGCTGAAGCATTTATTGATTTAACAGATGTTGATACTGGTAATAGTCCTGCTAGCTATTCTGGTTTAGCTTCTCATTATTTAAGAGTAAATGCTGGAGAGACTGGCTTAGAATTTTTGGCAACACTAGATGCTGATACATTAAATGGATCATGTGTAAATGATAGTTTAATAGATTCCTCAAGCCTTTGGAGTTCACAGAAAATAGAAAATGAAATACAGTCTAGAATAAATGGTTTGCACTGGCAAGAACCGTTTGTTGATTTTAATGATTTGACAACATCTGGATTAGCAGCAAATAATAATGATAGATATGTTGCTACTACAACTGGAACATCTAATTCTGGTAATATTTATCATTCTGATAGTACTGTTGATACTAATGTTACAGCTAATAATATTTATCAGTGGGATGCTTTAAATTCTTATTGGATAGAAACAGCAGTTAGTGAAGGTGAAGCTGCAAGGAATTTAACTGATAATATAAATTATACTTTTAATGGAACTTCTTGGGTTGATTTTTCTGAAGTAGTTAATCATAATAGTTTGTCTGGCTTACAAGGTGGTAATGGGACAAATGAATTTTATCATTTAACTTCAAATGATAAGATAACTTTAACAAGTGGAGCAATATCTGATGCTAGTGCTTTACATAATCATAACACTTGTTATTATACTAAAGCTGAATCAGATGCAGCTTTAGCTAATAAATCAGACGTTGGGCATACACATGATGATAGATATTATACCGAATCTGAA
>Ga0114934_10000556_pt1 | contig 23727 bp, 32 predicted proteins | sample 4SBtaG_2_FD_99695 | JGI IMG/M metagenome (GOLD analysis project Ga0114934, IMG submission 99695) | Deep subsurface microbial communities from Kolumbo volcano to uncover new lineages of life (NeLLi) - 4SBTROV10_white metaG | ecosystem: Environmental > Aquatic > Marine > Volcanic ...
AAAAACTATAGACCTCGCAAGAAATCTTGGGACTAAGTTTAAAGGATTGACCAATGAGCAGGGACCTAGAGTAGTAGTTCATCCCGGCGGCCATTTTGAATTAGCCACAGATTCAAACAGAGATGCCCAATATAGTTTTTTGATGAATAATTTAAAACAGGTTGATGCTGAGGGGGTCCGGCTATTGGTAGAGAATATGCCTCCGTACCCCTGGTATTTCGGTGGCCAATGGCACAATTCTATATTCATGGATAGCAAAGAAATATCCGATTTCTGCAGTGCTACAGGCTTTGGAATCACTTACGACTTATCGCATGCTCAACTCTATTGTAACAGCATAAATAAGGATCTTAAGCTGTTCACAAAAGAAGTTCTTCCATATGTAGAGTATCTACATGTATCTGACGCTAAGGGGACCACACAGGAGGGAATGCAACTTGGAGATGGTGACTTAGACATGGATCACCTATTTTCTTTATTTTCTCAATTAGACGTTGGTTTTATTCCAGAAATATGGAATGGACATTTGCGAAGGGGAGAGGGCATGAAGAAGGCCCTTAGCACTATAGAGGCCCTTTTAGGAAAGAAATACGCTGGTAAGACACATATGTGCCAAGGAGAGTGCAGCCATGAAGAACATCAGTGATGTTTGCGTTATAATCCAAGCAAGACTTGGATCTCAAAGAGTGCCCAATAAGATGTTGGCGCCTTTTTCTAATACTACGTTAATGGATATAGCATTAGAAAAAGTAAAAAAGTGCAAGAGCTTTCCTTTGAGCAATTTCTACCTTTCTGCTTATGAGGAAGAACTTACTTACATAGGAGAAAAGCACGGTGTGAAGGTTTTCAATCGCAGTAGGGCATCCGCTCAAAGTGAGGGAGACCCTATGACCGAGATGTATGAGTGGTGGGACAAGCTTGACTATAAGTATTGTGTATTAATCAATGCATGTGCTCCATTCCTAAGTCCAGAAACCATCGATTCATTCGTAGAAAAATATCTCAAATCAGCGCATGATGGATTATTTGGGGTTATAGAAAAGAAGAATTATTTCTGGGACAAAAACGGAAAAATGATGACTCCCTGGCCAGTAGGAACGGAAGTAATGAATACAAAATTCGTAGAGCCTACCCTAGAGGGCGCTCATTGTTTATATGCGGGAAAGATGGCCTCTATTGGCAATGGCATATGGATGGGGACATTTAAAAACGATACAGATCCTTCCTTGTTTTCAATGCAGGAAGAAGAGTGTTTCGATATAGATTACGAATGGCAGTTCAAAGCAGCTGAAGCTATATATAAATTCAGCAAAGAGCAGTAGAATGATAGAAAGCTGGAACAAATGTACGTTGGTATTTTCCAACGCTCGACTTATAAATTCCAGGATTGACAGATTTAAGCTTGGAAAAATAAAGGCTTTTATAAAGCAGTATGGTGCGGACCATAATATATGGTATGATGAATCTAAGAGAAGGTGCTTTTCTATAGCACAAAATGGCGTAGATGGAGCGCCTAAAACTTTTCGATCGTTTTTATGCCCTCCAAGCATGTTTTTGAATGATGAAAAAATGTTTAATGGCGATTGTGGTGGCAAGAATGATTGTCTTGAGACCCTCGGAAGCGTGCTCGGTACAGAAGTCCTGGAGAGTACAGAATTTATTTTACACAATTCCGAAGCTCTAAATAGTATAAATGGAAAAACAGTACTTATTGTGGGAGCCGGCCCCTCTACTTCTGCCATAGATTGGAAGGCCGTAAATTATGACCAGCTGTGGTCCTGTAATCATTTTTTCCAAAACAAGCATTTGGGGCAAAAAAAAGTAGATCTTTGGGTACCAACCGACGAAGTAGATATTATTTCAAATAAGATACTGGCCCAGTATTTAGCTAAAAACCCATCTTCTACTTGCTGTCTGTATCCGACCAGGAGTAGGGACTTGGATTATTTAAAACTAGCTAAAACAAAAATACCAAATATGACGTATTTTCATACTCGGTACAGATCAAAAATCGGCATTATGCCCAGATTGATTTTGCTGGCTATATTCGGCGGCGCGAAGGACATATTATTTGTAGGCATGGATGGCCTGCCTACGAGAAGCATGCAGCACGCATTTGAGCAAAACAAAGTGCCAAAAGGCTCTGCAGCACATATCGGCGCAATAAACATGTTTAAGACGCAGTATGTTCAGCTATGGGACTATATATTGTTTTCTTTAAAAGCAAAAAACAATCTCTTCAATCTTGGTGAAAATATAGATTCTAACCTATCTGCTGATGTATCCAGATCAAGATTCCCATTGAATAGGCTTTATAGTTCCGAGTTCAAGCATTTAGTAAATAAGATACCATTGCAGTAAATATATTAAAATATATTAAAATATATTTATAGGCTCAAGGAGGCGTTTTATGGAAAAACTACAATTAACAGATTCGTACAGCATGGAGGTCAGCCTGCAACACGGCGGCAGAGATAGAAGAATAAATGAGATAATAGGACACCCCCCGGGTAAATTCACCTTTTCTGTAGCTACCCCAGATGGCCAGTACAAGGGAACTGGCATTCGCGGCGATGACGCAATTTGGTTACCTTGTTCCAACGGCAAGGGATTTAAGATAATTGCCCCGAATGAATACTTTTCTCTAGCCCAGCTTGAGGAAAATGTGCGCTACATTCAATCGCTTAACTCTGCCGTATTCCCAGAGATATTTAGAATCATGAGTACAGACGAGTACCTGGTTTTAGAAATGGAGGCCGTTAAAGACTCTAATAGGACCATTATTAGCCCTCAAAAATGGTTACCGGCCAATGATTTAGCATTTATTAACAAGCATTTACAGGCCCCATTGGACGACTTGAATGCCTGCACAAGGGAATTCGCAAAGCATCAATTGTGCCCAGAAGACGAGTGGTACAAGCCAGGAAACTTGATAAGCGGAAAGGTTGTTGATTTTCACTGCTTTGTTAAAATGCCAGAGCGATATTTGTTGCCAAATAATTTATCTAAGGAAGAGTCAGCGGTGATTTATAGTAATGCCGTAGCCAGATATAAAGCTCGCGGAGACAATAAGTGGAAGGGTAAGATTTACCAAGGTATGCGCTTCGCTAATGGGCACGTGATGCAGGGATATACTTCAGATAAGATTGAATTTGATTCATATAGAAAGTTGCAATTTTCCCCATTGTGCAAGGCAAAAGAAGGCAAGGTGTTTGATTTTGGATGCAATGAAGGCTTTTTCTCTATACAAAGCGCCCTCCATGGATGCAAACACGTCAGGGGTTACGATATAACGCCCGAGGACGTGCAACTGGCGAGAGAGATTATCGAAATGACAGGCACTCAGGAAGCAGTAAAACTCGCAAATGGCGATGCCATAGAGGCCCTGGATAAGTCCGACAACTTAAGCGTATTAATCATGCATTCTGTTTTGCACCAAATTTACAAAAACATGGTGGGAGCAGATAGTTTGCTCGCCAAGGTTGCCTCAAAAACAAAGTATTTTGCATATGAGACTCCGGTAAACCATCCAACAATGACTATTTCTTTAGAGGATATTTTCCACAATTTGAAAAAGCATTTCAAGATAGTAAGGCTGCTATATGTGTATGATGCATATAGCAGTGGGTACCGAGCGGTATTCGCCTGTTATACGTTTTCGTGAGTAAAAACAATGATAAGTTATCCAGATTATTTGAAAAAATGTAAAGAAAGATGCGGCGCCCATAACTCCTTGCCTGACATTTATAGCATTGGAGTACATCCCCTTGGTCTTGCTGATTGTATGACAAGCATTGTCGATGCGGCTAAGTACTTAGATTCGAAGTTCGAGACGGCCCAAATAGACCCAACGGGCTTATTGCGTGTGTTTAACGACATACACAGCATTCCTGGCTTGGAGAAAATAGGAAGCGTGGTCGCATCTTCGTTAGAAGATACGCTGTATGGTTGTCATTTGTTTGTAGACAAAGTTTACTGTTACAGAACAGAAGCTGCCACTGAGAGAAAAGCATCCTGGTTGTGGCACTATGATGGAAACCCAAATGAGATATTTAAGATCATGATATATTTAAATGATGTAGATGATGAATCATCTCCATTTGAATATTTAGTTGCAAAAGACGGAGCGATCGAGCATAGGAAATCCACCCGTATAGGCAAGGGAAACTGGAAGAAGGCACCAGGCGGAAGCAGAGTGCCGGAATCAGAGATTAAGCTCACTATTGATTCAGGTGGCCGCACAGTTAAGCTACTGGGGCCTAGGGGTTCCGCGGTATGTTTTAATAATAATATAGTTCACAGGGGAAATTTATCAGTGCCCGGAAAATACCGTGATTGTATAGTGTTGCGTGTGAGGCCGACCTTGAATCCAGTGCCAAATTACATAGACAAGAGATGGACGACAGGATTCGATGCAGTTGGCAGTGTTCCCGTTAATCCTGATGAAAAGGTAGGCGTCGTATGAAAATAACAGAAAAGCCATGGGGCAGAGAAGAGCTCATAGAGCATAATGACAATTATGTGGTTAAGAAACTAGTCATGAATAAGGGCCATAGGTGCAGTCTCCAATACCATGAATTAAAAACTGAAACTTTTTATGTTTTAGAAGGCAGGCTATTGCTCAGTATAGGTAGTCTCAACATGGAAAATAAAGAATATGATCTGGAAGAGAGAGAGATGTTGCCGGGCGCGAGCCTTACCGTCCCGCCTTTTACCGTCCATAGAATGAAGGGACTGGAAGATTCTGTATATTTAGAGGCATCAACCACGGAGCTGGATGATGTAGTAAGGTTAGCGGACGATTATAAGCGATGAATTATAAGGTTTTTATTGCCAGTGCTGGCCTTGGAACAAGGCTGGGAGAGATAGGCAAGAACACCAACAAGGCCCTAGTTACCGTTGGTAGAAAGCCCTCTATATCTCATATAATTGACAAATTCGATAAAGATGCAGATATCGTAGTAGCCCTAGGTCACATGGGGGGGTTGGTTCAGCAATACCTTGAGCATGCTTATCCAGAGCGAAATATACAGTGTGTAAATGTAGACCCATACGATGGCCCAGGCTCAGGACTTGGCCGTACCTTACTTGCATGCAAGGAGCACCTGCAATGTCCTTTTATTTTCACTCCCAATGATACTATAGTAATGGAAGAGGGCATTCCCGCTCCCGAGTGCAACTGGCTTGGTCATGCTAGTGTTGAAAACCAGAGTCAATACAGAAAGTTGGATTTAGATCATGGAATAGTAAGGTCGATTTTAGAAAAGGGTCAGTCTTGGGTGAAAGACACTCAGGCATATATAGGACTGGCCGGGATACGTGATTATGAGAGCTTTTGGTCGAATTTAGATCGTGGAGTAAATAAGGGCGCCATAGAGATGGGAGAGTCCTTTGCATTTAAGCGCATGATCAATGACGGCGCTATTTTTATTGCTGAAGAGTTTACGTGGTACGACACCGGCAATTTGGAATCTTTAGAAACCGCTAGGAACGCGCTACGTGTCGATGATGGTATGCATATACTGCCAAAGGAGCATGAGGACATATGGTTTGTAAATGACAAGGTAGTAAAATATTCTGCAGATGATAGCTTTATATCGCAGAGGTGCTCAAGAGTGAGCATGGACGGCCCCATGTCCCTTGATGGCTTTGTACCGCGTCTCCATAAAGTGACCAGCAATATGTATTCGTATGAAATGGTAAGGGGTAATACATTGTCGAGAGTTGTCAACGAGCCCCTGTTTTCTAGCTTTTTAAAGTATGCGCAAGATCTATGGACGGGCCCAGATCTTAGTAAGGCAGAAGAGGCTGATTTCAAGGACAGGTGTGACAGTTTTTATAAGACCAAGACCTATGCAAGAATCGAGGCATTTAGGCAGCGCTTTGGCCAAAAGGACAAAATAGAATTCATAAATGGCCAAGAAGTTCCACAATTGAAAAAGTTGCTCGATAGAGTAGATTGGACCCTTTTAAGCTCGGGCCTTCCCTCTCGGTACCATGGAGACCTTCATTTTGAAAATGTTTTAGTTGCTGAGGATTCAAATTTCTTATTGCTTGATTGGCGCCAGGACTTTGCCGGTATATTAGATCATGGCGATAGATATTATGACCTGGCCAAAATTATGCACGGGCTCATAGTTTCTCACGAGATCATAGACAGGGAATTATACAGCATAGATATTGACGGCGACCAAGTTAAGTTTGATTTTCACAGAACAAATATGTTGGTCGAGCTTGAGTCTCGATTCCGAGATTTTATAGTAGGCGAGAAGTATGATTTGGATAAAACAATGATACTTACTTCTCTCATATTTTTAAACATAGCAGCACTGCACCACTACCCTTATTCTCATTTATTATATTATTTAGGCAAGTCAATGCTGTATAAAACATTGGGTAATAGTCGTGAATGATTCAAAAATAATAGCCCGATATAGTTGTTAGTATGGAAAATGATCGACAAAACAGTGCAATCCTTTTTTTGCAGGCCGCTCAGCTTAGAGCTGGCACGGTTGGATCATAAAAACTAAAAACACATGGCAGATTAAGGCAATAAGCGATGCAGCGCAGTGGCGCCCATTAGGGGAAAAAATGACAGTATTATCTAGTTCGGAATACGCTACAGGATTAGTTGATGAGAAGCTAAAACACGTATTGGAGTTTGGCGTTTTTGATGGCACATCTATTGGAAAGATGCGCCGCCGCCTGCCCCCCTCATATAATGTATATGGCTTTGATTCTTTCGAAGGACTGCCTGAAGATTGGCGCGACAGCGAAGGGAAGCTAGTAGGAAGGGGCACAAAAGGGCGCTTCTCTACAAATGGAAAACCACCACAGATAGCGGGCATAGAGTGGTTCAAGGGCTGGTTCACTGATACCGTGCCGGAGTATTTAAAAATAGCAAAGCCCATAGCTTTGCTTCATATAGATTGTGACCTTTATAGTTCTACGAAGAGTGTGTTGTGGCCTTTAAATGACTTTGTAGTTCCCAACACTATAATTGTTTTTGATGAGTGGTTTTATAACCATAATCCAAAATACAATGATCATGAGCAAAAAGCTTTTTACGAATGGGTAGCTAATTTTGGCAGGAGTTATGAGTTTGTTCAGTTCAAAGACCTCACAGATAGCGGCCCTGGTACTAAATGGAAAGAGTCGGAAAGAAAAATTGTTAAAATAACAAAGTAGGTATTTATGGTTAAAGGACTATCCTGGAATGCTTGTGATCTTATATTCTCAGATGGAGAAATAGTGCAGCCGAAAGGCATACCTGGGCTAAATGCAGATGTAGAAAAATCCCTCCATGCCTATTTGAATAAATTTGGTAAGACGCACAATGTTTGGTGGGACCAGATTGACAAGAAGGCTTTCGGGCTGGCGCAATTATCTACCAAAGAAGAGTACGAATACTCTCTGCTGTCTTCTCCGGGCGCTTTTTTGCAATCTAAAGAGAAAATGACCGACTGTGGTGGTCAGTGGTATGTTGAAAAGAACCTATGTCCCATTTTGGGCAAAGAGTTCTGTGTAACGGGCGAGTTTATGCACCACAAAGTTGGTTATTTTAATCAGTTTAAAGGAAAAGACATACTAATTCTGGGTGGCGGGCCCTCAACCAATGAGTTTGATTGGTCAAAAATTAATCACGACTTCATATGGTCTTGTAATCATTTTTATCTTAATCCAAAAATAAAGAAAGAGATGGTGTCATTGTTCATGGTGGGGAACGAGGTTAAGCTACTAACTGATGGCCGCCTTAAGGCTTATATGAAAAACAATATAAAATCACACATGGTTATACAGCCTACTGACGCAAGGAAGCAAAAAGAGATACGCGAAATAAAGAAAATGTATCCAAAGCAGTCTACGTATGCTCATCTGCGATATCGCTCAAGACTAGGGCAGATGCCCAGGTTAATCATACTGGCTTCTTTATTAGGAGCTAGAAGTGTGATGTTCGCAGGTATGGATGGAGTTCCGCGAAGAGGAACTGCTCACGCATTTGAGCCAGGAAAGATACCTAGAGGGGCTCCTACCAAAAAAGGCGCTGAAAATGTTTTTAGGAGGCAATACGTAAGTTTATGGGATTATGTATTAAATACACTTGATGTAAAGACCGAGTTTTACAACCTCGGCGAGGGCAGCAGTGGGAATTTAACGGCAGATATTTCTAAGCAAATGTTTCCATTGAAAAGAATTTACTCCAACAAACAGCTGTACATATCATAATATGCGTAAAAAAGAATTACCACGGTTGTACGTCGGCCCCATGAGTAGGAACGTTGTTGACGCAGCTATTGAGGCAGTTGCCAGTACGGGGCACAAACTGGGATTTATACCGTCTAGGCGACAGGTTGAGCATTCAGGCGGGTATGTGAATCATTGGACAACAAATAATTTTACGGCCTATGTAAGGGGTAAATCTGCAGGTATAATTATTGAGAGAGATCATGGCGGCCCAATGCAGGGAGACGCCCCCGATGACGGATTTGAGTCGTTTTCCGCAGACTCCCGTAGCGGTTTTGACATCATACATATTGATGTGTGGAAGCAATTTCAAAGCATTAATGACGCGGCTATCGCATCTGCTATGGCCATAAGGCATTGCGAGTCCATAAACCCAGATTGCTTGTACGAAATAGGCACTGAAGAAGCTATAAGGAAATACTCACATGAAGAGCTAGACGAATTCCTCTGCTTGGTACAGAGTCATATAGGCCCTTTATTTGACAAAGTAATGTATGCAGTGGTGCAATTCGGAACGTCTATTAGTGGGACCAAAAATACAGGCACATTTGACATTGAGCGTAGCAATGAAATGATTAAAATATGCCAACACCATGGCCTGTGTTCGAAGGAGCATAATGGAGATTACCTTAGCCTGCCTGATATAGAAAAAAGATTCAAAATAGGCCTTGATGCTATAAATATAGCGCCAGAGTTTGGCGTTTATGAAACCGACTGTTTTGTAGAGATATTAGAAAATGCGGGTCGTCAAGATCTAATAGATGATCTATTCTCTGAGTGCTTACAGTCGGACAGGTGGCGCAAGTGGGTGCCGGATTCATTTTTGCCCCAGGAAAACAAAAAAGATTTAATTCGCATTTGCGGACACTACGTATTCTCCTCCAGTGTGGTTGCTGATATAAAATGCCAGCTTAGAGAGATAGATGCACAAATAGTGAGCAAGTTACGAAAAAAGTTTGAGGAATTGTTATGCCTAACAGCAAGATAATAGCATTTGATTTGGATGACACATTGTGTATCAGAGATAATAGTGTTGGCGGCATTGAAAAATATCTGGGCTGCAGACCAGTGCAGGAGAATATAGACATAGCAAATGAATGCTTTGATGCGGGACATAGGGTGGTGATTTACACTGCTCGTGGCATGTCTGTGTTCTCCGGCAATAGAGACGATATATACTCCAATCTTTATGAGCTAACTAGGTCGCAGCTTGATAAGTGGGGCATCAAGTATCATCAATTGGTAATGGGGAAAATTCATTTTGATATACTGGTAGACGATAAGGTTGTCAATATTAGCGATGTTAGCAGTCTTGAATGCATAGAAGAGAGATTGGTATGAGAACTGCACTTTGTTTATGCGGCTTAGTGGGCGGAGACAAGGGAAAGGCCGGCTCTGGCTCAAGCTCGGAAATCCTTAGAATAGGCCACAAGCATTATAATCAGAATTTAATCACTCCAAACAATGCTGATGTCTTTGTACACACCTGGACTGTCGATAAGAAAGAGTCTATAGAGGAGATGTACAGTCCTAAAAGCAGCATTTATGAGCCCCAAATACAGTTTGACATACCGAAGTATGTCAAGGGAACGGCGGTAAGAAAAAACAATCATTATAGCAAGTGGTATAGCATTGCTAAGAGCATAGGTCTTAAATCTGAATACGAGAAAGAAAATAATTTCACCTATGACTGGGTTATCGTAGCCAGGTTCGACATAGCTCTCAATACAGTGTTTGACTTCGGCCAGCTTGACAATACCAAGTTCTACGCTGGGCACTGGTGTGAGATTTTAGACAAAAAAGGCACAGATGTACTGCGGGGTGGCCGAGGCAGCCTGTATGACTTGCTGAAAACAAAGAAGCTTTCGGATTTTTCACATAAGCACAAAGGTTTTCCGCATACAAATGAGGGCCTAATAGACCAGTGGTTTTTGGGAAATTCAAAAGATATGGATAAGTTCTCTAATCTGTATAACAGATTAGACGACTATACTAAGCCAGGCAAGTGCCCTACGGATTCAGCTGACACGATATCTAACCACAGACTGTCCTTGTATCATTTAGAAGAGACGGGATTGGCAGACAGGCTGGAGTTCGCATATCACCTGCATGATGATTTCCCCCTAGTAAGAAGGCGTTTTCTGAATTGTAAACTTTAAGTAACGGAGCGGATATGAAGGTAGGAATACTGGGTTATGGATTCGTAGGGAGGGCAGTAGCTCTCCTTTCTTCTTGTCACGAAGTGAGTATTTATGATCCGAATATCGATGAATTTGGTAGCGCTGACCAAAAAGACAGTGCATATAATGCCGATTTTATAATAGTATGCGTGCCAACTCCTCAATCAGACAGCGGCGAGCTGGACATATCCATAGTTCAGGATATTGCTGAGCAGTGGGCAGCTCGTAAAGCGCTAGGCATTTTGGTTATTAAGTCCACGATTCCGGTAGGAACAATAGATGCATTATGTGAAAAGCATAATACTTACAAAATAGTACACAATCCAGAGTTTTTAAGCCAGAGAACAGCCCTTGCTGATTTTGCAAGTACTTCAGAAGTCATCGTTGGGCATAGAGATACTTGCTCAGGGCTAATGGCAGCCTGCCATGTTCATGATATGTACAAAGAGTATTATGCTGCTGTGCGACACATCTCTGTTACTGCCAAGCAGGCAGAAATGGTAAAGATAGCGAGGAACTCCCTTTACGCCACAAAAATTGTGTTTATGAATGAAGTATATGACTTATGCCAAGAGCTTGGCGTAGATTATGATGATAGATTTTTGGCTGCTTTTACTAGCGAAGGACAGCACCTATGGATAGGCCCGCAGCACTCTTCCGTACCCGGTCCTGATGGGCTCCGTTGGTTCGGTGGAAAGTGTTTGAGAAAAGACAGTAAGGGTCTGCTTTCTGTAGCTAACAACAAGGGTGCCGATATGTCAGTGTTGAGGGCCGCAGTAGAAAAAAATGATTTCAAAAGAATGGATTAAGTTATTTTTCGTCAAAATAGCAGTGCTATTACATATGAGAGCGTAATGATTATCATTGGAGAAAAGGGATTGCGTGATGAGTGCGTAATTGTAAGAAGCGCATTAGAAGGACTAGATATAGCTGACCGCTTACGAGAAGAGCTTAGCGGCTCCGCTGTTCCAGGAATTGGACTTGCCGCTAATCAGATAGGACTAAATAAAAGAGTATTCGTAATGAGCGTCCCGGGTGATAAGTTTTGCTGGGACTATGTTTTTATAAATCCAAAAATTACAGCCTTTGAGAACCCCATGACCTACAGAGAGGGATGCCTCTCTTTTCCAGGAGAAATGGTATCTACTTTTAGATATGGAAAAATAAAGGTAATTGATCTTTTAGAACCAAGTGGTAGGAGCTTCGAAGGCTTAGAGGCCGTGGTTGTCCAGCACGAAGTGGATCATTTAAATAAGATAACTATGCATGATAGGCGCCTTAATCGCATTGATTTTAGTGCGCCGTGCATGTGCGGAAGTAATAAACCGTTTAAGGATTGCTGCGCTGAGGGCCTTAAACAAGCAGGTACCGGTGATGGATAGAAGAATTCTCAGAGCTAAGGCAAAGGCAGAATATAAGAAGATGATAAAAGGAATGGCTAAAAATAAGCGCCCTGCCTTCAAGGTAGTATTTCCTATGATTAGAAAACACCTGCTGAAGCCTGTTTTAGAAGGCAACGCTGGAGACTCAGCGGAGGTGGTAAGCACTGCGGACGAGTCTATTTTAGAGGATTTCCTTGTGGACATGACTAACGAATCAGACGAAGGTACGAATTTTGATGAACAGGCTGAATGAGCTGCTAGATAAATCCAGCGTTCACAGGGTCCGAGTGCTGTTCCCTCCAACGATCATACCAGTCGATAATAAGGGAAAAATCACTCATGGTAGCGAGCTAAGAGCATACGTTGTCCTTGTAGTAGTAGAGCCCAGCAGAGAGGTAATGCTGTTCGAGTTTGACAGACCAATCTTCGATGCTCTGGCTGGGTATGCAAGCAGACGGCAAAATATTTACGATGTTGAGCTGTTGCTCTCACGAGAGGAGACAGGAATTCTGCGCATAACATCTGGCAGAGCCAATAACTCAACTATTGATGACCTAATAAGTGAGTTCGCTAGCTACAACCAGGGGCTGCCAGATCGGTACAGGAGTATGTTGGGTAATGAAGTTTTTATATAAGAAGAAATTGATAGCAGTGGTATCCGGATTTGTTATAGGAGTAATACGCGATGCTATGGTTCTTTCAATTTCAAATAGTTTAACAGCGAGGGTGGAGGAATATATTGATGAATATTATCCTCTCAGAAGCAAAGAGGTAGAAGAAGATGAGTAAGATTCTTGAATTTGGCCAGGACGCACAAGGCAAAATGCTTACTGGCGTTACTAAGTTGGCAAGGGCAGTAAAAACAACGCTCGGGCCACGCGGTCGCAATGTTGTTATACAAAACCAGGGTGCGCGCCACAGCATCACGAAGGACGGAGTAACGGTCGCCCAGGCTATACACCTTAAAGATCCCTTTGAGGACATGGGTGCGCAGATTTTAAAGCAGGTTGCTTCGCAGACTAATGATGTTGCTGGGGATGGCACTACCACCGCTACGGTCCTTGGCGAGGCAATTTATAGCGACGGTATGCGTAGGGTATCAGCAGGAGCAGACCCAATGGCACTCAAGAGAGGTATTGAAAAAGCCTCTGAGGCAATTCTTGGCAAGCTGCAAGAGCTAAGTAGGGATGTCGGAGATAATCGTGAAATAAAGCAAGTAGCTACTATTTCTGCAAATGGGGACACTTCTATTGGCGATATTATTGCTGACGCAATGGACCAGGTTGGTAAAGATGGTGTCATTTCATTAGAAGAAGGACAGGGCCGTAGAGAGTCTTCTTTGCGGGTCACTTCAGGGTTTGAATTTGATCGAGGTTATATTCATCAAGGATTTATAAACGACGTGGATAAGCAGCGCGTAGTGTTTAATGACCCGGTTGTGTGGCTCATTGATGGTAAACTTTCTAGCAGCAATCACATGCATAGCATAATGCCCATTCTGGAGCAGTTAAACAAAGATGACAAAGAGTTGCTGCTCATTGCTGAAGACATTGAGGGGGAGGTTTTAGCAACGCTGGTTGTAAACCGCCTTAGGGGTTCTTTGAAGGTCGCTGCAGTTAAGGCTCCTGGATTTGGTGATTCTCGTAAAGAGATGCTTAAAGACCTTGCTGCACTTACAGGGGCGCAACTGCGTGATGCTATTGCAGGAGATGATGCGGTAGAAGACACTTCTCTTGATGAGCTAGGTAGCGCTAAGCAGGTTGTTCTTAATAAGGATAGCACCGTTATTGTTGGCCACGATGACCGTGTTGAGGATATTGAGAATCGCGTCAATGAGATTCGCGCATTGATTGATGACGAAACTAGCAACTGGGACAGGGAGCGCACCGAAAAGAGGCTTGCTAAGCTGACAGGCGGAGTTGCAGTTATAGAGGTAGGCGCTGCGTCAGAAGTAGAGATGAAAGAACGCAAGGACAGGTTCGAGGACGCTCTGAATGCCACCAGGGCGGCAGTTGAAGAGGGCGTTGTGCCTGGCGGCGGAATAGCACTGGCACGCACAGCGGTAGCTCTCAAGGGCTTTAAGCTCGACAATCATGAAGAGCAAGTCGGTGCCGATATTATGCTTAAGGCAATCACTTCACCCCTTATGCAGATTGCCGAAAATGCAGGGCAAACTGGAGAAATAGTTCTTAATAATGTCGTCCAGCAAGATAGCCCAGGAACGGGCTATGATGCTCTTAATAATAAATATGTAGATATGTTTGAAGAGGGAATCATTGATCCCACAAAAGTAACAAGGGTGGCCCTGGAGAATGCTGTAAGTGTTGCTAGCACAATGCTAACTACAGAGTGCGCAATTGCTGACGAGCCTGCTGATGAGCAACAGGCAAACCCACAAATGATGATGTAGGGCGCAGGCCAAGTTAGAGGTGACCAAGATTATTTATCTTGACAACAACGCAACAACACTGCCCAGTGCAGACATGCTTAGTGAGATAGCTTTGCTGTCTTCTTCCCATTATGCCAATCCCTCTTCTCCATATAGCATGGGGGAGGGGGCTAGGGACGTGATCAATAATGCGCGTGAAAATGTGGCGAAAGTGTTCAAATGCAGCCCGCACGAGGTTATTTTCACAAGCGGTGGCACAGAGTCAAATTGGATTGCGTTAAATAACGATCCAGAATTAGGGCACCTTAATATCTGCCCAGCAACAGAGCATCCCTCTGTTTTGAATTGCTGTATAGAAAAAGTAGGAGTGACGCGCGATGGTTTTGTTGATTTAGACCAGGTTGAGATGGCACTAAAAAAGCATACAACAAAATTTTCTGGGATAATTGTATCTGCTATGTTAGCGAATAATGAAACTGGAGTGATATCGGATCCTTGCGGAGAATTGCCGGCTTTATGCGAAAAGTACAGTGCCGGTTATCATATTGACGGAGTGCAGGGTTTTGGAAAGGGAGGAGTTTCTCTTAGCGCAGCAGAGCTAGGAGCCTCCACTATTTCTATTTCCGGGCACAAGGCTCACGGGCTAAAGGGAGCCGGGGCTCTATATGTAAGAGAAGGAACTTCTTTGATCCCGGCATTCTGTGGGGGCAGTCATGAGTTCGGCCTTAGGCCTGGCACAGAGAATCAATTGGGAATATTTTCCATGGGTTATGTTGCGAACAATATAATGTCAGATGAATATCAAAAAAAGATTTCTATGGTAAAAGCCAAGAGAGACAGGCTGGAATCAACACTAGCCAGCTTGGCGGAGGTAAATGGAAGTAAAGAATTCAGAGTGGAAAATACGACTAACTTATACTTTCATAGTATACCAGATGTCGATTTATTAATGGACGGGCTTTATGAGGAAGGAGTGTGCGTGTCAGGCAAGTCAGCGTGTTCGTCTGGCATGCCTACCCCCTCTAGAGTAATACAGGCCATGTATGGAAAAGAAGGAGATAGAGCAAGCAAATCAATAAGGATGTCCTTATCAGTAGATACTACGGATGAAGATATAGACAAAGCAATTGATGCTATACAGTGCGTTGTAGCAGATATAAGTTAAGAATAGGAAAGATAATAACATGAATATAAATATGACCAAGATCGAGTCAGGCATCTCAGTAGCGTCTGCCAATGCTGAAGATTCGCCCGTTGTAACAGAAGTAGTCACAACGGAGTTCCGCAAGGACAAAGGTGGCGCAGTTTCGATAGCTTCTTTGGCTGAAAAAGAAACCAAAGATGAGGCTGGCGGCACAACTATTAATTTTTTAAGTACGGCAGATGGATCAGTCACTGCGGATATAGACCCCGGTCCCTTAGAGACACGGCCAAAGCAAGAGGATGATCTGGATATTGACATAACCGTGTCTACTGATGAGGTTACTTGGGCCTCTCAAAAGACCAATGTTAATATTAGTGAGGAAGTGACACAGGCTTTGCACGCATTAGTAGGTATGCAGGGTGACTACACCAGAGAGCTTCTTTCTGGTTTGGTAGACGAGGGCAGCATAGGCAGCTTTAGGACTTTGATGCCTGGCCAATCCTACACTCAAGAGTTTGTATCTGACAGAGTCCAACTCTTAATAGACAAAGATGGCGTCGTCCAGGACGTTCACGTAGGTTAAAAAAATGAAATTTGAAAGTGAAGTGGCAGTATGTTTTGATGACGTACTTTTAGTGCCTCAGTACTCAGGCATTGCCAGCAGGAGTGATGTCAGAACGGATGATATTTTTCCAAGGCTCAGGCTGCCCGTAATAGCATCAAACATGGATTCTATTACTGAAATAGGAATGATGGTCGAGGCCAATAAGTCAGGCGCCATGGGCATCTTGCACCGATATATGACCCCGAAAGATACTTTGGATCAAATGAAGCGCGCCGAAGTTGCTGTCGACGGGCCTAAGTGCGCGGCAGTAGGCGCTATGAAGAGCTGTGAAGAAAAACAACGCATAGATCTTTTGTTGGAGAACATAAGTGACCTATGGCTATGCGTAGACATCGCTCATGGACATGCCCCATTTGTGGCAGAGACAGTTCGATACATAAAAGAGTGCCGTCCTGAAGTGTTTGTAATTGCAGGAAATGTAGCTACCGCACAGGGCGGAGATTTCTTGGCCGAGGCAGGGGCGGACGCTTTGCGTGTAGGAGTAGGAGGCGGTAGCATTTGCTCCACCCGTATCAAAACAGGTTGCGGACTGCCAACCTTAGCCTCTGTGCTTGATTGTGCAGAAAATATGAAAACTAAAACACTCATTATTGCTGATGGCGGCCTGAAAACAGCCGCTCATGCAAGTATTGCTATAGCCGCTGGTGCCAGCGCTGTTATGCTTGGAGGAATGCTGGCCGGAACTGATGCTGTTCCAAAGTGGACAAAAGAAGGCATTGGGATAGAATATAGAGGAATGGCCTCTGCTGCTGCTAAGAAGGACTTCGGAAGGCCAGAGGTTATGGCAGAGGGGGTCGCTAGAACAGTGACTTGCAAGGCAGTGGGCTCAACGAAGAAGATGTTTGAGTTTATACGAGAAGGAATCGTATCAGCCGCTTCTTATCAGGGAGCTAGCAACATGGCAGAGTTTCAAGAAAAAGCAGTAATGAGACGAGTTAGCACACTTACAGTGCAGGAAAGCTATCCTCACTTTGAAGATACTGATGTGCTAAACTAAAAATAAAAGAATATAATATGACAAACAAAAACAAGTCACATGATTTCCAAAAACCTAAAAGATTTTACTTGCCCAGTTACAAGCGAGTGAAAGAAGCTATAAATAGAATTAATCATTTCCGTGACGTATGTACTTACCAGATGGATGTCGGTTATTGGATGACTACGGAATTCCCATCCAAGCATCATTTTAATACTATACTGCAGTTACAATACAGAGAGTCGAAGGATCTGGTTGATAAATACGGACTTGGCATTACTCAGATAATACTTGATTTGGTACCGATATGCAAGACGTATTTAGCCTTCGTAAGGTTCTCCGCCGGAGATAAGGCTGAGTTTCTAAGGAGTAAAGATGAAGTGGGAAGTCAAAAATAGAGACACAGTATTAAAGACTTTTAATTATGACGTAGTCAGGGAGGACGTGGTTGATTTTTCTGGAAAAAGCAGAGAATTTCACTCAATAGAGTCTCACCACGGCTCAGTAATGATAGTGCCCATAAAGATGAATCTGATTGATAAGAAAACCAGTTTTGTGATGGTCAGCCAATACAGGCACCCGATCGGAATGAAAACATTTGAATTTCCTGCTGGCGGCAAAAATGCAGGAGAGAGCAGTAAGGATGCCGCCTTGAGAGAATTAAAAGAAGAAACCGGCTATACCCCTAAAAGTATTAAGTTTTTCTACAGCATGTTTCCTGATAGCTCAAAAAGTGCAGAGCAATTAGCTATTTATCTTGCGCTAGTAGAAGGAGAGCCGGAAAGTCTAGAATTGGATGACAGTGAGGAAGGAGCAGGTTTAGAAGTTGTAGAATTTACAGCGGATGATCTGCATAAATTGATATTAGATAATGAGATGGTAAGTGGCCCAAGTATGGCAGCTTTGTTAGCTACAATGTTGCAAGGCCGTGAGTCGGTTAAGTACTTGAATAATCTTGCCTAATGGAGTCATAGTGAAGACGTATAATAATGCGAATCGCAATAATAGCAAGCAGCAATTTAGTCAATATAAAGGGCACAATGCTGTGAGCACTTTTAAGAAAAAGCCCCATAGAAGGCCACGGTATGATAATAGGAGGGAAGATGCTGTTGAGATTAATAAATGCAAGTTTGGATCTTCAGATAGGCTCTTAGCTACGTTTACCGGAAGAAAGGTGCTATTGCGCCCAGGAGAGACATCTGAGCAGCTCATAAGGCGATTCAAAACAGTGGTTGAGAAGTCAGGATTGATGAAGGATATAAAGCGTAAAGACTTTCATAAAAGTAACGGAGAGCTTCGTCGCGAAAAGGCGCTAAAGGCACGAAAGAGGATTAAGAAGCGCGAAAAGAAGAGTGTCCGTAAATAAACGCAGGAGAATTAGTCATGTTAAACCTCGCAATAGAGTTAGATGAGTCAATAGATACCGATCTTACAGAAATGACACAGATAAATTCAAAAATACAGGTGAGGTTCTTTACTGACACTTTATCCGTGCTTATAGATGACTATAGTGATTTGGTAAAAGCAGTTAGCTGCTCAGACTTGCCAGCTATTCAGAAATTTGTATGGAAGTATGGTGTTAATGCTGTTTACGGTGTTAATACTTAAAAAATATTTAAAACAGAAGGTTAAGTATGATTCGGGGGCCAATATCACAAATAGTAAGTGGTTGGCCCCCGAATGCATATAAAACAGGAGATAAATCATGGTAGTATGTGGTATAGACCTTGGCACTACAAATAGCGCCATTGCAGTGTATGAAAATGGCGCGCCCAAGATAATTGAAAACTCTGAAGGAAGTAGGACAACTCCCTCGGTAGTGTCTTACAAGGATGACGAAATTCTAGTCGGAGAGCCCGCGCGAAGGCAGCAAATAACGGCCCCAGAGAGCACTATTTACTCGTCTAAGCGATTCATTGGAATGAAGCATGCGCAGGCAGCAGACGAGGCAGCGATGGTCTCGTACCCTGTAAAGGCTTCTGACAATGACAGAATTACATTTTCAGTATCTAACAAAGAGGTGTCGCCTGAAGAGGTAGGCGCAAAGGTGCTGCAGAAGCTTAAAAAAGCAGCTGAGGACTATTTGGGAAGCGAAGTGAAGCAGGCAGTGATTACCGTGCCCGCTTATTTTGATAACGCGCAGAGGCAGGCCACGAAGGACGCAGGAACGATTGCAGGCCTCGAAGTTCTTAGGGTTATAAATGAACCTACTGCCGCAGCTCTTGCTTATGGGCTAGATAAGAACAATGAACACAAGATCGTAGTAATTGACTGTGGCGGTGGAACTACAGACATCTCACTCTTAGAAGTAAGCGAGGATGCCGTTGAGGTCATTGCTACAGATGGAGATACCCATCTCGGTGGAGAGGATTTTGATGCGGTGTTAATCAATTACATTGCAGACGAGTTTCTAAATACAGATGGTATTGATTTGCGCAAAGACACAATGGCTTTGCAGCGCCTTAAAACAGAGGCAGAAAAGGTCAAAAAGGAGCTGAGCTCGGTCAATGAGGTAGAGGTAAACATTCCGTTTATCACTGCTGATTCCAACGGCCCAAAGCATCTCTTGGTCAAGATAACCAGGGCCAAGTTTGAAGCGCTTATTGAGAGCTTAGTGTCGCGTGTGTTTAAATGCGTGGACCAGGTCCTAAAAGACGCCAAGATGGCCACAGAAGATGTAGATGAAGTATTGTTTGTTGGAGGATCTACTAGGATTCCATTAGTTGGCAAGAGAACTACGGAATATTTTGGCAAAGAACCCAATCGCTCTGTTAATCCAGACGAGATTGTTGCTTTAGGAGCGGCCGTTCAGGGAGGCATACTAAGCGGAGATGAAGAGGGAATTTTATTACTAGATGTAACATCGCTTAGTTTAGGTCTCGAAACTCTTGGCGGTATACTTACGGTGCTCATCCCGCGTAATACCACCATTCCCACACGTAAATCACAAGTGTTTTCAACTGCTGCTGATAATCAAACATCAGTTACTATCAAGGTTGCTCAGGGCGAGCGCCCCATGTTCGATAAGAACCAATTGCTTGCTACATTCAATCTTGACGGCCTGCCTCCTTCTCCGAAGGGAGTTCCTCAGATTGAAGTTTCATTTGATATTGATGCAAATGGAATTGTAGGAGTTACGGCCAAAGACATGGCCACAGGCAAAGATAGCCATATTACGGTAGAGTCATCCAAGCTGTCCGAGGACGAGATTTATGAAATGGTCAAAGCAGCAGAGGACCATGCTGAGGATGATAATAAGCGCGTTGAAGAGATAAATCAATTTAACACATTAGACACGCTAGTGCATGCGACTGCTAAAACTGTAGAAGAGAACAAAGATTCTATTGATGGAAAGTTGGATTTAGAAGAATTAGAGGAAGCCCTGTCTGATGCGAAGACAGTATTGGAAGAGAGAAATGTCGAGTCTCTTAAGGAAACCACTGACAAGCTACAAGCCGTGGCTCACAAAATGGCAGAAGTTTTGTATTCTGCGCAACAAGGCGAAGATAGTTCGCCCGAGGGTGCTGAATCCGCTGAATCCGCTGAAGATGATGAGGTAGTAGATGTCACAGGAGACTGAGTTTTCTTTTGATGAAGATATGCAAATGGCCGTATGTGATTATTTGGATGTATCCAATCCGGATATGTGGCCAGAGTTGTGCGCTTATTTGAATAAGGGTCTAAAAATCCAGGTAAATCAAGTGGTTAAGAAAAATCCACACTTCTCCGTTCCCTACACTCTTGTTGGGCATACGAAGTTGCAAGTAGGAAAAGGCCTCGTAATAAGCGGATACAGGGCAAGATATGATAATTACATTGTAGATATATGCTAGCAAGTAAAAATATATTATAATGTTGGTGTTCATATGCAGGAAGGTCTAGAAGAACCCAGGGTATTGCTTCTCCACGGAGATGTTACGGAGGAGCTCGCCCAGGAGTTTATGGAAGGGCTAATAGCCTTGCGGGCTTTAGATCCCGTCAGAGAGATAACGGTATACTTGGATACGTATGGCGGATCGCCATACTCCATGTTTGCCATGCATGATATGATGAGATACGTAGGGTGCCCTATACATACTGTTGGGGTAGGAAAGGTCATGAGTTCGGGAGTTTTATTGTTGGCTGCCGGCGACAAGCGCTCGATAATGCCTAACTCGTTCGTAATGATGCACCAGGTCAGTTCGGGGCTGTACGGAAAAACCTCTACCATGGAGGTAGAGCTTACTCACTTGTATGACGTACAAGACAGAACCTATGATCTTTATGCTAAGTATACGGGGCGATCCAGAGAAGAAATAGATAGATACTTGGCGGATTCGCATGATAAATTCATGACTGCGGAACAGGCCAAAGAGTTCGGATTAGTAGATGACATTGTCACATTTCATAAAGACGGCCCTTCCATGCGCCCTAGTGCTAACGCTAGCCCTGGGTAGCTCGGCAAGCGTGCTGCCTAGGTCACATTCTAAAAAAGCAGGGTGCGAGTTCGTATATACTGTGACTGACCTAGGCAGCCTCTCAACGCTTTGCTCAGGCAATAAGCTGCGGCAGTCCGAAATAACATCCTTATCCACTTTATTCGAGAGAAGCAGCACTCAATATAAATCTTTTTTACAAAAAAAGAAAATGCGCTCAACCATACCAAGCGGTATTGTTATAATTGTAGCAAGTAAGAAGAGGGTAAATGAGCTAGCAGGTGTCGAAGCAGGCAAGACAGCACTCGCAGTCTATTTTCCCTATTTAAGGGCGCTTTATATAACACCAGAGTCCTTCCGACTTTCTAGCCGCACAATTCCTCACGAAATAGCTCATGTATACAATTGGGACATAGGTATTCGCTCAGAGCATGTTGATGAGTCCCTAGCATATGAGTTTGAGCACACTTATTTGTCACATTAGAAGAAATAAATATGAATGCGTTTATAGTACTGGGCTGTCATGGAGCGAGGCGCTATGGCATTTCTATGTGCAGAGGCACGACTAATAATATAGCTGATTTGAGAAAGCTTGGTGAGGACTCCGAATATATTTTGGAGCACCTTGAGAAGCATTTTAAGATATTCGATAAAGTAATAGATAACATAAACGAAGTAACTAATATTTTCCGCTTTTTAGTAAAGCACGGATTGATTAGCAAGCACGTTGAAGATACCATATATGACTATGTAGCGATGCACAAGGGGTGCGGCTTATATATGTTCGTGGATCCCATACAATAAGGAGAAAGTAAATGATTGATGAGGTCAGATTAGATCGAGTAACAATCCTTACTGAGGATTTAAAAACACTACATGCTGCCCTGGACAAAGCAGGAAAATATTTATTCCCAGGCGAGCATGCAGAGTTACTAATAAAAGAATTGATCGCTCAGATTCTGTTCTTGCATGATAGAATTACCATAGAGCTGGAACTCTCCCCATCTTTAGAGTTGGCAAGTATAGCGGACAAGGCCCTGCTATCCATAATCAGGGCCTCTATAAAGGAAGCATCTACTATTAAAGACCAGTCCATCATGGAGGGTTTTAATGCATATGTGAGAAAATGCTTGGATGATAAAAGCGCAAAGAGCGAATGTCGTAGAATAAGACGAAGGATAGACTCTGAGACAGGTGAAATGTTAGGGTTCGAAAGAACAGACCTCCAGGCCGACGGCCTGGACATTATTATTAGAAATGGCCAAATTATAAACTTGGGTATGTACGGAGATTATGGCTTGCCTTGCGGAATTTGGGCCACTTTTGATAGCAAAGGTAATATGACATTTACTAAAGATTATTCTTCGCTAGGGCCCGCTCCTTTAGAAGATAAAGAAATCGAGTCCCTTACTAAGGGCTTTATAGATAAGATATCAGTATGGGAGGAGGACGGAAAGATCGATTACCGAGGAGGCGAAGAGCCTAGCATGGGGGCCGTTCTTCTGGGCTCCGTAGCTGCACTGACTGCGTCGGCCTTTCTAAATAGGGCAAAAAACAAGAAGCCTGGAAAGGTAGAAAAAATAAAAACAAAAGTTGGCGAAAACGTACAACAGGCGAGCATGGCATGAGTGAGATTAGAAAGTGCAAGGCGCCTGGGTGTGCAATCAAGGCACGCAGGGATGGGTTTTGCATTATTTGTTATGCCAGATTTGCTAAAGGCGTTCTTGATGTGAATGGTGATAAAACAATTATGGCTTTAGATAAAGAGAGAAAAGTAAAGGCAAGGAAACGCAGAAAGACAGCAGCGCAGAGAAGGAAGCAGTGGAAGGCAGACAAGACAGAGATTCGTGCTCTTTTAAGTCAGAATCCCAAAACCCTTACAGTGCTGCAGGACGCCGATCCCGATGTGCGCAAGCCAGTTTGGTGCAACCCGCTTGAGTTTTGGTCCTGCGAAGTTGCTTGTTTTTATAGGATATTCGTTAGAGATAAAGATGGGACCGATCCCGAATGCCAGTTATGTCATGCTTATGATAATAAGTTTGAACAATTAAAATATTTTACCCAGGAGAATGCTTATGAACAGAGTTCCACAGAGCGAGTCTAACATGTTTAAGGGAGAGAAAATAGAGCCTCCTACGCCAGAGCAAGCTAAAAAAATAAGTGGATTGTCTGATGTAAGAAACAAGTTTTCTGAGGCGGTAACGAAATTTAGAGCCCTCCTAAAAGATTTTACTTTGAGAGAAAAAAAAGCTCATGCTCAGTTAGAGGTACAAAAAAAGATATTCGAGGAGCTAAACAAGCATGCAGGAGACCTTGAGCAGCTAAATGTAGGAGAGGGCCTTTTTTCCTTATCTATATTATCGTTAAGTTCA
>Ga0114934_10000557_pt1 | contig 23712 bp, 22 predicted proteins | sample 4SBtaG_2_FD_99695 | JGI IMG/M metagenome (GOLD analysis project Ga0114934, IMG submission 99695) | Deep subsurface microbial communities from Kolumbo volcano to uncover new lineages of life (NeLLi) - 4SBTROV10_white metaG | ecosystem: Environmental > Aquatic > Marine > Volcanic ...
GTTTCCCCTCTATTAAGAGGGGATTAAGGGGTGTGTTTATTTTTTTTAATTAACTTCATCGTATCATATTTTATATCGGAAGTTCATCAAATTTTCTCTTCCGCAATAGATTATTGCAGAAAGGAATGGTTGACATTGAACTTATACATTAGAAATACTCCTATAAATCTGTCCTCATTATAAACAAGGACAAGACAGGGTGTACTAAATGTAATATTGCTTAAATGCCTAATTCAATAAACTTATTTACAACTACAGAATAATTTTAAACGAAAAATTATTATTAAATTGCTTCCTTTTTTAATGAAAGAATTGAAACATTTAATATATTTATTTTTATTCATTTTTCTTGTTTCTACCAATAACAGCAGGGCAGAATCCATACACCATTTTACAGTAAAATTACCTGCTATTATTGTAAGTCATGTGGACTATGACATTGAAATTACCGCTGATTCTATTTTAGGAAGCCAACTCAATGGGAAGTCAATTAATGTTAAAGTTAACAACAAAGTCATTCCCATATTTTTCAAAGATAATAAAGGAAAATTCACACACCGTTTTGAAGGAAAAGAAAAATTAACTATTGCCCTGAATAAAACAGTATTTGATGAAACCATCTCGCCCATTCCTTTGTGGTTTTCAATTATTCCGCCATTGCTAGCTATTTTGTTTGCACTATGGTTTAGAGAAGTACTAACATCCATCTTTATCGGCTTATTATCAGGAACTTTCATTATTTCCTATTTTCAAGGGCATAATGTAATTATGGCACTTATTTACGGATTTTTCCATATTATAGATAAATATATTATTGAAGTACTGAATGAACCTGACCACTTATCTATCATTGTTTTCTCAATGCTAATAGGTGCTACAGTTGTTGTCATTACCCAAAATGGCGGCATGCAAGGTGTCATCCGTAAACTATCAAAATATGCCAAAAACAGGCGTTCAGGTCAATTAATTACCATGATAATGGGTATCATCATTTTTTTTGACGACTACGCGAACACATTGGTAGTTGGCAACACCATGCGTCCCGTCACTGACAAACTAAAAATTTCTAGAGAAAAACTAAGTTATATTGTAGATTCCACTGCGGCCCCTATTGCTTCCATTGCCTTTATTACCACATGGATAGGTGCTGAACTAAGCTATATCCAATCGGGATTAACATTACTAAATATTAATGAAACACCATATTTTATTTTTCTCAACTCATTGCAATACGCTTACTATCCTATTTTGACCATTGTATTTATGTTTTTTCTTATTTGGATGCGTCGTGATTTTGGTCCTATGTATAAAGCAGAAAAACATGCCATGACTCAGAAAATAGCAACAAAAGAAATAAGCGAAACCGGTACAGATAAGCAAAGACTTGTTTCTTCCGGATGGAATGCTGTCATTCCTGTAGGCATCATTGTTTTTGGAACTTTTACCGGTTTATTCCTTACCGGATATCAACCGACGGTATGGCAAAACGATTCTATGTCGTGGTGGGTAAAACTATCACAAACCATTGGCAATTCTGACTCATTCAAATCACTCTTGTGGGCTTCATTCCTTTCTGTTGTGGTTGCTGTAATAATGACAGTTTTTCAAAAACTACAAACACTTTCGCAAAGTATAGAATCTGTTTTGAAAGGATTCAAATCTATGTTACAAGCCATCGTTATCCTCACACTTGCATGGGCATTAGCAGCACTAACTAAGGAATTACACACAGCAGATTTATTTTCTAACTTACTTATTTACATTAAATTACCAGCATTCTTATTACCGGCAATCACTTTTTTAATTGCTGCTGTTGTTTCATTTTCCACCGGCTCATCGTGGGGGACAATGGCCATTCTTTATCCGTTAATATTACCAGCCTCATGGCTCCTAACGAAAGAGTATGGAATGAGTTATGACGAAAGTCTCCACATATTTTATGGTGTTGTACGAGCTGTCATTACCGGATCTGTTTTTGGAGACCACTGCTCCCCTATCTCAGACACCACTATTCTAAGTTCTATGGCCAGTGGTTGCAAGCACATTGATCATGTACGCACACAACTACCTTACGCTACCACTGTTGCTTCCGTAACACTTGTTTTTGGCATTATTCCCGGTGGCATCGGTATTTCACCATTTATTTTATACCCATTATCCTTTGCTATTATATGGGTAATTGTTTGGAAATTTGGCAAAAAATACCCTGCCTTAATACATTAATGAAAAAAAAAGGACTGTTTTATACCAAAACAGCCCTTTATATTTATTTTTAATTGAAAATTACAAATCAAATTTAATACCTTGTGCTAAAGGCAATTCATTACCATAATTAATCGTATTTGTTTGACGGCGCATATATGCTTTCCAAGCATCTGAACCGGATTCACGACCACCACCGGTATCTTTCTCACCACCAAAAGCACCACCAATCTCAGCACCGGAAGTCCCTATATTCACATTAGCAATACCACAATCAGAGCCACGAGCTGATAAGAATTGCTCTGCTTCACGCATATTTAATGTAAAAATAGCTGATGATAACCCTTGTGGCACATTATTATGTATGGCAATCGCCTCATCTATGGTTTTATATTTTATTAAATACAAAATAGGTGCAAATGTCTCTTCTTGAACTATTTGATATTCATTTTTTGCCTCAGCCAAAACGGGTGTTACATAATAATCTGACGGATATTTTTCGCCTTTCAGATTTTCGCCTCCAAAAAGAATGTTTCCACCTTCTTCCTGTACTTTTTTTATGGCATTATTAAATAAATCTACAGCAAAATTATCAATTAACGGTCCTACTAAAGTACTGGAATCTAAAGAATTTCCAATCTTAGGTACAACTTGTTTATAGGCATTTACCAAGCGTGTTTTAACTTCTTCATAAACATCTTCATGGATAATCAAACGGCGAGTTGATGTACAGCGTTGTCCGGTAGTACCCACTGACCCAAAGACAATAGCCGGAATGGCCATATCAATATCTGCTTCTTTAGAAATAATAATCGCATTGTTTCCACCTAATTCGGTAATAACTCGTCCAAGGCGTTTTCCTACAATACCACTAACATGTTTGCCAACAGCAGTAGAACCCGTAACAGAAATCAAAGGAATTCGTTTATCATTCAAAAAGTTATCACCCATTACCGATGATTTGGCAATTACCAGATTAAATACACCTTCCGGTACATTATTTTCTTGCAGCACTTTTTCAATAATTTTCTGAGTAGCAATAGCTGTTAAAGGTGTTTTAGAACTGGGTTTCCATACCACTACATCACCTGCAACAGCTGCTATCATAGCATTCCATGCCCAAACGGCGACAGGGAAATTAAAAGAAGTAATCAATCCGACAATACCATAAGGATGATATTGATCATACATACGATGCGACGGTCTTTCGCTCTGCATGGTAGAACCATAAAGTTGACGCGACTGTCCCACAGCAAAATCACAAATATCAATCATCTCTTGCACCTCGCCCATACCTTCTTGAAAAATTTTACCCATTTCAAGCGTAACTAATTTTCCTAGATCCTCTTTATATTCCCGGAGAGCTAAACCAATTTGACGCACCACTTCACCACGTTTTGGAGCAGGAATTAATCGCCATTCCTTAAAAGCCGCTTCTGCTTTCTTCATCACCATTTCATAATCATCCATGGTAGCGTTACGGACTTTTCCAATAACACGACCATCAACAGGCGATATTGATTCCGTTATTTTTCCGTTGGTTTCAAACCATTTTGTTCCGGTCGTTACCCCATTATTAATGTCTGTCAAACCGAGTCGTTTCATCATTTCGGCTATACCATAATCATTTAAAGTTGTTGTTGCCATATTGCTTAAATTTTTGTCAAAAATAAGCCCAAATTAACGAACTATAAAATTTTCAAGCAAGTAGTTTTATAATAAATGATATTTAACATAGCATTTTTTCACTAAAATCATCTTTCACTTTTCTTAAAAGTATATTTTTGTTCTATTGTTTAATCAAAAAATCTAAAATTATGCCAAAAGGAATCTATAAAGTGCCCGTAGCTAAAAATGAGCCCATAAAGTCGTATGCACCCAATACCCCCGAACGCACCGAGTTAAAAGCAATGCTTAATCAAATCAATAAAAGTAATATTGAAATTCCGATGACTATCAACGGAAAAGCTGTAAAAACAGACAAAAAAGTTAATATTACACCACCTCATAATCATCAACATGTTATTGGATATTATTATCAAGGTGGTGAAGAGGAAGTAAAAAAAGCCATTGAAGCTGCTATGGCTGCCAAAGAATACTGGGCTAATATGGCTTGGGAACATCGTGCCTCTATTTTCTTAAAAATTGCCGATTTAATTAGTGGGAAATACCGTGCCAAATTAAATGCTGCCACCATGGCTTGCCAATCTAAAAATGCTTTTCAGGCAGAAATAGATGCTGCTTGCGAATTAGCCGATTTTTTCCGTTTTAATGTTCAGTATATGGCTGAAATTTATGCACAACAACCTGATTCTGCTCCTTCGATGTGGAATCGTGTGGAATATCGGCCTTTGGAAGGTTTTGTGTTTGCACTAACCCCATTTAATTTTACTTCTATCGCCGGCAACCTGCCTACTGCCCCTGCTTTGATGGGAAACACCGTTGTTTGGAAGCCCTCAAAAACTGCTATCTATTCAGCCTACGTATTAATGGAAATATTCAAAGAAGGCGGTTTACCTGATGGTGTTGTCAATCTCGTTTTCACTTCAGGGCCCACAGCGGCTAAAGTTATTTTCAGTCATCCTGATTTTGCAGGATTTCATTTTACCGGTTCTACAGCCGTATTTCAAAGTGTTTGGAATATGATTGGCAACAATATTAAAAAATATAAAGCCTACCCACGCATTGTTGGCGAAACAGGTGGAAAAGACTATATTATGGTACATCCTTCAGCTGATAAAGATGCAGTTCGTACCGCCATTATCCGTGGTGCTTTTGAATATCAAGGTCAAAAATGTTCAGCGGCTTCACGGGCCTATATCCCCAAGAGTATGTGGAAAACACTGAAAAATGAATTGATTGCTGAAATGAAAACAGTAAAAATGGGACCACCGGAAGACTTTTCCAATTTCGTGAACGCGGTTATTGATGAAGCATCTTTTGACAAACTTGCCAGCTATATTGATGGTGCCAAAAAAGATGCCGATGCTGAAATTGTTCTCGGTGGCAATTACGATAAATCTGTCGGTTATTTTATTGAACCAACAATTATTGAAGCCAAGAAACCACATTATAAAACAATAGAAGAAGAATTGTTTGGTCCGGTAATTACCGTTTATATATATGATGATGAGAAATTTGACGAAACGCTTGATATTTTAGATAATACTTCAATTTATGCATTGACAGGTGCCATCTTTGCTAAAGACCGCTATGCTATTGAAAAAGCCACAAAACGATTAGTTAATACTGCCGGCAATTTTTATATCAACGATAAACCAACCGGTGCAGTTGTAGGACAACAACCCTTTGGTGGTGCCAGAGGTTCCGGAACGAATGACAAAGCCGGTTCTTCAATGAATTTAATGCGTTGGGTTTCGGCTCGCACAATTAAAGAAACATTTGTGCCACCAACAGATTATCGCTATCCTTTTCTATCTGAATAAGTTTCAAAATATATTAAAGAGCTATCCATGGATAGCTCTTTTTTTTTCAACTTAAAAATCTTGCAAAATGATTATAACAAAAGACACAACAATAGAAGATTTAATTGATACGGTCCCCGCTTCGGTAAAATACTTGATGGAGCAAGGTATTCGCTGCATTGTTTGTGGCGAACCTATTTGGGGAACATTGGAAGAAGCGGCAAAAGAAAAAGGATTTTCAGATACAGATATTGAGAAATTTGTGTCAGACTTACAAAATCTTGCCAACAAAAAAAATGATGATACAAATAAAAAAGATACTACACCAAAAATAGATATTGACAAATTAGATATTGATTAAGAAATAGCCGTTACTATCAATAATAATAGCTCCGAAAACTTACTAATAACTACTTGCAAAAATATTTACCGGTTTCCATATCCCGTGTTATATTTTTAGGGGAACAGACCAGACCATTTAAACAAATGAAAACACCTTGGTCAAAATTTTGTGCGGTAGCCACAGCCATACCAAGATTAAAGTCTGCATCAGTCGTTTTAAACTTTTCCGGTAAAAAAGCACCGGTAAAAACAATTGTTTTGCCTTTAATCTGTTGCATAAATTGTGCTGTTTTAATAATGGTATCCGTACCGTGTGTAATAATAATTTTATTGTATTCCGATGCCATCAGAAACTGCCGAAGGGCTGTTCTGTCCACATCTGAAATGTCCATACTATCTTTTTTAAACAAAGATATCACTTGGTATTCTATCGATAATTTTAATTTTGAAAGTATGCGTTCCACGGCAGGTGTTGTAATCTCAAATCCCCACCCCTTTGTTTGTTTTGGATAATCTTTATCTATCGTACCACCGGTTTGAACAAAAAGGATACTCATAATGAAGAAGAACCAATTTCCGGTTCATTTCCAAAGGTATAATTCAGAGATGCTTGCGGCGTAATACCTAATTCAGGGTGAGAATAAAAGCCAATATCCGCTTTAAACTTTCCAAACGAATACCCAACACCAAATGATAATAGATTAGGATTTGATGCCACACCAAAACGCAAAGACACTTTTCCTTGATACAGATATTCCAACCCAAAACGGTAACGCGCTTTATAATCCATATCTTTTTCAGTTTCCAGCGTTGTAAAAACATTCTTCGCGATTTTATATCCTAAGCCTATACGGAAAACAGTTGGTAATTCACTCATATCATTACGATTACTAGCTATACTCCAAGGATTAAAAATGTGAGCACCTACAAAAAATCCCTCAAACGGCTCGGCTAAAAATCCTACCTCGGGTAAAACATCATTCGTGCGATCATAAATATCACCATACTGTGAATGAAAATAATCTAATTGCATTCCTAAAGAAAATTTAGAGGACAATGCCAAAGCATAAGCTAACCCCACTTTCATATCGCTATAAGTTTGCACACCCAAATAATTTATATTGAGTCCGAATGCGCCTGATTTCTCCGTTGGTATCACAAAGGCAAATCCCTCATCACCAATGGCATCCAAAAACCGATTTTCGTAAAAAAATCCCATCGTCGGATTTTTCAAAAAAGCCAGCGATGCCTGATTGTGATAAACACCCCAAACATCTTTGGTTGTTAGACCGGTCCCTCCCATTGCCCCTTGCCGGGCACCTTCGGGATTATTGTCAGCATAAACAGATACACAAGACAATACACTAATGATAATACTAATTAACTTTATATTCATATTGAATTTTTTTTAAATCATTATTTGCTTTCACAATTTTATCTTTCAAATTAGTTTTGTACTCTTTTACTGTTTGAGCAATCTTATTATTAGTTAGAGCCAGAATCTGTGAAGCTAAAATACCGGCATTTTGTGCCGCATCTAATCCTACAGTAGCTACAGGAATTCCCGGAGGCATCTGCAAAATAGATAAAACGGCATCCCAGCCATTAAGTGATATAGATGAATTACAAGGCACGCCAATTACAGGCAATGTCGTATGTGCAGCCACAACACCCGGCAAATGAGCTGCCAATCCTGCGCCGGCAATAATTACTTTTACGCCTGAGGCTTCTGTAATTTTAACATAATCGACTACTTGCTCGGGTGTCCGGTGTGCAGATAATGCCTGCACCTCAAAAGGAATCTTAAAACTATTTAAAATATTGGCCGCTTTTTGCATTACTTCCCAGTCGGAAGTACTTCCCATAATAATACTTACTAATGGTGTCATCTCACATTATTTTTTCAAATGATAAAAATAGACAAAAATTTGTATCTTCGTGCTTTATTTTTATTTAAATTAAATTCAAACGATGGCAGATACTATACAAATCCTTGATAAAGAATTTATTCCCAGTATTACAGAAGCAGAAATAAACTTTAACATTGAAAAAATGGCTCAAGCCATCAATCAAGACTTGGCTGATAGCAATCCGCTTTTTTTGGGTATTCTGAACGGTGCCTTTTTATTTGCTGCCGAATTATTCAAACGCTTTGATTTCCCTTGTCAGATATCTTTTCTAAAATTAGCTTCATATCAAGGCTCCAGCACCAGCGGTAAAGTGAAACGACTCATTGGACTTAATGAAGACATAAAAGACCGTACCGTTGTTATTCTCGAAGATATTGTAGATACAGGTATCACAATGGAAAACATAAAAAAACAACTACGCGGCTATGAACCTAAAGAAATAAAAATCGCCACCTTACTATTTAAACCACAAGCATTTATTAAAGATTTTCCTATTGACTATATCGGATTTTACATCCCTGATGAATTCATCGTTGGTTTTGGATTAGACTATAATGGCTACGGTAGAAATTTAAAAAGTATTTACAAGATTAAAGAATAAATGAGTCCATTCTAAAAACAAACAACATCAAAACAATTTCTGCACCTCTTTTTTTAAATAATCAGTCGCTACGGAAGTGGCTGAATTACCACTTTGTATCATCTCGTTCACAATGGCTTCAGATAATTTCATTGCGGGGGCTTTCGCGTCTATCTTTCCGGCAACAAGATTAATAAATTTCAAGGTATTTTCCTTGGCATTTTTTATAACTATCCATGCACTTGCCGAGACATAAAGCTGTTGAGAAAGATTGTGTTCAAATTCATGATTTACCAATTGTAAAATATCACGGTGTAATGTTCCGGCCGACATTTTGGAAGTCTGAGACCTTACAATTAATGAATCGGGAGAGATGCGTTCTAAAAACACAATTAATCTTTCATAGGCTTGTAGTCGCAAGGGCGTTATTACTTTTTGATTATTGATTCGATATTCCCAATCACGACGCTTTTGGTTGTCATCCAAAACCATTTTTAATACTAGATAAGCTACACCACCAACAACAATTGCCGGGATACTATACTTCAAGATTTCCAAAAATGTTTCCATATAAATATTTTGTTCAAAAATAATAAATAAAAGACAAGTCAAATACCGATATGTGTTCAATTGTATAATTTTAGTTTGCTATTGCGCCTGAAATTATATTGAATATTAATCGGCATTACACTGAAATACAGACTGTTAAATTATGATACAATTAAAATAAATAATTTTAAAATTGCCTAGCAACAGAGAGAATTGAACGCAACTTGGTATAAAATTCCTAATCAAAATTCTTTTTTCGGACCAACACTATAAACAGGAATATTCGCTTTATGAATAATTTCCTTAGCCAAAGAACCGACATAAAACTGTTCTGATTTAGACTCTTGTCGTGTCATAATCATTATAATATCTGCTTCCATTTCTTTGGCATATTCCAAGATTGCTTTTGCTATTTTACTATTAGATGCAGGTGATTTCAACAATTTAATACTACATGACACATTTTCATTTTCAAAATATTCAGAGGTTTCTTCTAATTGCTGAATAGCCGTATCGCTTTCAATAAAATTGTCACCCGTCTCCACAGAAACCAAATGAACAGCAGCATTAAAATATTTAGCAAATAATGTAGCATGTTCCACTTTTTGTTTAGTTACTTTTGAAGTATCAAGCGGTAAAATAATATTACCAATTTTGCTAAATGTATTTTTCGATTTAATAGTAATAACCGGACACTGTGCTTCCCGTATAATTCGAAGCGCATTAGAACCGATAATTTTTCTCTTTATGTCTTTTGATCCTGTCGTACCAATAATAATCATTTTGGCATCAAGCAATTTTCGCTTTTTTAGGAATGCATCAATTAAATTTCCTTTTTCGATTGAAAATGATGCTTCTGTAACGCCATCAAAAGCGATTGTCTCAACAATATTTTCAAGTTTCTCTTCAATTTTTTTTTCAATTTTTGGCCTATCACTATCATTCATAAATTTCAATATTGGATTTTTCCCCTCCATGACATGAATTAAATGAATTTTTGCCATAAACATAGGTGCAATAAGCTTTGCATAGTCAATTGCAACGAGTGATTCTTCCGAAAAATCTACCGGAATTAAAATATTTTTTTTTGAATCCATAAAAAAATTGTAACTTTGTTAGCAAAAATAGAATCTTTTCATGAATAAAATACAAAATTCCGAATTAATTATTAACCGTGATGGTAGCATTTATCATTTAGCAATCAAACCGGAAGATATTGCAGACACAATTATATTAGTTGGTGACCAAGGACGCGTAGAAGTGGTTTCTTCTTTTTTTGACACCATTGAAATAAAAAAACATAATCGTGAATTTATTACGCATACCGGTTACTACAAAGGCAAAAGGATATCCGTCATTTCCACCGGTATTGGCACTGACAATATTGATATTGTCATTAATGAATTAGATGCCCTTGTCAATATTGATTTAGAAAAAAGGATACCAAAAGAAAAACACCACACATTAAAATTGATTCGTTTGGGTACTTCCGGCGGACTACAGGAAAATCTCCCTGTAGATGCGCTTCTGCTAAGTGAAAAAGTTATTGGTTTCGATGGTATGCTTAACTTTTATGCAGATATAGAACCCATTATTGATTTGAATTTTGAAAATGCATTTACAGACTATATGGCTTGGAACCCACGATTAGCAAAGCCCTATGTCGTCAGTGCTTCACCATCATTAGTAACACTGCTGGAAGAAAAAACGAACAAAGGTGTAACTATTTCTGCCCCGGGATTCTTCGGACCACAAGGCAGAAAGCTCAGATTAAACATTCACGACCCCGAAATAAATGAGAAGATTACCCGCTTCTCGTACAAAAGATACAAAATCACTAATTACGAAATGGAAAGTTCTGCTCTATATGGTCTCAGCCAAATGCTCGGACACGAAGCAGTAACCGTATGTGTTATCATTGCGAACCGTGTTACTAAAACATACAGTAAAGATTATCATCCTGTTGTTAAACGGCTCATAGAATATACATTAAACAAGCTGACACAATGAACATCAGTGAATTTAAGGCATTGACCCGGCTGCTTGACGACCCGGATCCCCGGGTTTTTAATCAAGTAAAAAACAGATTTATCAAAGAAGGTAAGTCAGTCATTCCTTTGCTACGAAAAGAATGGAATAAGCAGTTAAATATGTCGGAGATACTAAAAATTGAAGAGATTATCAATGCCATAAATTTTTTGGATTTTAATGTCGCATTTAAGACTTGGTTAGAAGAAGACCCTGACAATATAATGCAAGGATTTTTGATATTAACTAAATTTTATTTTACTGAACTCGAAGAAAAGGTCCTCCTTCAACAAATCGAAAAAATCAAAAAAGACATCTGGCTGGAAATGAATTATAATCTGACTGCGTTAGAGAAAATCAGAGTTTTCAATCATTTTCTTTTTGATGTTCATCAGTTTAAAATTTCTTATGATTTCAAAATTCAGAATTCTTTTTTAAATAATATACTTTCACAAAAAACCGGTAACCCTATTTCCTTAGGTATCATATATGCCTTTTTCGCTCAGCAATCTGAATTACCTGTATTTGGTGTCAATACAGGTAATAAATTCCTATTAGCATACCTTGATGCACCTATCTATAAAGTAGCCGACATAAAAAGTAATCATATTCTTTTTTATATTGACCCATCAAACAATGGTAATCTGCTGGACACAAACACTGTGGAAACAACTTTACTAAAAGAAAAAAAAATAAAAAGCGCTGCCGATATTAAGCCGTTTAGAAATTTATTTTTCATTCGTTATTGGCTTACCTATAGCATTGTGATGTTTCAAAAACTAGGCTATCAGGATAAAGTGAAAGAATTGCAGCAAGTTTGGAAATCTTTTGTGGAATACACAATGAGTACCGATTAATTGCTGAAAACACATTAACTTGAAAAACACAAATTATTATGATTAACAAACAGTTATTAAACCCAAAAAACATTGTTATCGTTGGTGGAACAGACAATATTCACGCCCCCGGAGGAAAAGTGCTTAAAAACTTAATTGATGGCAATTTTAAGGGTGATTTATATGTTGTAAATCCCAAAAAAGATAAAGTTCAAAATATTAAATCGTATCACAATCCCAAAGATTTACCCCAAGTAGAATTAGCCATTATAGCCATTGCGGCTAAATATGTTCCGGAAACTGTAAATATTTTAGCACACGAAAAAGGAACAAAGGCGTTTATCATTCTGTCAGCAGGATTTAGTGAAGAGAGCGAAGCAGGTGCAGCACTTGAAAAACAAATTGTTGATACAATTAATGGTGTTGATGGTTGTTTAATTGGACCAAACTGTGTTGGTTTCTTAAACTCAAATTACAATGGTGTATTTACGACGCCCATCCCAAAATTAGATCCGAAAGGTGTTGACTTTGTTTCAGGCTCCGGAGCAACTGCTGTTTTTATTATGGAAGCTAGTATCCCTAAAGGATTAACATTTTCAAGTCTTTATTCGGTTGGTAATAGTGCCCAAATAGGTGTTGAAGAAGTCGTAAAATTTTGGGACGAAAGTTTTGACCCGGAAACCAGTCCAAAAGTAAAATTAATATACATTGAAAGCATTGATAAACCTCAAATGCTGTTGAACCATGCTTCGTCATTAATTAGAAAAGGATGTAAAATTGCCGCCATAAAATCGGGCAGCTCTGAAGCCGGCAGCCGTGCGGCAAGCTCTCATACCGGTGCTTTGGCAAGCTCTGATGTTGCCGTTGATGCATTATTCAGAAAAGCCGGCATAGTTCGTTGTTACGGAAGAGAAGAAGTAGCAACGGTTGCTTCAATCTTTACACATAAAGAGATAACAGGCAAAAATATTGCCATCATCACACATGCCGGCGGACCGGCAGTTATGCTTACGGACTCATTATCAAATGGCGGATTAGAAGTTCCTCATATCGAAGGCAGTAAAGCCGATAAATTATTAGAAAAATTATTTCCCGGTTCATCCGTAGCCAATCCAATCGATTTTTTGGCAACCGGTACCGCTGAACAACTCGGTCATATTATTGACGCATGCGAAAACGACTTTGATAATATTGATGCCATCGTCGTTATCTTTGGCAGTCCGGGATTATTTGATGTAACGGAGGTCTATGATGTACTGGATGAAAAAATGAAAACATGCAAAAAACCTATCTACCCTGTATTACCATCAATCATTAACGCAGAACAGGAAATAAATCATTTTATCGCAAAAGGCAGAATTAACTTTCCTGATGAGGTTATTTTTGGTAATAGCTTGGTTAAGGTATTCAATACGCCTCCACCGACTCCTGTAAATGATAATTTACTCACAATTGATACTAGTGCTATTAGGACAATTATTGATAATGCAAAAAATGGTTACCTTCCACCTGAAGAAGTACAAACGCTATTAGACGCAGCCGGCATAAAAAGAGCTGGAGAAGCCATTGTAACCAGCAGTGACGAAGCTGTGGAAGCTGCCAAACAACTTGGTATGCCTGTTGTCATGAAGGTGGTTGGTCCTATACACAAATCAGATGTCGGTGGCGTATCTTTAAATGTAAACAGTCCCGAAAAGGTTAAATCGGAATTTGAAAGAATGATAAAAATTAAAGATACCACTGCCATTTTATTACAGCCAATGTTATCTGGTACCGAACTATTTATTGGCGCAAAAAGAGAAGAAAAATTTGGTCACATGGTACTCTGTGGGTTAGGCGGTATTTTTATTGAAGTACTAAAAGATGTCAATGCAGGTATTGCCCCACTTTCTACTCAGGAAGTAGATTTTATGATTAAAAACCTAAAAGGTTATAAAATCCTTAAAGGTGTCCGCGGGCAAGAACCCGTTAACGAAGCCATGTTCAACGAAATGGTTGTCAGAGTTTCTGCCTTGGTTAATGCAGCACCTGAAATTTTCGAAATGGATTTGAATCCGCTTTTAGGTTCAATCAACAATGTGATAGCTGTTGATGCTAGAATAAGAATTGAAAAAGTGTAATTTAAAGCTCTTCTAATTCAACTGTAAAGTGTCGCATGATAGGTGCTTCCTTTACAATTTTCACACCGGTTTTAATCTCAGAGCGTCTGTCATATATGTTTTTGATGGCTGCAACAACAACATCCATATGATTATTGGTATAGGTTCTTCTAGGAATAGCAAGCCGAAGGAAATCTATACCACCAAAGCGATTTTTCCCTGTTTCCGGATCTCTATCTGCCAATATTGCACCTATTTCCACGCCTCTAATCCCAGCTTCTTTATATAACTCAATACCTAATTTTTGGGCAGGGAATTCTTCTCGTGGCATATTATGAAATAATTTACCGGCATTAATAAATACAGCATGTCCGCCAATTGGTCGCTGAACAGGGACACCATAGTCTATCAGTTGAGAACCTAGATATTCTACTTGTCTCACGCGTGTATCTAATGTTTCAAACTCTGTTCCCTCGTCTAATCCTTGTGCCAAAGCATTCATATCTCTTCCGGACATACCGCCGTAAGTTAAGAAACCTTCGAACATAATATTATACATAGAGGCTTTTTCAAAAAGTTTTTTATCACGCATGGCAATAAATCCCCCCATATTTACAATCGCATCTTTTTTACTACTCATTGTCATCGCATCAGCATACGAAAACATTTCGGCAACAATTTCTTTGATTGTTTTATTTTCGTACCCCTTTTCTCTTTTCTTAATAAAATAAGCATTTTCGGCAAATCGGGCAGAATCAAAAATAACTAAAACGCCTTTTTCATCGGCAAATTCACGAATCGCTTTCAGGTTAGCCATGGAAGCAGGTTGTCCGCCGGCTGTATTATTAGTAAGTGTAATGATTATAAATTTAATCTTTTGGTTATCATAATCTTCAAAGACCTTTTCTAATTTCTTAATATCGGCATTGCCTTTAAAAGGATATTCCAATTCCGTATCAAATGCTTCGTCTATTGTACAATCTATTGCCTTGGCTTTTCTAAATTCAATATGTCCTTTTGTGGTATCAAATTGCGAATTACCCGGTACAACATCTCCTGCTTCGACCAAAACGGAAAATAAAACATTTTCGGCTGCCCTTCCTTGATGTGTTGGCAAAAAATAATCAAACCCTAAAATACTATTTATGGCATTTTTCATTTTATAGTATGATGACGCACCGGCATAAGCCTCATCTCCCAATAGCATTTCCGACCATTGTTTTTCGCTCATACTTCCTGTTCCTGAGTCTGTTAACAAGTCAATAAAAACTTGTTCCGACTTCAAATTAAACAGATTATATTTTGCTTCTTTAATCCATTTTAAGCGTTCTTCTTTTGTGCTCTTTTTAATGGGAGCAACCATTTTTATTTTGAATGATTCAGAAAAAGGTAAATCCATTTTTTTAAGTTTAAATTAATTAATTAATAAAAAATTACTGGTTATTAGATTCTTGAAAATGAATAAAATCTAATATTGATCTCGATTTTTAATATTTATAAATATTCGAGAAACAAAATGAGATAATATGTTCAATGAATATCTCTTCATCAGAGTGCAAATTTAATAAAAATTTAATTTAAGTAGAAAAATATTAGTTTTTTGTCACTATTGTCCGGAATAAAATTATAATAATTATACAAATCTGAAAAATAACGAAGGAATCAGACATTATAGACAGACTCTAATTAGAAAATCTCATGATATATATAAGTAAAAAAACCAATTATTAATAAAAACAAGAAAACATATTGCACCCTTTTTTTGCGTTGTTCTGCTAATTGTACAGCATGAGTTCCAACAAGCAATCTAACTTGATTTAAGATACGCATAAAAGCATCTTCCGATTTAGGAATAAAATTAAATGCACCATGATCTTTTGCTTTATTTATCAATTCGCCATCATTCCGCTGTGAAACAAGAATAATATTTATTTCAGGATTCAACTTTTTTATCTCATCCATCGTTTCAATACCATCCATTTGTTCATCAAACTTGTTCAAAAAATAATAATCAAGGATACCTATTTGAATAAACTTCTTTGAAATTTTAGAATGCTTCAAGTATTCCAAAAAACTTCGTGGCGTAGTAAAAGTCATTAAATGAAAATGCGTTACAGCCTTAAATTTATTATGAATGATTTTAAGAAAAAACTCATCATCATCAATAAGATAAATCATTACTTTGTCTTCAATATTTTTCATCTACGATAAGCTATTTGCTCCAATTAATTATTTTTTATCACTCCACTTGATTTCTACGCCATAGAAGTCCACTAATTTATCATCATTATAATCGTTATTTTTTACTTTTCTACCTGCTTTCCGAACGCCTTTAACTAATTTTGATTTCTCTTTTATAGTAAATGTATAGATTCTTCCCGTTTTAATCGCATAATCTTTCACAACATCCGCAACCGTATCATTATCAAAGGTGATTGTAAAACGGTGTTTTCCTGCCGGTAAAGTTTCAATCTCACAAGTATTATCAGGCCCTTCGGAATATTCTTTATTACCGACATAAAATTGAAAATCTACACCTTCCGGTGCCGTTACAGAAATAATAGGATTTTGTGCAAATGATACAAAACCTGCAAAAGACAGTAGGATAATAAATAGGTGTTTCATCATTTAATTATTTTTTTCAAAGTTACAATTGTTTTTTTAGAAATAGATTTCTTAACCCGAATTATTCATAAAAATCATTAAAATTTTTATGAATGAGCAATAGGTTGTGGGATGAAATTCGGGAAACCCCGATTTAGAAATACCCAAATTTGGGCTATGATAATTGCATAAATTTGTAGTATTTCTTAATCGTCAGAAAAATTTGTAAATTTTTCGGGTTAAGATGACTTTTTAATTTTCGTAACTACAGACTGATACCAAATTGATATCATAATTAACCATCTCGTTTTAAACGAGATGGTTAATTATGAGAAATTTAAAATAAAGCATCCTTCTTATAAGCGAGGATTCAGGTTAATCTGAGAACTTTTCACTTTCTATTAAAAAGTCTGGCTAAAAAGACCTAACAGGTTTAATTTTTAAAAATCAAACTATCTTAACAATCTCAGACTTCCTGACCTATGATTTTTTAACAATTAGATTTACAACTAGTTACAGAGCTATTGAAAAAATAAATAGGAAAATAAAAATAACACCTTAAATTTGCAAAAAAAATATGACTATTTGTTATTTATCATAATTGTCCCGTTAGGGACAAAATATTTATAGAGATTGTTAACAAAACAATAACAAAGTCCCGTAAGGGATGTAATATAAAAGAATATGGCCAATACATACACACAATTGTACATTCAATTTGTATTTGCAGTACAAAATAGAGAATCAATTATTAAAAATGCATGGAAAGACGAATTATACAAATATATTACAGGAATAGTCCAAAATAATAAACATAAATTAATTGCAATAAACGGGATGCCTAATCATATTCATGTTTTTGTAGGTTATAAACCTCATCAGTTAATACCCGATTTATTGCAGGATATTAAAGGCTCATCTTCAGGATGGATTAATAATAAAGGTTTTATTAAAGGCAAATTCAGGTGGCAGGAAGGATATGGTGCATTTTCATATTCTCATTCTCATATTGATAGCGTTGTAATACCGATATGTGTTCAATTGTATAATTTCAGTTTGCTATTGCGCCTGAAATTATATTAAACATCAATCGGCATTATACTGAAATACAGACTGTTAAATTATAATATAATTGAAATAAATAATATAAGTTTGCCTGACGACAGACAGGATTGAACGCAACTTGGTATAAAATACATTATAAATCAAGAAAAACACCATAAAAAGAATACATTCAGAGAAGAATATCTTGAATTATTGAAACGATTTAATATTGATTATGATGAGCGGTATATATTAAAAGATATTCAATAAATATATCGTCCCTGACGGGACTTATGTTTTTGGGAACTATTTTCTATAAATATTTTGTCCCTACGGGACTAAAAAACGGATTATCGATTTGTTATAATTATGGGTGTAAAAAATGGGTGTCACTTAATTTTCCTGCTGTATCAGGAAATCTGAATCTCATTATCAATAATTAACCGAACCCTGTTAGGTCTAATCTAAAATAACCTTTTTAGATTACACTCATATAGAACTTAGGTTAATATTTCTCATCTAACATTTGAATCTGTTTCTCATTACTGACATACATTGACGAAACACCCTTATAATCAAGCACTTTTCCCGTTACGCAGATTTTTTTATTTTCTAAATATTTTTGAGGTGCGTATGAAAAATTTATCAAATCGGAAGACCAGATTGCAATTGTAAAAACTTGATTCGGATAAGCTTTATCCAGATTAATAAAAACATTTTTCTTTCTAGAAACATGTGTACTAACAACTGTCCCACAGACTGTTACTTTCTTTTCTGAGTTATTGTATTTCCAAGCTTGAGCAGAATTAATACAATCTTTTGGTAGTATTCTTAAAGGTCTAACATCATTTTTTGCTGATTTAGGTAAAAAGGGTTTACAATCTGTTTGACTTTCAATTTTATTTTCAAGCGTATCATTTAAAGATGCAAAAAAATCAATATGAGTTAATTTCTCCACACTATCAATACTTACCGCATAATATTCCAACGGTTTGTGCAATTCTCTATTCGGCATAATAAAACCAATGGCTCTTTGATTTTTCATATCAAAAGCAATTTTATAAAAATATTTTGGAATACTCACCTTATCGACACTCTGTGGAATAGGTTTTAAATCATCCGTAAGCACAGGCCCTGTAACCACATATAATGGCACCTTATTATTATACACATAGTTTCTTAACATCCCTTCTAATGTGGCCCATTCTCCTCTATTAAATTCAGGAACTTGTGGACTCATATTTGAATAGAAATAAGATGCCGATAAAGCGGTTTTTGACCATTTAAAATCTGCCGATGGTGCCAAATGCCCCCTGTCATATCCAAATCCTTTATATTTTTCTTTCCCATCTTCGTTGTATTTGATAAAATAATCTTTTTCTACTGCCGACCCAGTTGAAACCAATGGATCGGGTCTAAAATCATTCGTTCTGGCAACATTTCCATTAATAATATTCGGCGAAATAATATGTGCTACCCATTTAGCTTGTTCATGCTTTTCTGAATACACCAACATTAAAACGGTATGATCTATTAATTTCTCACCTTTATTAAGTTTTGGCAAACCATATTTTAAGAGTTTTTGGTGTATCGTTTCTAATTGTAAATTTTGCTTAACATTTTTTAAACTATCAATCTTATCATTATAGGTTTTAATTTCTATATTGATTTTTTCAATCTTCGGTTCATCATTCTGACTAAATACAGTAAAACTAAATACCGATAACAATATGAATACAAGTATATTTTTCATCTTATTTATAATTTAAAAATTTACAGAAATGTAAGAGGGCTTAATGTTTTAACTTCAATATAATTAGCAGAACTGGCAAACTTATCTTGAAAAATTCTTTCAAACTGCCGGATTATCCCATCAAAAAAATGGTCATAATTGAGCAAATAAATTGGTTTGTTATGATACCCCAATTGTTTAAGTGTAATCACTTCAAATAATTCATCTAAAGTGCCAAATCCACCGGGAAAGGCAACAAAGACATCAGAAATAGCTATCAATTTCTCTTTTCGCTGATGCATTGTTTTTGTAACATATTGTTCGTCATCATCTGTGGCAGCCACTTCAACCGTTATCAATCGTTCAGGAATAACACCTATTTTCTTTCCTCCAAATTGCTTGACTGCCTTTCCCATTTCGCCCATCAAGCCCACTTTTCCACCCCCATAAACCAGCGTGAAACCATTAACAGCTAATTGTTTACCAAAATCACTGGCCAATTTTTTATACTTGTCATCTATTAAATTGCTCGAAGCACTAAACACACAAATATGTTTATTTTCCATTTTTATATTTCTCCTATTATATCGTACATATCGGCATCCACAATCTTCACAATATAAAACTGCCCAATTTGTAATTTGTTTTTTATGGGGATTAAAACTTCATTATCCACTTCGGGAGAATCATATTCCGTTCGCCCCACAAAATAATCCTCTTCCACCCTATCAACCAACACCTTAAATGATTTTCCAATCAGTTTTTGGTTTCGAGAAAGAGCAATTTCCTGTTGTATTTCCATCAATTCATCCCGGCGTTTTTCTTTCGTTTTTTGTGTCATGGTATCGGCCATTGCATAAGCCGGTGTATTCTCCTCCTGTGAATAAGTAAAAATGCCTAAACGGTCAAATTCAAACTGTTTTACAAACTGTTTTAATTCATTAAAATCTTTTCTGGTTTCTCCCGGATGTCCTACCAATAAAGTTGTTCGAATAACAGCATCCGGTAATTTTTCCCTTATGTTGTTTAATAACTCAACTGTTTCTGCCTTAGTAATACCACGCTGCATTAATTTAAGCATATTATCTGAAATATGTTGAATAGGCATATCAATATACCGGCAAATATTTTTGTGTTTATTAATAATTTTCAATAATTCTTCATCAAAAAACAATGGATTCAAATAATGTAAGCGTAACCATTCTAGACCATCCAACTGCGCTAATTTGTCAACCAACTCAACCAACTTAAATTTTCCATAATTATCTTTCCCATAATAAACCAAATCCTGTGAAATTAAGATAATTTCTTTTACCCCGCCGGCAATTAGCTGTTTAGCTTCATCTAAAATAGTTTCAATCGTTTTTGAGCTATGTTTTCCTCTAATATTCGGAATGGCACAAAAAGAACACTGGCGATTACACCCTTCTGCAATTTTTAAATAGGCATAATGCGGTGGCGTAGAAATGAGTCTTGTTTTTAAGTGTTTCGGATAATATTGTAAATGAATATCTTCCAACAATTGTGGTAAAAAATTTACGCCATAAAAACCATCCACTTCAGGAAATTCAGCTTCTAACTCCGTTTTGTATCGTTCTACCAAGCAACCGACAACATACAGTTTCTTAATTTTTCCTTTTTCTTTTAAGTCAGCAAAGTATAAAATTGTTTGAACGGATTCTTCTTTGGCATCACCAATAAAACCACAAGTATTAATAATTACATTTTCTGAAAATGTGGAATATTGCTCCCATTCCGCACTAAAACCATTCAGCCGAAATTGTTGCATGGCTTGTTCGGTATCAACAAGATTTTTGCTGCACCCAAGTGTAATAAAATCAACTGTTTTTGTTGTTTGTTTCATAAAAAAAAGCCACTTACAGCAAAGCAAGTGGCTATATAGTCAGAATTTCCGTTTATTTTAAAATACTCTTTGAAATTACCAAGCGTTGAACTTGGTTTGTTCCTTCGTATATCTGTGTCAGCTTAACATCACGCATTATTTTTTCTACCTCGTAGCCATAGTCATAGCAATAGCCCTCTCCAGCCATAATTTGTACGGCATCGGTAGCAATTTCCATGGCCATATCGGTAGCCCAATATTTTGCCATTGCAGAATACAAACCGGGATTTTTCACGCCACGATCATATTCGGAAGCTGCCCGCCATGTTAAAAGTCGTGCCGTTTCTAATTTTGTAGCCATTTCGGCCAACATAAACGCGATGGCTTGTTGCGAAGCAATCGGTTTTCCGAATTGAATTCTTTCTTTTGCCCATTTCAAAGCTGTTTCATAAGCTCTACGAGCAGCACCAACACCTAACGAAGCCACACCGGTACGCGTTCTGTCAAAAGTCTTCATGGCAATAACAAAACCAAGTCCTTCACTACCTAATAAGTTACTTACCGGTACTTCTACATCATGAAATAAAATCTCATTTTGAACAGAACCGCGTTGTCCCATTTTAATAACATGAGGTTTGATTTCAACACCCGGTGCATCTGTTGGAACAATAATGGCAGAAAGACTTCTGGAACCTCTTTCAGGATCAACCAACGCAAATACCGTCAAAAAAGTTGAAACTTCACCATTGGTAATAAAGCGTTTATTTCCATTGATAATATATTTATCTCCCTTTTTTATAGCAGTTGTCTTAATACCTTGAACATCAGACCCTGCATTGGGCTCTGTCAAACAATAACCGGCAACACCCTGTTTTTCAATCAATTCGCCATAAAACTTTTTCTTCTGTTCATCACTGGCAGCTAACATCAATGGCGTCAATGCCAAAGTATTAGCATCTATACTAATACCAATTCCAATACAGCCATAACCCATTTCCTCTGAAGTTAATGCTGCCTCAAATAAATTATAACCATTGCCACCATATTCTTTGGGAATAGGTCCGTTCATAATACCTTCCTTGTAAGCTGCTTTTACAATATCCCAAGGAAACTCCGTTGACTCATCATATTTTCTTGCATTTGGAATAATGAACCGCTTTGTAAAGTCACGATATTTTTCTTGAATTTCTAATTGTTCTTTTTCTAATGTAAATCCAATCATAATTTTTATTTTTTATTTTGTTTAAACTATTTAACTAATTCTTTATCGGCAAATGCTTTTCCTCTTCGGAGTGCTTCGAGGTTTAAATTAATAACGACATCTCCTTTTTTGCCAAAAATTTCACGAATACCGTTTTCCAAATCCTCATAAGTCAATCCCAAATAAGAACTTGCAGCACCGAGAAGCACGATATTTGTTGACAATACATTTCCTACTTCTTTTGCAATTTTCTCTGCATCAATTAACACATGATTTGGAAATGTTTCTATTCCGTTACGCCATGAATTTTCATCAGGATAATTTGGCATATTTTTATAGGGCTTTGAATTTGTAATTAACCATCCGTCTTTTTTCAAATAATGTTTGTACCGTAAGGCTTCAATGGGTTCTAACGACAACACCAAATCTGCTGTACCTTCAGCAATTAAATCAGAGTATATTGGTTTGTCGGACAACCGTAAATTCGATTGCACATCACCACCGCGTTGACTCATACCATGCACTTCCGATTGTTTAATATATAATCCTTTATTTAAAGCACTTATACTGACAATGGCAGCAATAGACAAAATGCCTTGTCCACCTACCCCGGCTAAAATTATATCTACCTTCATAATGTTTATTTTTTAAATTATGCTTGTTTTACTTTTTTCAATTTTCGCATTCTTCTTGTATAGGTCCGTACACATTCCCGTCGCGGTACAATTACTGACAATCCTTCGTAAGTTAATTCTTTTTGAAAAATATCTACCATTGTTTCATGTTCTTTAGGAACGGGATTAACAACATGGAAATGTTCCAAGTCAACACCTAAGCCTTTACAAATAGCATCAATACGAGCCGTAGCCGCAGATTTCTGTCCACCGGTCATTCCTATAGCCGAATTGTCAAGAACAAATACGGTCATCGGCGTATTTTCGCGTACCGCATCTAATAAACCGGTCATCCCGGAATGTGTAAAAGTTGAATCGCCTATGACAGCAACCGACGGGCGTAATCCGGCATCGGAAGCCCCTTTTGACATGGTAATGGAGGCTCCCATATCAACACAAGAATTAATCGCATTGAACGGTGCTAAAGCACCAAGCGTATAACATCCAATATCTGCAAAGACCTTGCCTTTACCATGTTTTTCCATCGCTTCGTTCAAAGCTTTGTAAAAATAGATATGTCCACATCCGGGACACATAGACGGTGGTCGTGACACCACAATATCTGACTCATTATAGGACTTATCAATTGTGATCCCTAGTGCATTAGCAACATGATTAGGATTCAACTCTCCTGTACGCGGTA
>Ga0114934_10000558_pt1 | contig 23686 bp, 28 predicted proteins | sample 4SBtaG_2_FD_99695 | JGI IMG/M metagenome (GOLD analysis project Ga0114934, IMG submission 99695) | Deep subsurface microbial communities from Kolumbo volcano to uncover new lineages of life (NeLLi) - 4SBTROV10_white metaG | ecosystem: Environmental > Aquatic > Marine > Volcanic ...
ACATCTGCTTTGAGGAACAGCCTCCTCTCCCCTGGGGGGAGAGGATTGAGGTGAGGGGGGATCGCGATCATCACCCCCATCCCCGCCTTCCCCCATCAAGGGGGAAGGAGACTCTCTGGCATAAAAGCAAACTATCAAACTAAGTGTAACACAGCACTAGGTTGACTTCCCCATCTGTTTTTTCCTAGACTCTCCTCAATTATGGAAAGGGAATGGGCCATCCGGACGGAGGGGCTGACCAAGCGGTTCGGCAGGCTCACGGCGGTGCAGGAGCTCGCTCTTGAAGTAAAACGGGGCGAGATCTACGGGTTGATCGGCCCCAACGGCAGCGGCAAGACGACCACGATGCGCCTGCTCTGTGGCCTGCTCCGCCCCGACGGGGGCACGTCATGGGTGGTCGGTTATCGTGTCCCTGACTTTCACATCCTCCATCGGATCGGCTATATGCCCCAGGAGAACGCGGTCTACCCCGACCTGACGGTGCAGGAGAACCTCTGCTTCTTCGGGCGGCTCCAGGGGCTCTCGCGGGCCGCGGTCCGCGCCCGGGCTGATGAGGTCCTGAAATTGGTCGAGCTGGTGGAGAAGCGTGCGGAATTGGCGAGAAATCTGAGCGGGGGGATGCAGCGGCGGCTCTCGCTGGCCGTCGCTCTGATTCATCAACCGGAACTGCTCCTGCTGGATGAGCCGACCGCGGGGGTCGATCCCGACCTGCGAGCCCTCTTTTGGGATTATTTCAAGCAGTTGGCTCGGGGAGGGATAACTATTCTGATTAGCACGCACTACCTGGAGGAGGCCTCCCGCTGCACCAGCGTCGGGCTGATGAGCCAGGGGCAGCTCCTCGGGGAGGGCACGCCGCAGGAGCTGGAGGCTGCCGCCCATGCTAAGACGTTGGAGGAGGCCTTCCTTACCTTGGTAGGGAAGGAGCGCCAAGGACAATGAAGGTCTTGATTGTCGCTCGCAATGTCTTCCGCCGGCTGAAGCACGACCTGCTCACCGTGCTGATGATCGGGACGATCCCTCTTCTGTTTATTTTACTGTTCGGCTACGCCTTCTCCGGCAACCCCTCCGACATCCGCGTGATCATCGTGAACCAAGATATGGGGGAGATCAGCGTGCGGACGGAGGAGTTCGGCCAGGTCCAGCTAGAGCGGAAGATCTCCACGGAGCTGATCGACGGCTTTGGGAAGCGGACATTCAGGGTGCGCTACCTCGATGATCCGGCGAAGGCTGAGCGGGAGCTGCAGGAGGGCCACGCCTGGGCCGTGATCCGTTTTCAGTCAGACTTTTCGCAGCGGTTTCTCAATCGGATCCTGGCGATCAAGGGCCGGATGGCCTATAGCTACCGCGGGCAGATCGTCCATCTTTTGGCCCCCCCAGCCGGAGCGAAAGGGCTGCCGCTGAAGATCTCAATCGACCGCTCCAACGTCCCCGTGGCCCAGACGATCGTCGCCACGGTCGAGCGGAGCCTCAACGGAATTTTTTTCACCTACCTAGGCGCAAGTGCAAATGCCCAGAATGGCACCGCCGCCGAACCACTCGAGATCGAGTATGTCTACGCCGCCCAGGCTGGTCTGCTCGATTACTACTCCCCCGGGGTGATCGGCTTCGCCGTGACGGTGATCACCTCGATGCTCACCTTGATCTCTCTGGTGCGCGAGGAGAAGAACGATATCCTGGAGCGGCTGCTGAGCTTCCCCATCCGGCCCTGGCAGCTCAGCCTCGGCTACACTCTGGCCTTCACGGCGATCGCCCTCCTCCAGGCCCTGGAGGTGATCCTGATTGCCTATCTGCTCTTCCGGACGATGTTCGCCGGGAGCTTACTCTTAATGCTCTTCGTGATCATCGTCTATACCGTCGGCCTCCAGGGGATGGGGACACTCCTCTCAGGGCTGGCCAAGAACGAGTTCCAGGCAGTCCAGTTCGCGCTGATGATCATCATCCCCGGTCTGATCCTGACCGAGGCCTTCTGGCCGATCGAGACCCTCTCCCCGGCGCTCCGCCCGCTGGCCTACGCGATCCCCCTGACATACCTCAACCGAGCCCTGCGCGCGATCATGCTCCGTGGCTGGGGGGCCGGGGGAATCTCATTAGAGCTGGGGATATTGGCCCTCTTTGCCGCAGCGATGCTCGCCTTGAGCATCGCCCTGATGAAGCGCCGGGCTTACACCTCATAGGCCGGGCCTGCTAGAATAGGGTAGCGATGAAGATCGGGCTCAGTTTGGGCAGCGGCGGCGCACGGGGCTATGCCCATATCGGCGTGCTCCAGGCCCTGGAGGAGGCCGGCATCGAGATCGAGCTGATCAACGGCTCGAGCATCGGGGCGATCGTCGGCGGGGCCTGGGCCCTCTACCAGGATGTCGCCCGCCTCATCAAGATAACGGAAAGGCTGGTCCGGGAGGCGGATGTGGACTACTTCAACATCTTCCGCTACCCCAGCGAGAGCCGCCCCTTCCTGCGCAACTGGCTGGTCAATGCCCTCTGTGACCTCTCCGCGCTGCGCGAGTCGATCCTCTCTCACAAGGACAACCTTCAGGCCCTGGAGATCATCTTCGGCTCTAAGAGGTTCTGTGATACGAAGATCCCTTTCTCCTCCTCCGCCCTCGACCTGCTCGCCGGGGAGACGATCGTGATCAAGGAGGGGAGGTTGGTCGAGGGGGTCCTCCCCTCGATTGCTATCCCGGGGATCTTCCCCCCGGTGGAGCGAGATGGTCAGTTGCTCGTCGATGGCGGCGTCCTCGCCGATGTCCCCGTCCGCGAGCTGCGCGGGGAGGGGGCAGAGTTCATCATCGCCGTCGAACTTGGTGAGGAGATTGAGAAAGAATACCACAACGGCTTTGACCTGCTCACCTATGTTGACGCTCTCAAGGCGCAGCGGCTTCGCCAATGGGAGCTGGAGGAGGCCGACTTTCTTATCCAGATCGGGCTCCCCGATTTTGACAGCATGAGATTCGACAACTATGAGATCGCCATTGTCCAGGGGTATAGGGCGGCCCGGCAGGCGCTGCCGGGGCTTCTAAGGAGGCTGGATGAGCGTGGAGCCTGAGGGGATCACCCTGGTCCTCGGCGGGCTGGGGGTCCGGGGCGCGGCCAACATCGGCGTGCTCCAAATTCTCCGAGAGCAGAGGGTAAAGATCAAGAAGATCGTGGCCACAGGGATCAGTTCGATCATCGGGGCCCACTTCGCCCGGGGGGGAGATCTGGAGGAGCTGACCGAGCGCTTCGTCCATTTCTTCACCGAGAACCATCGCTACCTCTGGGGGCTGGAGCGACTCGGCGGCCTGCCCCCTAGCCGAGGACGGTGGCTAGTGGGGAGCCTCTCTTACTTCTTGCGGGAGAGTCTCTTCTGCAAGGTCAACTTGAAACGGCCCAGCCTCCTCCCCTGGGAGCTGGTGGAGGGGAACCTAAAAGAGCTCTTTGGCAATGCCACCTCCTCCGAGCTAGAGATCCCCTTAGCGATCTCCGCCATCGACCTCGCCCGTGGGGAGGAGGTCCTGTTAGAAAGGGGGCGGCTCGTCGAGCTGGTGCAGGCGGGGATCGCCTTCCCCGGGCTCTTCCCTCCAGTGCGGATCGCGGGCCGGGAATTCTCTAGCAGCATCCTCTACTGCGAGCTGCCCCTGGAGGGGCTGGGGGAGGAGGACCGCCCGATTGTGGCAGTCGATATCCCCGGCAGGCGCTCTTCCACGCGCCCCCGCTCCCTCCTCGAGATCATCGCCCAGGTGGATGAGCTGCGCCGCGCGGCCCTCAAGCGGAGGCTTCTTACCAAGGCCGATCGTGTGTTCTGCCTGGAGGGGCTGCGGCGCTTCCCCTGGGGGAACTACCGGCGGATTCCAGCGCTCATCTCCCGGGCAAGAGGGGAGGCGGAGGTGCTACTCAGCGTCGCTATGTAGTTTCCTAACCGAGTTGGTCGCCTGCCCTTGACATCATCCTATACTTCCATTATAATGTTATTGTCGAAATGGAGAAGGTGGGTGCCTTCAAGAAGGGAGGGATAGAGAATGTGGCAGAACTGGACCAATATGACGCTGGGGATCTGGCTGATTATCGCGGCCTTCATTCCCGGAATCACCGCCTCGCAGGGGGCGAGCCTCTGGAATGACCTGATCGTCGGGATCGTTGTCCTCTTAGTTGCGATCTGGGCTGCCTTGCAGAACAAGCAGTCGCTCTGCTGGCTCAATGCCCTCGCCGGTGGCTGGCTGCTGATCAGCGCCTTCATTCCCGGGATCACCGCGGTGCAGGGCGGCAACCTCTGGAATGACCTGATCATCGGGATCGTCGTCACTACAGTCGGGGTCTGGGCCGTCCTGCGCAGCGGCTCGACCAAGACCATCGCGACCCAGTAAAGGATAGCTCCGGGCCAGGCCTGCCCTCTTTGTGTTCTTTATGAGGAGGCAATCGATGCACCTAAAGGTCTTTTTAATCCTCTTCGGGGTCTTGCTTCTGTTGCCTGGAGTAGTCTTCGGGGCGGCCGGGGAGCTCCCCGCCACGGAGGCAGCAACGGTGGTTACGATCACGGCCCTGGTCGTGCTGGGGCTCCTCGGCTTCGTCTGGCTAGAGGGGAGAGGGCGGGCGCGCCAGGGAAGAGTTGCTGATTCTACTGCGACTCTTGCCACTTCAGCTCAACTGGCAGCTCGGGCTGAGGGGAGGGAGGCCCCGGAGGGGCGGCCGCCACTGGCGGGTTTCATCCGCGCCAGCCGCTGGATGATCGATCACATCGCCCTGCCCGTCGGCCTGGCGATGATCGCCGGGCTAGCCGTCGGCTACTTCACCCCCCATGAGGTGGCGATGCGCCTCAAGTTCACCATCATCATCGGCCTCTTCTGGATGCTCTACCCGATGATGATCAACCTGCGGATGGGCAAATTGGTCGAGCTGATCAGGCTCCCCAAGCAGATGGGGCTCTCCCTGGGGCTCAACTTCATCGTCTCCCCGCTGGTGATCGGGGTGTTGGTGCTGCTCTTTTTGAAGCATAATCCAGTGATCGGCGCGGGGCTGATGCTCGTTGGGGTCAGCCCCTGTTCGGCGATGAACACCGCGGCGACGGCCTTCGTCGGCGGGAATATCGAGCTGACCTTAGTGATTATCGCCGTGAGCTATCTATTGACCATCGTCGCCGCTCCCTTCTGGGTGACGGTCTTCATGCACAAGGCGATCCCCGTTCCCTTTGTATTTATGATGCGCCAGATTGCCCTTGTCATCCTGATCCCGATGCTTGCTGGCTGGCTGACCCGGCTGCTGCTGGAGAGGAGATTGGGCGAGCGGCGCTATGGCCAGATTGTCCCCTCCTTCCAGGGCTTCTCCTTTCTGGGGGTCCTGTTCATGATCTTCTTCCTCTTCGTGATCAATGGGCGGAATATCGTCACCCACTGGCAGATCCTGCTGGTCGTCATCGGTGCCTCGTTGGCCTTCTTCGCTCTGATGATGCTTTTAGGGATATTTGTGCCGAAGCTCTTCCGCCTGAATTATGAGGATAGCTCCTCGATTACCGTGACGACCATGGCTAAGAACGAGTCGATCGCTATGGCGCTAGCGTTCTTGATCTTCGGGCCCCAGGCGGCGCTGGGAGTGGCCATCGGCGGGGTGTTGATCCAGGTGCCCTTCATGGTCGCCTACATCCAAGGGATCTCCAAGCGGCTGCGGGGCTTCTACCGGCGGGCGGAGGAGGCTTGAGATTATTATGGAGTTAGAATTATGAAAATGCGGCATTTTTCAAAGGTCTTCAAGGCCCTATCCGATGAGACGCGGCTGCGGATCCTCCGCTACATCGCCCATCAGGAGAGGTGCGTCGGGGCGGTGGCCGAGGAGTTCGGCATTGCCCCCTCGGTCGCCTCGCACCACCTCAAGGTCCTGGAGGAGGCGGGCTTCGCCCACCGCCATAAGGTCCAGCGCTGGGTCCGCTACCAGCTTGACCTAGAGGCCCTGCGAGGACTGGTCGAGGAGTGTTTCGACTACCTCGGCCTGGAGGAGGAACTAAAGGAGCCAACCCAGCAGCGCTGATGCTGGAGAAGCTGGAGACTGTTGTGGGAATAAAGCAGTTATCGGGGATGAGGGACAATCCCCTCCCGTCCGGCTCAAGGTCCTTCTCACCCCCTAAAGAGGATGGACCCGGCCTAGAGGTGCTTCAAGCCGGGCCCATCCTCCCTCCACGAGGAGGGCCAGGGGGCCGTCCGAGGCTCGGCCTGCTCCTCTCCGGTGGCGGGGCGAGAGGTCATGCCCATATTGGGGCGATCGGTATCTAAACCTGGCATCATCTCTCAGTCTGCTATACTGAAGATATAGGCCAATCTTACCGTTCACACCCTCTCCATGTAAGCATTAGACTTGCTCTGATCAATTTCGCTCCGCTATGCTCTGATGAGAGTGAGGAGCCATGGAATACTGTTATTACCATCCCGACCGTCCGGCGGTCGCGCGGTGCCTGGAGTGCGGCAAGCCGCTCTGCGGGGAGTGTCGCGTGGAGCTCGAGGGGCGGAGCTACTGCCAGGAGTGCGCCCGGAAGCACCTCCAGGTGAAGGAGGAGCTTAGGCCGTGGGCAGGCTCAAGTCTGGAGGTCGGCGAAGTCCTCACTGCTGGCCTCAAGCTGCTCGTCAACTATCCCGTGATCTTGGTCCCCTTCGTGGGCCTATTGGCGCTGGAGGTCTTTCTCAGTGCTGCCCACCTCAACTGGCTCTCCCAGGTGATCGCCTTCTTCGCCACCCCACTCGTTGTGGGGATGACGGTCAAGCTGAGCTATGACGCCCTGCAAGGAACCAGACCTGAGCTAAGGAAGGGACTTGACGCGGCCTTGGAGCACTACGGCTCGCTCCTAGGGGCCGAGATCCTCTACGGGCTGGCGATTGCCCTGGGATTCATCGCTCTATTCATTCCTGGCTTCATCTTCTATATCCGGCTGATCCTCTATCCTCAGGCAATTATGATCGGGCGGGTTCCGGCCCTCTCCGCCCTCAGGGAGGTGAGCTGGGAGCTGACCCGGGGGAGCTTCTGGCGGTTATTCTTAATCTCATTGATCCAGCTTCTGGCGAGCATCCCCGCCGCCTTCTTCGGCGGCTTCGGGGCCCTGTTGATCAACTCCTGGATCTACTCCTCCCTGACGGTGGCCTACCTGCAGTTGGAGGGGAGATCGGTTGGTAGAGTAGGGAGACCCGCATGAGCGGGCCGTGGTCACTCCCCGGGGACGACGATCTTGGAGAGGTCGCCGACCTTGAAGAAGAGCTCCACGATCTTAAGGAGGAAGCCGAGCCGGTTCTCCCGCAGTTCTCTTGAATCGCACATCACCAGGACCTCGTCGAAGTAGCGGTCGATCGGCCCCTTCAGCTTGAGCAGTTCTTGTAAGATCTCCTGATATTTTCGCTGCGGTTCGAGCCGCTCAACAGCCGCTTGGGCCTCAAGATAGGCCTGCCAGAGCTCCCTCTCGGCCTCCTCCTCGAAGAGTTCAGGATTAAAGCCGTCGCTGGAGTAGCCGGAGGTGATGTTCCGCGCACGGGAGAAGGCGATTACCAGCTCCGAGAATTCCTCGCCGGAGCGGATCCCCTGCAGAGCCTGCGATTTTAACAGGACCCGCCAGAGATTCCCCGCGCTCACCGCGGTCGTCGCATCCAAAATGTCGTAATCGATCCCGTATTCTTGGAGAAGAATCTGATAGAGCCGCTCGTTCAAGAAGTCGATAACCCGCTCGACTGGCTGATGTTCTTCGAGGAAGCTGTAGACCCCCTCGGTATCGCGGATCAACTGGTAGAGGTCGAGGTCCAACTCCCGCCCCAGGGCGAGGCGCACGATCCCGTTGGCCTTCCGCCGCAGCCCGTAGGGATCGCGGGAACCGGTCGGCTCTTCACCAATGAAGATCGAGCCGATGACTGTATCGAGCTTATCCGCTAAACTCACGGCGATCCCCGCCTCCGCCTTCGGGAGGCAGTCGCCGCGGGCCCGCGGGCGATAATGCTCTTTGATCCCCTGGGCGACCCCCTCCGGCTCGCCGTCGAGCGCGGCGTAGATCCCACCGATCGCACCCTCGAGCGAGGGGAACTCTCCGACCATCTGAGTCACTAAATCGGCCTTGCAGAGGAGAGCCGCGCGGTCGATCTTCTCTAAATCCTTAAACCTGGCACGCTGCCCGATCTCCACGGCGAGGCGGCGGACCCGCTCCGTCTTCTCCCAGACCGTCCCCAGCCGCTCCTGATAGATCACGTCCCGCAGCTCCTCGACGTAGTCCGCGAGCCTCCGGCGGCGGTCTATGTTGAAGAAATATTCTGAATCGACTAGCTTGGCCCGCAGGATCCGCTCGTAGCCCTTTTTAACTAGACCCCGCTCATCCTCTGGCCCATCGCGGAAGCCGACGAAGTAGGGCAAGGCCCGGCCCTCGCGGTCGATCAGGGGGACGAAGTGCCCCTCCTCGCGGAGCGTGGTGAAGAGGACCTCCTGGGGCAGCGAGAGAAATCGGGGGGCGAACTCCCCTAAGATCGGGGTGGGATACTCGACGAAGTTGGCCAAATAATCGATGAACTCCGGCTCGGCGAATGGCCTCCCCCCGATCTCCTGAGCGAGCTGCTCTAGTCCCTCCTCGATCCGTCGCCGCCGCGTGGCAGGATCGAGGACCACCAAGTCATCCTCGAGCAGGCGGAAGTAGTCCTGGGGGTCGTGGACCTCCACTTCATCGGGCTCGGCGAAGCGGTGGAGCCGCGTCCGGTTCCCCGAACGCAGGCCTCCCAATCGGAATTCGACTACCCGAGAGTCGAGGAGGCAGAGGAGCCAGCGGATGGGGCGAATGAACCGCAGGCCGGTCGCTTCCCAGCGCATCGTCTCCGCGGCGGGGAGCCCCTTGATCAGCCGCGGGAGGGTTTCGGAGAGGACCTCCACCGCCGGGCGGCCGGGGATCTCTTTTCGGATGAAGAGATACTCTCCCTTCTCCATCTCCCTAACCTGCAGGTCTTCGACCTTTACGTCGTGGCTTCTGGCAAAGCCGCGGGCGGCCGCGGTCGGCGAGCCGTCCTCGCCAAAGGCGATCTTGGCTGCCGGGCCGAGGATCTCCTCCGTGCGGTCCTCCTGCCGCCCGACCAGCCCTTCGACCAGCAAGACCAAGCGCCGTGGGGTGTATAAGACCTTGAGGGAACCGTAGCTGAGCAGGTTCTCGTTAAGAAGGGCTTCAGCGCGTTGCTTGAGCTCCTTCCCCAATAGCGGAAGCTCGGTCGCGGGGATCTCCTCTGTGCCGACCTCCAAGAGCAGCTCAGCCATCTTTGCCCGTGCCCGCCTCGACCGGGCTGAACTGCCCCAGGTATGCGCGGGCACAGCCCCGCGCTAACTTCTGGATCCGCCTGATGTAGCGCTCCCGCTCGGTCACCGAGATCGCCCCCCGTGCATCGAGGACGTTGAAGAGATGGGAGCACTTCAGGGTGTAATCGTAGGCTGGCAGGTATAAATTCTTTTGCAGGAGCCGGTCTGCCTCACCCCAGGCCAGCTCGAAGAAGCGCTGGACCTTAGGGACGTCGGCCTCCTCAAAGTTGTAGATGGAGAACTGCCGCTCCTCCTCCCGTTGGACATCCCCGTAGGTCAGCTCCTCGTTCCAGCGGAGCCGGTAGACATCGTCGACCCCCTGGAGGAACATCGCGATCCGCTCCAGGCCGTAGGTGAGCTCGACGGAGACTGGGTCGAGGTCGATCCCGCCCATCTGCTGGAAGTAGGTAAACTGGGTGATCTCCATCCCGTCGAGCTCGACCTGCCAGCCGAGGCCCCAGGCTCCCAGCGTGGGGGAGTTCCAGTTGTCACGGGAGAATTTTACATCATGTTCCTTTAATTCAATCCCCAGGCTCGCCAGATAGAGGTCCTGAACATCGTCGGGCGCGGGCTTGAGGATCACCTGGTATTGGTGGTGGAGATACATGCGGAAGGGGTTCTCGCCGTAGCGACCGTCGGTCGGGCGGCGAGAGGGCTCGACGTAGGCTACCCGCCAGGGCCGCGGGCCGAGGACTCCGAAGAAGGTCGCGGGGTTGAAGGTCCCCGCGCCGACCTCCAGGCCAGAGGGCTGCTCCAGGAGGCAACCCTGATCCTGCCAGAAATGGTGGAGCCCGAGGATCATCTCCTGGAAGTGCATCTTACAGTGAGCCCTTGGCCAGCTCAGCCAATTCGGCGAAGGCCGCCTCGTCGCGGATGGCGACCTCGGCGAGCATCTTCCGGTTGAGCCCCACCCCGGCGACCTTGAGCCCGTGGATGAACTGGGAGTAGGAGAGGCCCTGTTGCCGCGCCGCGGCGTTGATCCGGATCGTCCAAAGCCTTCTAAAATCCCTCTTCTTGCGGCGACGGTCGATATAGGCGTTCTTCAGGGCCTTCATCACCGCCTGCTTGGCGATCTTATGGGAGCTGTGGCGCATCCCACGGAAGCCCTTCGCTAATTTGAGGATCTTCCGCCGCCGCTGCATATGCCGCTTGCCACCCTTCACCCGGGGCATCCTCTTCCTCCTCTCCTCACCTTAAGCTGACAGAAACCGCTCGATCCGCGCCCGCTCTGCACCGACCAACTCTAGCCCTCGGCGCGCCTGGCGCTTGCGGCTCGCGCTTTTTTTGATCCGCTTATGCTGATAGCCCGCCCGCGAGGCCCGGATGCGGCCCCGGGCCGTCACCTTAAACCTTTTAGCCATCCCGCTATGGCTTTTCTCTCTCATCTTCATTCCTCTTCATCCTCTTATCTCCCAGCGGCACGAGGAGCATCTGGAGCGACCGTCCCCTGGCGATGGGCGGTTGATCGACCTTGGCCGCCTGGGCCATCGCCGTAGCGATCCGCTCGAGTAGCTCCCGCCCACGGTCCTTGTGCACGATCTCCCGCCCGCGGAAGAAGACGGTGATCCTGACCTTATAGTCGTCCTGGAGGAACTGCTGGACCTTCCGCAGCTTCGTCTCCAGATCGTGATTGCCGATCCTCATGCTGAGCCGGATCTCCTTCAGCCGGCGCGGCCTCTGCCTCCGCTTCTCCCGCTTCTCCTTAGTATAGAGATACTTCCCAAAGTCGAGGATCTTACAGACCGCAGGGTTGGCCTGCGGTGCTACCTCTACCAGGTCGAGTCCCTTCTCCCGCGCCCGCCGGAGTGCCTCTTTGAAGGGAAGAACTCCTAGCTGCTCCCCCTGCTCGTCGATCAGCCTAACCTCTTTAGCCCTGATCTCCTCGTTCTTTCGGATTCTACGTCTGGCTATTGCCTACCTCCCCCTATGAAATACAATGTTAAAGATAACAGATGGTCTCACCCCTGTCAAGTCCGATACTCGAATTCCAGGGCCTCCAGTTTGATCAGATCGCCGCTCCTAAGCCCCCGGCGCTTCAGCTCGCGGATCACTCCCAGCCGCTCCAATTCCCTATTGAGGTAATCGAGCCCCGCGCGGTCCTCGATCAGGAGCCGGGCGAGCCGCTGGACCCGCTCCCCACTGACGATGAACCCCTCCTCCTCTCGCCGGATGAGGAGCTCTGGCCCCTCGGAGAGGCGATAGACCCGCCGCACGCGGCGCTCCTCTCTGTTCCTATGTAACTCCTTCAGCCTCCGGTAGCAGAGCCGCATCAGCTCCTGCGTCCCAGCACCAGTGGCGGCGGAGATTGGGATGAGTTCGATCCCCCGCGCGGCGAATCGCTCCACCGCTGCCTCAGTCTCCTCTCCATCCAATAGGTCGATCTTGTTCCCCGCGACGACCTGGGGCCGCGTGGAGAGCTTAGGGGAGAAGGCGCGAAGCTCGCGGTTGATCCTCTCATAATCCTCGAGCAGCTTGGGCCCTGCGCCCCCGGAGATATCGATCAGATGGAGGAGGAGCCGCGCTCGCTCCACGTGCCGCAGGAAACGGTCGCCAAGCCCTCGCCCCTCATGGGCCCCCGCGATCAATCCGGGGATATCCACGGCGGTGAAGGTCTCGAACTCGTCCACCTGGACCACGCCGAGATGCGGCTCGAGGGTGGTGAAGGGATAGGAGGCGATCTTGGGGCGGGCAGCCGAGACTGCGGAGATGAGGGTTGACTTCCCCGCATTGGGGAGGCCGATGATCCCCACATCGGCGAGGAGCTTCAGCTCCAGCAGGAGCCAGCGCTCCTCCCCCGGCGCGCCCCGCTCACAGATCCGCGGGGCCTGGCGTGTGGAGCTCTTAAAGTGGGCGTTCCCCCGGCCACCCTCGCCGCCTCGCGCGGCGCGGAACTCCGCCCCCTCCCTGGCAAGATCGGCCAGGACCTCGCCGCTCGCGGCCTCCTTGACCACCGTCCCTACAGGGACAGGGATGATCAGGTCCTGCCCCTTGCGACCGCTCCGGCGGTTCGGCCCGCCAGCCTCGCCGTCTTCAGCATGGAAGTGGACTCGATGCTTGAACTGGAGTAGGGTGTTGCTCCCCTCCGTCGTGCGGAGGATCACATCCCCGCCTTGGCCGCCATCGCCGCCGTCGGGCCCGCCCTTGGGGCGATACTTCTCCCGATGGAAGCTGATGATCCCCTCCCCTCCCTTGCCGGAGCGGACGTGAATCTTAGCCTCGTCGATAAACATATCCTGGGATTAAACAGGAAGGGATCTGATCATTACCTGAGGGCTACTTTTGGAGTGAGATGCTGACATAGCGTCCTTGGAAATGGACGTAGCCCTCCTCCTTGGCGAAGAGGGTGTAGTCGCGGCCCAGCCCGACACCCAGCCCGGGGCGGAAGGTCGTCCCCCGCTGCCGGACGATGATCTGACCCGGCTTGACCCACTCGCCGCCGAACTCCTTCACCCCCAGCCGCTTCCCCGCGGAGTCCCGGCCGTTCCTCGATGAGCCACTGCTCGATTTGTGGGCCATTCCGCCCTCCTCCTCTTTAGACCTTGACGTTGGAGCCGACCTCATGGACCTCCAAAAATCCTGGATGGTCTCGCTCCAGGGCCCGCAGGCCGAGGATCATCGTCTCCAAGATGGCGTCAATCTCCCGATTTAAGAAATATTCCCGCTCCAGCTTGCACTGGAGCCAGCCCTCCTCCTCCTTGACCTCCGGCTCCAGTTTAAGATAATCTTCCAAGCCGATGATCGCCGTCTGGACTAGCGAGGAGACGCTCACCTGCAGGGGGTGCTCCTCGGGGAGATCCCCCTCCTTGCGGCGGCGGAACTCGCGGATCTTCCCCTCGCTGTCACGCTGGACTTCGACCTCGATCATCCCTGGATCTCCTCAACGAGGGCTCGCATGTATCGCTGGCGGTGGCCGAGCTTGCGGCGATAGCGCTTCTTCGGCTTGTAGGTGAAGACGACTACCTTCTTCCCCTTCACCTCTTCGGCAATCCGGCCGACCACCTTGGCCCCCTCAAGATAGGGGGTCCCGACTCTGAGCCCGTCGTCATCGCTGACCAACAGGACCCTTCCCAGCTCGACCTGCTCGCCGGGCTGGGCAGTGGGGAGGCGCTCGATGAGCAACTTCTCGCCCTCCTCCACCCGATACTGCTTCCCTCCCGTCTCGATTATCGCATACATCGCACGCTCCTCAGCCATGATCGCATTCTACCAAAGGGGTCTTCCCAGCGCAAGGGCTAAGTCGCCTCCACCGCGCCCTCCCCCAGCTCCTCGTAGCGTTGCTGGACCTCCTCGATATCGATCTTCTGCAGGAGTGGCTTGGCTGGCCCGACGCGGAAGGGCAGCTCGACCTTTAGAATATCGTCGAACGTGGGCCGCTCCAGGCCGAGCATCCGGTAGACCTCCCCCGAGAAGGCGGGGACGAAGGGCTCGAGCAGGATCGCCAGGACCTTGGCAAATTGGAGCCCGGAAGCGACGGCCTCCGGCCGCCCGCCCTCCCAGGGCCGCTCCTCCTGGAAGTAGCGGTTTCCAAAGACGGCCAGCTCGGCGATCCGCCGGAGCGCCGGGGCGAGCGAGCCCGACTCGATCTCCCGCTCAACCTGCTCCTGCACCTCTTGGATCTGTCCTAACACCCTGCCCTCAGGGACCGCCTCGACCTCACCCCCGTAGAGCCGGTTGGCCAGGGCGACGACGCGATTGACCAGGTTGCTGATGTTATCGATGAGCACCCCGTTGATGGCCTTCTCCAGTTCCTCCCAGGAGAAGGCGACGTCCTTCTTCTCCGGCCGGGTGTAAAGCAGGTAGAACCGCCAGAGGGTCGGGGCGAGCAGCTTTAAAGCCTCATCGCAGTAGATCCCGACCCTGCGGCTCTTGGAGAAGGCCTCCCCCCCGATCCAGTTCAGATACTCGGTCGCCGAGATCTGGTCGGGGAGGTGATAGCCCTCGCCAGAGGCGATCAGTTGCCCCGGAAAGATGAGCGTGTGGAAGGGGATGTTGTCCTTCCCCTGGGTGTAGACTTGAAAGAGATCGTCGCCGAACCAGAACTCCCGCCAGCGCTCCGGCTCGCCCTTCTTTTGAAAATATTCGATCGTCGCCGAGACGTAGCCCAGGGCCGCCTCAGCCCAGACGTAGATCACTTTGCCCTCGGCGCCGACGAATGGTGCGGGGATCCCCCACTCGAGGTCCCGGGTGATCGCCCGCGGGCGGAGGTCCCGGAGCATGTTCTCCGTGAGGAGCTTGACGTTGCCGCGGAAGTCTCTTGAATTGAGATACTCCCGCAGCTTCGGCTCAAGTTTTTTTAGGTCTAAATACCAATGGCGAGTCTTTTTAAAGATGATATCCGACCCGCCGCAGATGGCGCAGTGCGGCCTTATTAATTCCTCCGGCTCGAGCAGCGCACCGCAGCGGTCGCACTGGTTCCCCCGGGCGTGCTCATAGCCGCAGTAGGGGCAGCTCCCCTCGATGTAGCGATCGGCCAGAAACCTCCGGCAGTTCTGGCAGTAGGCCCGCTCCTCCTCCTGGGAGAAGATGTAGCCGCCCGCTGCCATCCTTTTATGAATATCGATAATGAACTGCCGATGCACCGGGGACTCGGTCCAGGTATAGTTCTCGAACTCGATCCCGAAGGCCTCGATGATCCTCAGGATCTCTTTATGGACGATCTGGGCGTGCTCGCGGGGCGAGCGGCTCAGCTTGGCTGCCTCATACTCAATCCTCGTCCCGTGGGTATCAGTTCCGCTGACGTAGACGACCTCATGGCCCCGCAGCTTATAGTAGCGGGCGAAGACGTCGCCCGAGAGCAAAGAGGAGACAAGGTTCCCCAGGTGGGGGATGTTCGAGGCATAGGGCCAGGCGCTGCAGACCAGGATCTTCTTCAACCTTCACTCACCTCATGGGGGAACTATAGCATAAGGGGTTGGGGTGGGCAAACATCCGCGCTGCCAGTAACGAAGGTCTCCAGCAGAGCTGGCAGTGCTCCTTTTCCCCAGTCGGGCGAGGGAGGAAGATACCCGCGAGAGGAGGAGCGGATGAGATTCTTTATCACCCTGGCCTTAGTCCTGGTGGCCCTTACGGTCCCGATCGCCCTTCCGGCAGCGGGGGAGGTCGGCGCGGGGGTGAAGATGGCGGCCTACCCCTTGAGCCACTTCGGCCCCGAGGAGGCCTTCGTCTATCTCCAGCTCCCCGACTTCCTCGGCGTGGAGGGGCTGACGGCGATCCTCGAAGGAGGCCTGGGCTTCAACCTGAAGACGATCAGCCTGGATACCAAGCTGCTCCTGACCAGATTCCCCTTGGATAGTGCAGTGGTCATCCCCTTCACCGGCGGAGGGCTCACCCTGGAGTTGGCTCCCCTGGAGCTCGTCCCCGAGGGGCTGGCGGGGATAGAGTATTCTTCTCCGCCCTTCCTCCTCCTCGGCGAGATGAGAGTCCAGAGCCTGCGGGGGATGACGATCCTCCTCGGCTTGGCAATAGAGCTTTAGCCAGAACGTTCCCTCATTCCCAGGGGGGCCGGGCCCCGGACCCGGCCCCTCCCTTTGCACCTCCCCCCGGTGGGGAATATAATACAAATAGTATGGGGATTTTTTATGATCACTGGGGCCGAGGCGTGAGGGAGGTGATGTGTGTGCTCCTCGCGCTGCTGCTCAGCCTACTCCTGCTCTCCCAGCTTGGGCTGGCGGTGGAGTCGGAGAAACCGGAGGTAGTGCTCACCAATCCCGCGGAGGGGGCAGAGCTCTCAATCAAGGTCTGGCTGGATGAGAAGGCCTACGAGGCTGGAGATCGTTTGAAAATTCACTTCATCATCAGCCGCGACTGCTACATCTATATCTATGACATCTCCCCCCAGGGGAAGGTGACGCTGCTCTTCCCCAACGCCTTCCAAGAGAATAACTTCCTCAAGGCCGGTCACTACACCCTGCCCGATAAGCGCTATAGCTTGGTGGTCGAGGGCCAGGCGGGGATCGAATACATCCAGGCGCTCGCCTCGAGCAAGCCGATCGCGGTCCTCGTCGTCCCCCAGAGCGCCTACAAGAAGAGCCCCTTCCCGCTGCTCAGCACCGAGCCGCAGGGGCTGAAGAAGGGGGTAATGAAAGACCTCTCACCCACGGAGTGGGCGGCCGACTGGACGAGCTTCTACCTGCTGGAGCCGGGGCGAGCACGGCTCGTGATCTCCTCGAAGCCGAAGGAGGCCAAGGTCTACATCAACGGGGAGGCGGTCGGCTCGACTCCGCTCGCGGTGAGCGTCAAGCCGGGCTTCGTCCGAGTCCTCCTGCGTAAGGAGGGCTACGAGAGCTGGTCGGAGCGGATCTATCTCGAGCGGAACGAGGTGGAAGAGATCGCAGCTCACCTGGAGGAGGCTGCCCCCTCAGCCCCCCCACCACTGCTCCCCACTGTGCCCCAGGCTCCGAGCACAGAGGAGACCGGCAGAGCCCCCCTCACCAGCCTGGGGTTCAACTTGGGGATCGACTGGGAGAGCTTGGGAGTCGAACTGGGTCTATTCAAAGGACTGCGCCTGGGGATGGCCGCCCGCTTCACCGGCAATCTTGTCCCTGACTACTACGGGGTCTCGCCGCCGTCGGAGCCCTGGCCTGATGAGAGGGTCTACAACGACGGCCCAGAGATAGAGGTCTACCTCAAGCTGACTCCCCCACTGGGGAGGCAATTGGCCCTGGCACTCGGCGGAGGGCTGGCCGTCCAGGAGCAGATCCACATCGCCGCGCCTCCCTCGGGGAGTGGGCTCCCCCAGGATGTGACGATCAAGCCGAATGGGTATAAGACTACAGAGAACTACTTTACCCTCCTCGGCGGGCTCATCTTCAGGTTCGAGACGTTCTTCCTGGAGCTCGATTATCATAGCCGCCGCGGTCTCCTGCTCGGCGCAGGGATCGCCTTCTAAGGGGGAGCGATGGGCCTCCTCAGGCGGGCCATCTCCCTGCTTCTGCTCATCGTCATCGCCCTGGCGGTCGCGGCTCAGGTCGAGCTCCCTCAGCGGATCTCCAGCGAGCGGATCGCCCTCCTCTACCCTCCCAGTCTCATCTCCCCCGAGGATGCCCGCGCCTTCCTCAAGGAGCAGGAGGCGGCACTCGCTTGGGTAGAGGGTCGCCTGGGGCTGCGATATGAGGGTCAGCTCCAGATCACCATCGAATCGGACTGGTTCTCGCAGTATTCCGCGGCGACCGACCGCTTCGGGAGAAGAATTATCTACATCTACGAGTCCTATCCGCTCCACCAGTTGAACACGATGAAGAAGACGCCGGTCCATGAGCTGGTCCACGCGGTCACGATCCGAAACTGGGGGCTCTCAGCCCCCTTCCTGATGGAGGGGCTTGCCATGACGATCGACGCCGATTACCGAGGCCTGCAGAGCCCGGACCTTGTCAGCTACGGACTCCTTCAGCAGGGTGAGCTTCCCTGGCTCGACATCTGCCAGGAGGAGCTCCGCTGGCTCGACTACTACCCTGCGGGGAGCTTCGCCCGGTTCATCCTTCAGAGATATGGCCTGGAGAGATTCGGAGAGCTCTACCAGTTAGTGGGCCCGCGATATGACGAGCTGTGGGACTGGGCCCGGCGGACGAGCCCCGGGGCGGAGGAGTTCGCCGCGCGGGCGGCGGGCTATGAGCGGGAGATCGAGGTTGGAGTAAAGGAGCTGTTCGGGAAGGGACTGGAGGAGCTTCGCGCTGAATGGAGGTTATCGTTGGGAGGCATCTCAGGAATGGCCGCACGGGCCGCGGATGCCCTCAGAGCGCTCGATGGCTGGGAGACGGCCTGGGAATTGAGAGTCCAGCTTGGGGGCTTCGCCCGGATCGGTCTCCTCGGCCCTGTCCCCCAGGGGCTCAAGGAGCGGCGGGAGAGGATGGTTGCGGCCCTGCGGCTCCTGCTCAATGATCCCACGCCGGGGACAGCCCCAGGGGAGTTCGCTGATTTTCAAATTAAGCTACGGGCTTACAGACCCCTCCTGGAGAGCTGGTGGGCCGCGGCCCAGGCCTTCATGGGCGCCAGGGAGCTGATCTACTACGGGACAGCGAGCTACGAGGCGATCCTGGCAAAGCTGGAGGAGGCCCTAAGCCTATATTCCCAGGTCGAGGATAGGGCCATGGCGGCCAAGATGGGGAGATACCTTGAAGCCTTCGAGCTACTTCAAGAGGGCGAGCAGTTGGTCAGGGGAATCGGCTGCGAGCAAGGCTTAGAGCTCTTGCGCCAGGCCCAAACCCTATTCCAGGAGCTCAATGAGGCCAAGATGGCCATGCGGGTCCAGGAGATCATCGTCGGGCGGCTAGGCTGCTATCAGCCCATTTAAACTGAGCGGAGCTCCTTCGTTGAATTGGTGAGGACTTCAAGACCGTCAGGGCGGACGACGGTCAGATCCTCGATCCGCACGCCGAACTCCCCCACAAGGTAGATCCCCGGCTCGACGGTGACCGTCATCCCTGGCTCTAACCTCTCCTTCTCCTCGGAGAAGGGCGAGAGCCGGGGCCTCTCGTGGACCGCCAGCCCGACGCCGTGGCCGAGGCCATGGCCGAACTTCTTAGCAAAACCCGCCTCCTGGATCACCTCACGGGCCAGGGCGTCGCCCTCTTTGCCCGTCATCCCCGGCTTGAGCCCGGCGATCGCCGTCTCCTGTGCCCGACGCACGAGCTCGTAGACTGTCCGCTGCTTCTCCGATGGCTTTCCGAGGGCGATCATCCGCGTCATGTCGGCGCAGTAGCCCGCATATCTTGCGCCCATGTCCAACAAGAGCAGGTCATTCTCCCGCAGTCGATAGTCGGAGGGCGTGGCATGGGGCAGGGCGGAGTTCGGCCCGGCGGCGGCGATGATCGAGAAGGCCAGCCCAGCAGAGCCGTTCTCCCGCATATTCTTCTCTAACTCCCAAGCGACCTCTCGCTCACTCATCCCCGGATGGACGGCCTCCAGCGCATATTCGAAGGCCCGGTCGGTCAGCTCGACCGCTTTTTTAATCTTTTCAATCTCTCCCTCATCCTTCCGCAGCCGCAACTTCTCCACCGGCCCTGAGAGCGGGAGCAGCTCGACCTCAGCCCTCTCCTTGAGCTGACTCGCATCGTGGAGGCTGATGGTCAGATCGCTGATCCCAATCTTCTTCAGTCCTAAATCCTTCAGTTGCTCCCCTAGTCGCTCGGCCCAGTTTCCCTTGAGCTCGACGGTCTCGAATCCTACGGTCTCTTGCTTGACCCGCTCGAGGTAGCGTGAGTCGGTCATCAGGACCTGCTCCTTCTGTGTGATGATCAGGATCCCGAAGGTGCCGGCAAAGCCCGTGAGATATCTTAGGTTCAGGCTATCGGAGCCCTCGATGTTGATCAGCACGAATCCCTCAATCCCCTCCTCCTTTAAAATCGTGCGTAGGTTATCTACTCTCGCTTGAAAGTTCACTTTCCTGCTCCTTTCTCTTGGCATTCACGGCAGAGGCCGAAGATCTGGAGACTGTGCCCGTGGTGCTGGAAGCCGAACCGCTCAGCCACTTCCAGGATCGCCTCCTCCAAGGGCTGGTCGAAGAACTCCAGGACCTTCCCGCAGCCGACGCAGATCATGTGCTCATGGTGGCGGCGGCCAAAGACGTGCTCATAGTGGATGTGGGCGTCGCCGAGGTCCACCTTGCGCACCAGGCCAGAGTCGACCAGCAGGTCCAGGGTCCGATAGATGGTGGAGAGAGAGATGGTCGTCCCCCGCAATCTAGCCCAGAGCTCGGAGGCGTCGAAGTGCTCGTGGGTCTTGAAGACCTCCTCCACGATCCGCTCCCGCGCCCTGGTGATGTTCCGTCCCTTGGCCTTCAAGTAGCGCTTGAACAGCCTAGCGGGATCATCTCCTTGCATTCTAGGGTTATGATAGCACTATTTTGCAGGTGATGTCAAATCGCTATAATAGATGGGATCATGAATATGGGAAAATCGACGGATGGCCCGGTCTCCCGCTATCTGAACCGCAGGGCCTCCCTCCCGCTCAGCCAGGCCATTGTGCGGCATGACCTGCCGATCTCCCCCAATTTGATGTCCCTGATCAGCTTCTCCATGGGGGTCGCCGGGGCCCTGCTCTTTGCTTTGCAGGTGCCGCTCGGCGGGGGGCTGCTCGCCCAGCTCTCCTCAATCCTCGACGGCTGCGACGGGGAGATCGCCCGGCTCACCGGGCGGGGGTCCCAAAGGGGAGCGATCCTCGATGCGACCCTCGACCGGCTCGCCGACGGCGCCCTCGTCCTGGGGATGACCCTCTTCGCCTATGCCAATAGCGCGGCCCATCTGGGGGCCCTCATCTTCGGCTTCCTCGCCCTGATCGGGGGCTATGGGATCAGCTACTCCTCGGCCATCGCCCGGGCGCTGGGGAGGGAGGACTACAAAAGGGCCATCGCCGGGAGGGATGCGCGCCTCTTCTTGATCATGCTCGCGGGACTGGCCGCGGCCTTTGCCCCCGGCTCGCTGCTCTACTTTCTGGGCCTCTTAGCCCTAAGCACCCTCGTGGAGCTCGGATGGAGGCTGATGCGGGGATGATGTTGAAACAGTTCGGCGCGACGACCTCTCTCGGCCTGAAGGGCCTGGAGGAGTTCATCGAGGCAGTCGCCGGGCTGGGACTGGGGTATCTTGAGCTGAAGTGCGAGCCGGGGCTATTCTATCCCCGGGAGACTCCCCCTCCAGAGCGGGCGAGGTTGAGGAGAGCGTTTCAGGACCATGGGATTAGCCCAACCGTCCATGCCTCCTTCTACAATATCAACCTCGCCAGCCTCAACCCGCTGATCCGGGAGGCCTCGGCCCGCCAGCTTCGGGAGTGCCTCCGGTTCGCCCAGGACCTCGGAGTGGAGACCATGGTCATCCACCCCGGGAGCTCCCCGGCGACTACCCCGCGGAGTTCCTCTCCCTCTCCCGAGAGGGCTCCATCTCAAGCCTACAAGAGTCCCTGGAGCTGGCGGAGAGGCTGGGCGTGACGCTCGCCCTGGAGAACACGCCCCGGGGGCGGAACCGCGGGCTGATCCAGTCTGCAAAAGAACACCTGGAGCTGGTCGAGGCGCTCGACTCGCCGCGCTGCCGCGCGACCTTCGACGTCGGCCACGCCCACACCTTCGGGCTGGACCTCGAGGAATATATGAAGAAGATCCTCCCCTACCTCGCGGAGGTCCATCTCCACGATAACGATGGCTCGGGGGACCAGCATCGCCCGCTCGGCGGGGGGACGATCGATTTTGTTCCCCTGCTCGATATCCTGGCCCGTGAGGGCTACCACGGCCCGCTGATCCTGGAGATGGGCTCGGTGGAGGACCTCAGGCGATGCAGGGAATATCTGGTCCAAAGAGCCTCTTCGCGGGCCCGAGGTTGACAGATTATCCAATCCGTGCTATAATAAAAATAGAAAAGTCGGTTTTCTCTCTATTACAACTCTATATTCCACCGGCGAGGAGCTAGGCGGAGAACCTGGCTGCCAGGGCTCTTAGCAGTGGGGCTTCGCATCTTCGCCCGGGCTTCATCTCGAAGAGAGGAAAGAAAGGAGGACAGATGGACGGAATTAGAGTTGCAATCGCGGGTGTCGGCAACTGTGCTAGTTCCCTGATCCAGGGGATCTACTACTATGGCAGCGTGAGCGGAGATGGGGCCATCGGCCTAGTCCATCCGGAGCTCGGCGGCTACCGTCCGGAGGATATTGAGGTCGTGGCAGCCTTCGACATCGACCGAAGGAAGGTCGGACGGGACCTCTCGGAGGCGATCTTCGCCAAGCCCAACTGCACCCAGGTCTTCTTCAGGGAGGTCCCCCGGCAGGGGGTCGAGGTGAAGATGGGCCCGGTCCTCGACGGCTATGCGGCCCATATGGACGAGTATCCCGAGGCCCAGGCCTTCCGCATCGCCGACGCCGAGCCGGTGGACGTCGTCGAGGAGCTACGTCGGAGCGGCGCGGAGATTCTGGTCAACTATATGCCGGTGGGGTCGCAGGAGGCGGTCGAGTTTTATGCTGAGTCTGCCCTCGAGGCCGGTGTGGCCCTGGTGAACTGCATGCCGGTCTTCATCGCCTCGGACCCCGAGTGGGCCGAGCGGTTCAGCGCGGCGGGACTCCCCCTCGTCGGTGATGATGTCAAGTCGCAACTGGGCGCGACGGTCCTCCATCGCGTCCTGGCTCACCTCTTCGAGGAGCGGGGGGTGAAGCTCGAGCGGACCTATCAGCTCAACGTCGGCGGGAACACCGACTTTTTGAACATGCTCGAGCGGAGCCGCCTCTCCTCCAAGAAGATCTCCAAGACCGAGGCGGTCCAGTCGCAACTGGAGATCCCCTTGAGCGACAACGATATCCACGTCGGCCCCTCCGATTACGTCCCCTGGCTGGACGACAACAAGGTCTGCTTCATCCGCATGGAGGGGCGGGGCTTCGGCGAGGTGTCGCTGACCCTGGAGGTGCGCCTCTCGGTAGAGGACTCCCCCAACAGCGGCGGGATGGTCATCGATGCGATCCGCGCCGCCAAATTGGCTCTCGATCGGGGGATCTCCGGGCCGTTGATCGCCGCCTCGGCGGTGATGATGAAGCATCCGCCAGTCCAGTTCACCGATGAGGAGGCCCTGGAACTCTTCGAGGCCTTCATCGAGGGCGAGAGGGTGGGGGTCGAAGATCGACTCTATAGTGCTGGCAGCAGGGGCGGGGAGTAGGTTAGCCTTAGCCGGGGAGGGCCAGGAGGTCCTCAAGCCACTGGTCTCCCTAGGCGATAAACCCCTCCTGGAGCATGTCATCGCGCGGCTCTCGGCAGCCGGCGTGCGACGGATCGTCGTCGTCCTCGGCTATGGATATCGCCAGATTGAGCGGTTTTTGAGTGAACTGAACCCCGATGTCGAGATCATCCCCATGCTCAACCCCCTGCCGGAGCGGGAGAATGGCTTCTCCCTCCTCCAGGCTGAGGGGCTGGTCGGGGAGCAATTCCTGGCGGTGATGGCTGACCACCTCATCGATCCGGCAATCTACCGCGCTGCCGTCGAGCACCGCGGCCTGGGGCTCTGTGTCGATTCCGCTCCTCCGCCATATCTGGTTGCAGAGGCGACCAAGGTCTTAGTGGAGGATGATCGGATAATTGGGATTGGGAAAGATCTCAAGCAGTGGAATGCTCTTGATACCGGCGTCTTCTCCCTCAGCCCCCTGGCCTTTCAGGCCCTCCGGCGGCTGAAAGATCGGCCGAGGCTGACCGTTACCGCGATGGTCTTAGAATTGATTGAAATGGGTGAGCCCTTTCAGGCGCTCGATGTCTCCGGTAGCTCCTGGATCGATATCGATACGGATGAGGACCTCAAGCGGGCACGGGAATTGTTATAAAGCCTGGCTCTTCTCCCGCAATCTCTCCTCGTCCTTGATGATGATGCGGTAGCGTCGCTTGTTCAGGATCCCCTCCCGCTCGAGGAGGTTGAGCGCGGAGGTGGTGTTCTCCCGTGCCGAGCCGATCATATCGGCCAGTTCTTTGTGG
>Ga0114934_10000559_pt1 | contig 23647 bp, 25 predicted proteins | sample 4SBtaG_2_FD_99695 | JGI IMG/M metagenome (GOLD analysis project Ga0114934, IMG submission 99695) | Deep subsurface microbial communities from Kolumbo volcano to uncover new lineages of life (NeLLi) - 4SBTROV10_white metaG | ecosystem: Environmental > Aquatic > Marine > Volcanic ...
AAGAGGCTTACCACGAAGCTGGAGCGCGGAAGCTACAACATAAAATCCGCCTATGTAAAGACCACCATGGGCCCTTCCGTGAGGATTATCTGAGGTGATAAAATGGCGCATGTAGCAGAATGGAAGAAGGAAACGGTTGACAGGCTCAGTGGAGTGATAGAGTCTCACAAAACATTCGGAGTCGTTGATATTCACGGAATCAGCGCACCTCTTCTGCAGAAGATGAGAAGAGACCTGAGGGAGAACAGCGATTTCGTTATGGCCAAGAACAGGCTCATTCTTTTATCTCTAAAGAGGGCCTTTGAGACGAAGGGGGAGGGCGATGAAATCGTTGAGAGATTTGAGCAGCTCATGAAAGGGAGGCAGGTTGCACTTATCGGCACCGACATGAACGCATTCAAACTCTATGGACTGATGAAGGCGACCATCACAAATGCCCCTGCAAAGCCCGGGGATATCGCACCGGACGACATTGTGGTGAAGAAGGGGGAGACCCCATTCAAGCCTGGGCCGATTGTCGGTGACTTTCAGAGAGCTGGCATCCCGGCGGCCATTGAGAACGGAAAGGTGGTTATAAAGAGCACAAAGACCGTTGTAAAGAAGGGCGAGCCGATATCTGCCGACCTGGCTCTGATGCTCACAAAGCTGGAGATATACCCGATGACAGTCGGTCTGAACCTTGTGACGGCCTATGAGGATGGGATTCTCTATGAACCAGATGTTCTGGATATAGACCACGATGAGTTCATGACCACCCTTCGCAGAGCTGTTTCTTCGGCATTCAATCTCTCCGTCTTTGCAGCGTATCCGACAGAACTTAATATCAAGGCTCTTCTTTCCTCTGCTCACACGAAGGCACTGAACCTTGCGGTCAATGCAGAGATATTCGAACCCGAGGCACTGGAGATACTCATAGCAAGAGCGAACATGCAACTACTCTCTCTGGCCTCCCATCTGTCTGAGGAGGCACTGGACGATGAACTGAAGGGAAGGATCGCCTCTGCACCAGCGGCATCTGCACCCTCCACGGAGGAGAAAAGCACTGAAGAGCCAGAGAAAGAGGAAGAAGAGGAAGAAGTAAGCGAAGAAGATGCAGCAGCAGGGCTTGGAGCCCTGTTTGGATAAAAGATATAGGATAAGGATGAAAGAAAATAAAAAGGAGGTCTGAAAATGGAATATGTATACAGCGCACTGGTACTCCACGCAGCAGGAAAGGAAATAACAGAAGACGCCGTTTCGGCAGTACTGAAAGCCGCAGGCATTGAGCCGGACATCAGCAGGGTAAAGGCGCTCACCGCATCACTCGAGGGAGTGGATATCGACGAGGCCATCTCCACAGCAGTTGCGGCACCTGTAGCAGCGGCACCGGCAGCAGCTGGTCCGAGCAGCAGCGAAGGCGGCGAAGAGAAGAAGGAAGAAGAGGAAAAGGAAGAGGAAGTTTCCGAGGAAGAGGCAGCTGCGGGACTTGGCGCACTGTTTGGCTGAATCCATCGGAAGGATGTCTCTGCATCGCCTCAGATTTCCTGTTGAAACCCATTCCCATACATTCAATGGGAGTAGTTGATGTATTGAAGGCAATCTTTAATATATTCAATCAATACGCCCATAAACTGCCGCAGTAACTCAGTTGGGAGAGTGCAAGACTGAAGATCTTGAAGTCGCCGGTTCAAGTCCGGCCTGCGGCACCATGATTTTTTATTTTTAGCTGGATCTCATTTACAGCGCTCAACAGCCCTGTCCACAATCTGGCCGGCCGCACCGGTGTAGTTTCTGTAGTCCAGAGCCTTTTTTATCCCCTCTTCAGAGAGATACTTTCTAACATCATCACTGGCCATCAGGACATCTCTCAGATTCACTCCCTTATCTTCAGCCTCCATCGATAGCTGCCTTACAAGCTCATGAGCCTCCTGCCTTCCCATGCCCGCTTCTGTGAGGGCAAGCATGACCGACTCCGCCATAATTATTCCCTGAGTGGCCTCGAGGTTCTGGAGCATGACATCTTCGTGGACATTCAGGTTGCTGAAGAGCCTTACAGCCTTCTGGATGATATCGTCGGTGAGTATAATGGTGTATGGGATTACAAACCGCTCGGCCGATGAGTTCGTGAGATCCCTCTCATGCCATAGAACATTGTCCTCGTAGGCGGGAATGGTGAATGAGCGGATTATTCTGGCCAGACCACAGATGTTCTCGGCGGTAATCGGGTTCTTCTTGTGAGCCATGGTGGAGCTTCCGACCTGCTTCTTCGAATCAAACGCTTCGGCCACCTCGTTAATCTCCGGCCTCTGCAGGTTTCTGACCTCTGTGGAGAACTTCTCAAGGCTCGTGGCGATATTGACCAGAATGGAGACCATCTCCGCATACCTGTCGCGACCGACAAGCTGCGTGGACGCGGTCTCGTATCCAATACCCAGATCCTTCATGACGAGCTCCTGAATGCGCAGTGCATCCTTTCCATAAGACGCACCTGTACCAACAGCGCCCATCATCTTCCCGACCGCAATCCTAGGAATGGCCGATTCAAGGCGAACAATGTGCCGGTATATCTCCTCCCCAAAGACAGCCATCTTCAGGCCAAATGTTATCGGAACCGCATACTGGCCATGCGTTCTGCCAAGCATGATGGTGTCCCTGTATCTTTCGGCAAGGAAACAGAGGGTTTTATGCAGCTCCTTCAGCCCATCCAGCACGATATTCAGCCCATCCCGTATCTGGAGGGCGTTGGCGGTGTCTATGATGTCGTTGGATGTTGCACCCATGTGAATATATCGGCCAGCAGAACCGCACTGCTCTGTCAGGGCCTTAACAACGGCCATGATGTCGTGGTGAATCTCCGACTCGATCTCCTTTGCGCGCTCAAGAGTAACATAGCGTACATCGGCTGCCCTGGTGATAATATCTGCATCGCTTTGAGGGATATGCCCCAGTTTCGCATGGGCCCGCGCAAGAGCGGCCTCAACATCCAGAAGCCTCTGTAGTCTGGTTTTTTCGTCGAATATGGCCTTTGTCTCTGGTCTTCCGTATCGGAACTCTAGTGGACTTACCGGCATTGATTCACCAGGTGATGGATGCATTGATTGGATTTTAAGGTTGTGGTCGGATAGCTCCTAAAAAATCTCTCCTAAGGTCTTCTCCTCATCAGCTTCAGATATTCTATATCATCTCCCACCCTCGCAAACAGGATCTCCTTTCTGACGCCATGGGCCAGTCTCACGGCCCTGCTTATCTCTGGCCACAATCCTTTATAGCCCGGCTCAAAGCAGTGGACAAGGTATCGCGCGTGATACCTCTCCGGGTCCCCTTCATAGGCCCTGAAGTGCGTTCCATACTTGAATCCTGTCTTCGTTATCACTCCTTTCTCCTTCAAATCCCTGTAAACCGCCAGTCGGAGCGGGAAATCGATCTGTATCTCCCCTGCCACCTTCATAAGCTCATTCAGAGACATCGCCCGGCCAGTGGAGAGGTTTATTATGCGGCAGACGCCCTTTTCCATCAGGTATGCACTCTCGATAAGTGAGAGCTGGAGGTATGGGCCGATGTTCTTTCCGAAGAATCCGTTCTCTGTCAGGGATGTTATGCTCTCCGAATCGGTGACAGCCACCCTGTCCTCGCTGAAGAACCCCTCGACCTCTCTTTTCGGGTGCGGGTTGCCCTTTCCCTCCGGCTTGGCCAGTTTTGCCTCATAGTATGTCAGGTCTCCTTCCTCGTCCACGATCGCTATCAGCAGTTTTTTTCGGAGCTCTTCGGCCCGTGCCGTTATTGCAATAATGCCATCAAGGTCAAAAACAGCTCGCTCGGAGAATGTCGATAACCAGTACTTTGTCGGGGTCTTTGTCGGGCTTCCCCCTCTTGGAAGAATCCTGAAATCAAATGGTGGGCTACCAGCCAGAACGATGTAGCCTCTCTGCCTCATATCCCTGTAAACCGTGTAGTAGATCTCAAATGCTGCCAGTTTCCTGCTGGCATATCCGAGAAGGTCGTTGAAGTTCACCTCCCCATCCGCGTTCTCAATCTCAATCCTCCCAGATTCCAGAAGATAGAGGGCCTCCATAAGATTCAGTTTCAGTCCTCCTCCGGACTGCGGGATCCCGTAGTAGCCCTTGTTGTACAATCTGCTCCCTTCTTTCTCATCTTCTATGAGAACGATCTCTTCCTTCAGAATTCCTGCCATTGGTGGGGAAATAAAAGGGGATATAAAAAGGGTTTACTGCTCTCTCATTGCGCTGTAACCGAGCTCAAAGGCCCTCGTATTGACATCCAGCACCTTCGGTGGAACGCTCTGCCTCACGGCCTCCAGCATCTCTTCTTTTGTGAAAGGAAGCCCGTCCACAGCAGAGAGTGCACCAATCATCACGACATTTGCAGTTATAGCGGCACCAGCCTTTTCGGCCAGTTCCGTTGCCCTGAGCGTCTTTGTCTCCGGAAAGTGCGCCTTAATCTCGGCCACCATCTCATCAATAGACGGGTATTTCTGCCTGCCAAGGGAGACATATATGGGAACCAGTGGGTCCAGATTCATGATTACCGTTCCGCCTTTCTTCAGGCGTCTGATGCCGCGATAGGTCTCGATCGGTTCAAAGCCGAAGAGAATATCTGCACTCCCGTCTGAGATGAGCGGGCTGTATGCATCTCCCAGTCTGACCGAGGTGACCACCACGCCGCCCCTCTGGGCCATGCCGTGCACCTCACTCATTATAACATTGATTCCCCTGTTCATCGCCGCCCTTCCAAGAATCCTGGAGGCCAGAAGTATTCCCTGACCGCCAACGCCGACCATCTCGATGCTCATGCTTCCCTTCATTGATCTCCCTCCTTCAGCACCTCAAATGCATTAAACGGACAGACCGGAACGCAGGAACCGCAGCCAAGGCAGACCGCCGGGTCGATGGACATTGCATTCGGAAGCGCCACGAATGCCGGGCATGCAAAGGTCTCCACACAGATATGGCAGTTTGTGCAGTTATCGTTTACCGTATAGACCGGGACAGGTCCCTTTTTCTTCTTCTCTCTGTATTCCAGAAGCGCACACGGATGCCTTGCAATTATGACCGCAGGTCCGTCGTACTGGAGTGCCTCCTTAAACAGCTTCATGGTGGCCTGTATGTCGTACGGGTCCACAGTCTTCACAAACTCCACGCCAAGCCCTTTCACAACGGACTCAATGTCTATCCGCTGGCCAACCTCGTGCATTCCTGTTATGCCGGTACCCGGGTTAGGTTGATGGCCAGTCATTGCGGTGATTCTGTTGTCCATTATCACATAGATAAATCTGTGCTTATTGTAGAGGTTGTTCACCAGACCGGGTATTCCAGAATGGAAGAATGTCGAATCTCCGATGAACGATATTGGTATCTGGTCGCTTGACTCCGCAAATCCGCCCGCTGCTCCCACACTTGAGCCCATGCAGAGAAGGAAGTCCGCCATCTCGAACGGCTCCTGAATGCCGAGGGTATAGCAGCCAATATCGGAGGAAAATACGACATCCTCTGGCTTTATTTTGAGGACCTTCATCGCCTTTCCAAGAGCGTGATATGTGGCTCTATGTGGACAGCCGGGGCAGAGGGTCGGGGGACGTACAGGAAGCTCAATCTCCTTAAGTTCCTCCGTCTCATACGGCACAGCGACATCGTAGAGGCGGGCCATAACAGAGCCAACCACTTCCGGGTCGTATTCATAGGTTAGTGGCAGGTCTCCACCCAGCTTTCCCACAATCTTTGCGGATGGATTGGCATCTTTGGCCAGCGCCTTAACCTCCTTCTCAAGTATCGGCTCCAGCTCCTCAGCAACCATAATGGTATCATGCGACTTTATGAAGTCGGAAAGCATTCGCTCTGGAAGCGGATATGTGAGGCCCAGTTTCAGCACATCAGGCTTGATTCCCAGAACGCTCCTCATCTCCATGACATAGTTGTAGGCCACGCCGGAGGTGATGATTCCCACGCGTCCATCCCCTTTTATCGTGTAGTTTAGCGGGCTTTCCTCTGCAATCTCCCGGGCCTTCTCCAGTCTCTTCAGCATCTCTGGATGCTCTCTTCTTGCGTTGGAGGGTATTGTTACGAACTTTGACGGCTCCTTCTCGAAGTGCCCTTTTGTCTTCCTCTTCTCTGGAATATCACCCAGCGTTATAACGCCCCGTACATGATTCATCCGCGTGGTCGTGCGGAACAGGACCATTGCCCCTGTTTTTTCCGAGAGGTCAAAGGCGTACTTTATCATCTCTTTCCCTTCCTGGGGCGTGGCAGGCTCCAGCATAGGGACGCCGGCCAGTCTTGCATAGTACCTGTTGTCCTGCTCGTTCTGGCTGGAGTGGCAGGATGGGTCGTCTGCGGTCATAACGACCATCCCTGTTCTTACACCGGTGTACCCAACGGTCATGAAGGCGTCGCTGGCAACATTCAGGCCCACATGCTTCATTGCGGTGAAGCTCCGCACACCAGAGGCGGACGATGCAGCCGCTTCTTCCATAGCAACCTTTTCATTCGGTGCGTATTCGAAGTGTATGCCCGCCTTTTTTGCCACCTTTTCCAGCGTTCCTCCGACCTCTGAGGATGGGGTACCAGGGTATGTGGCCACAAATCCAACGCCGGCCTCTATCAGTCCCCGCACTACAGCCTCGTTTCCCAGCAGGAACACCTTTCCCCCGGGATCATTTTTGAGTATTTCCATCCTTCCACCTACCTGTAAAGCTCGTTTGTGAATTTCTCCTTGGCAAGGAGAATCTCCCAGCGCTCATCCGTATTCCTCTGTATCTCCTCAATCTCCTCATCGGTGAGATGTCTGAACCTGCCCTGAGGCTTCAGGTACTCCCTTACAGGAACCTGCTTTGGTTTCATTGAAATCCTGTACTTGCCGTGGTCGAACTCGTAAAGCGGGAAGACGCGGCTCTGAACGGCCAGTCTTGCCAGTTCAACCGTCTTTGCAGGGTCGGACTTCCATCCAGTCGGACACGGAGAAAGAACCTGAAGAAACTTTGGTCCCTTTACTTCCTTTGCCCTCCTGACCTTCTTTATGAAGTCCTCCGGGTAGGCAACCGTAAGGGTGGCCGCATACGGGATATCGTGGGCAATCATAATCTCTATAACGCTCTTCTTCGGCCGCTTCTTCCACTCTTTTTTGCTGCCACCGGGGGTTGTTGTGGTCCATGCACCTAGCGGGGTCGAGGAACTCCTCTGAATACCCGTGTTCATGTATGCCTCATTATCGTACATCACATAGATAACATCCTCGCCCCTTTCAACCGCACCGGACAGAGACTGAAGACCGATATCTGCCGTACCGCCGTCACCAGCGAATCCAACGACCGTCGTTTCTGTATCTCCAAGCATATCGAGTGCGGCCCGTATTCCTGATATTGATGCTCCTGTGGTCTCAAAGGCCGTGTATAGCAGGGGAACATCCAGAGTCCTGTACGGAAACACGCCGGGAATTACAGCCCAGCAGCATGCGGGGATGCTCACAATCGTCTTCTCTCCCAGTCCCTTCAGGAGATATCGCATGGCAATCGTGGCACCGCAGCCCTGACAGGCCACATGGCCCGGATTCATGTACTCCTCTTCCGGTATCGTCAGTTTCACCATATTACCACCTCCCAGAGCCGTCTTTAAGGCCGACCCATTCTACCTCTTTCATATCGCCTTTAACGGAGGCAAACATATCCTCGAATATCTTTCTCAGAATATCTGGTGTTATATCCCTGCCACCAAGCCCGGCGATATAGTTCTTGACCGGTGGTCTATCACTGCTGTTATAAAGAGCGGCTTTCACCTCGCTACCTATCGCACCTCCGAAGCCGCCGGTGTAGCTCCTGTCAAACACACCTATAAAACTGGCCTGCTCCGCAACCCTTCGTACCTCCTCATACGGGAATGGCCTGAAACTCCTTATCCGAAGAACACCGGCCTTTTTCCCTTCTTCTCTCATCATATCAACCACCTCCATGGCCGTGCTGGCCACAGTTCCTGCAATGACCAGAACGACCTCAGCATCTTCTGTGCGGTACTCCTCGACCAGACCGTACTCTCTTCCAAAGGTCTCGCCAAACTCCTTTCCGACCTTTCTTATGACATCCCTCGCTTTATCCATCGCCTCTGAAATCTTGTATCTGAACTCCATATAGCCCTCCGGCATAACGAGGGAGCCAAAGCCCATCGGTTCTCCTGGCTTAAGCCGGAACTTTGGTTCATATGGCGGAAGGAATAAGTCCACGCTCTCCTGGTCCGGAATCTCCACCGCTTCCATCGTGTGAGAGAGGATAAAGGCGTCTTCAATGCTCATGGCCGGAAGATTTACTGTCTCAGCAACCTTGTACGCCTGAATTATCGTATCCAGCGCTTCCTGATTGCTGGCCACATAGAACTGCATCCAGCCGGTGTCTCTCTGTGCAATACTGTCCTGCTGGTCTGCCCATATGCTCCATGGGGGGCCCATCGCTCTGTTCACATCGGTCATTACGATTGGCAGCCTCGCACCGACGGCCCACATCAGAAGCTCATGCATGAGAGCAAGGCCATGGGATGAGGAAGCGGTGTATGTTCTCACACCCGTGTTTTCGGCCGCAATGCACGCAGCCATTGCACTGTGCTCGCTCTCCACTTTTATAAACTTTGCATCCAGCTCTCCATTGGAAACCATCATGGCCAGTTTCTCGATTATCGAGGTCTGAGGGGTTATCGGATAGGCAGCAATCACCTTTGGCCTTGATAGTCTGGCGCCGTTTGCAGATGCTGCGTTCCCTGTTATTACCTTCTTTACCATGTTTATTCCTCCTTTACCATCTGAATGGCATCCACCGGGCACTCATTGGCGCATATTCCACAGCCCTTGCAGTGGTCATAGTCGATTACCGGGGCCTTATCGATCATCTGCTTTATCCTATCGCTGGTAGCTGCATAGTTGCTTCCATCCTCAAGCCTTATGGCCGCATCAGGGCAGAACTTCCAGCATATCATGCATCGGGTGCATTTCTCATAGTCAATCACCGGGCGAAAGGTCCGCCATGTGCCTGTGCGGTTCGCTATGCTGGATTTGTCAGCAATGGGGGTTATCGGTATCTCGTCAAGGTACGACATCTTTACTCCTCCTTTATCTCATTATAGGCGTCCTCTGCCGCCTGTGCATTGTTCTCCTTCTTTACCGGCGCTAGCTCCATTATGCTCTTCTTTGCGCTCTCTATTGAGAAGAGGCCACTTGCCCTTGCAAAGGCCCCCACAATCGCCGTGTTCACAATTGGGGATGCCGTGCTGCCAAGCCTGTTTCGTATGGCGATGGCCGTTGCATCAACCGTGACGAGCTTTCTGTCCGTCTTCAGCATCGCCTTCATCTCGCTCGGCGTCTTATCTGTGTTCACAAGAACAACCCCGTTCTCCTTGAGACCCGCAAGAACATCAACGACCTCCAGAAGAGCAGTGTCGAGAATTACGACATAGTCTGGCTCGTATATCTGGCACTTCGTTCTTATCGGCTTTCTGTCCAGTCGTGTGAATGCCGTTACCGGGGCACCTCGCCGTTCTACACCAAAGTATGGGAAGGCAGAGACATCATAGCCTTCGGAAGCAGCGGCAACAGCCACCATTTCTGATGCAATAACAGCTCCCTGACCTCCCCGTCCGTGGAAGCGTATTTCAATCATTCATAACACCTGTGGAGGCATAAGCATCATTCTTTATTTACTTTTCCCGTCAGGCCATGTCATCTGTCAGAATGTGGCACAGTGGGTCAAATTGTAGGCCACGCAAACCATAAATTACAACAGGACTTTCCTGCCATGTGAAAAGGAGCCTCTTCCCTTACGATAGAATGCGGCCCTCCCAGAGAGAGTTCTACGCCGCAGCGTCTTCCGCAATCAGAAGAAAACGCATACTGCTGGCCCATGTGCCCACCGGGATAGGGAAGACAGCAGCCGTCCTGACGGCCGCCCTTGAGAATGCAGGGGGAAGAAAGGTACTCTTCCTGACAGCAAGGAGGAGCCAGCACCGGGTTGTAATAGAAACCATGGAAGAGATCGACCGAAAAAAAGAGGGCGGGAATACCGGCTGTGTCAGCATCATTGCGCGAAGAGAGATGTGTATAAACCCCTCAGCCACATCCAGTAGCGACCACGCAGCACGATGCAGGGAACTCGTAGAAAGCGGTAGGTGCCCGTATTACAGAGAGTTTAAAAGAAAGAGGGAATCTCTCCTTGAAGAGCTGAGCGGGATGGCTCTTGATGTCGAGAGGCTTATGTTAACCGGCGAGGAGCAGGGGATATGCCCCTACTATCTGGCTCTGGAAGTTGCAAAAAGGGCGGATATGGTCGTGGCGGACTACAACCAGATATTCTCCTACAGGATAAGGGAGTCGTTTCTCATGAAATTGGGGCTTACTCTGGATAATACAATTCTTGTAGTGGATGAGGCGCACAACCTGCCGAACCGAATACGGAACACCCTTGTTATCCGCCCGGAATGGGGTTTGAGAGCAGTGCTGAGAAAAGAGAATAGGGAAGAAGGTAAGGGCTGCGTCATACAGACGGCTCTGGAGGTGCTGGATCGCCTAGCCACCATGTTTCCGGAGAAGGAGGAGCAGATAAGACCTGAAAACGCCACAGCCCTGTGCAGGCCGATACTCTTTGAAACTGGCAGAGGGGAGGAGAAGGAGATGCCTCTGCAGACCCTATCCGAAAGCGAAGGGCTGTTCAGACCTGAGGTCGAAGGGATGCTCTCGTCCCTGCAGCGTTTTCTGTCGCTCTGGTGCGATGAGACTGCACATGTTGTGAGATTCGCTGGGCCGAGAGGGCCTTATCTGAAGGTTATGGATGTCAGGCCATCCGCATCACCTGTATTCTCCAGCGTTTCCTCTGCCATTCTTATGAGCGGTACATTGCACCCCGGCAGGTTCTACAGGGATGTCCTTGGTATTCCGCCAGATAGGGCGAGGATAAAGAGGTTTGGATGGCCATTCCCCCCGGAGAATCGCCGAATATTCATCGTAGAGGAGACGACCACGAAATACACCGAGAGAACAGAAGAGATGTATCAAAGGAGCGCAGAAATCATAGAGGAGGTGGTTAACAGCATTCCCGGAAACACAGCTGCGTTCTTTCCTTCATACGAGGTTCTCTCTCAGGTGGAGCGCCTTCTTCATACAGAGAGAATGGAGGCCCGTCTGATAACCGAGAGAAGGGGGATGTCAGGTCGGGCGGTGAAAAGGGCACTCAACACCATGAGAAGAGAGGAGGGAATCCTGCTCCTTGCGGTGCAGTCTGGATCCATGGCCGAAGGGCTGGACTACTCTGGCTCCGCACTTTCTGGGGTTATAGTGGTTGGCCTTCCTGTCCCTCCGCCTGACCCAGAAAGAATTGCGCTCCAGTCCATTTATTCAGAGATGTTTGGCAGGAATTCTGGGTTCAGGTATGCGTTTCTCCAGCCCGCTGTAAACAGGGTCATTCAATCGGCCGGCAGGCTCATACGGGGCGAGGAGGAGAAGGGGGTTATCGTACTGATGGACCATCGCTTTTCGGCCAGACGGATAAAGTCCATGCTTCCCAGGGATTTCAGGCCGGAGATAACGGAAACGGTCGGAAGAGACTGTACAGAGGCCTTCAGGGAGTGGCAAGAGGCGGAAGAAACTCCTTAAATATCCGCGGCATTCCTCAGGCGATGATTGAGATTCTCAGGCGATTCGGCCCGGCCGCCATAAAAACATGGAAGACAGAGTATTTCACAGTAAAGACACCTACAGTTCTCTATATCTCATCCGGGCGTCTGAAGGCGCCTGAATGGGCAGAATGCATCCTGTCCGATGGATCTTTTGCCGGAGAAGGGTGTGTCATAAATACATCCGGGTCGCCGTTTTTTCCGGTAGAGAGCAGGGGGTACTCCATCCCACCGTATGAAAAGCGGTCCAGCACTCTTCCTATACTTCCTGCGTTCTACGAGAACGAGCATAGTGCGGTCGTCTATGAGGCAGGAAAGGCCCCTCTTGGAAAGGATCTGTATGTTATACCGGACGCATGGAGGCTCTTTCAGGAGTCAGAAGGCCTGCTTAAATTCGTTTTTGAGCTGAGGGAAAGGGTGGGAAATCTGCCGATGATATACGCTCCGGGCGTTATGCTGCCGAATCGGATTCCGTTCCTTATATATGCGGGGATTGACCTGCTGGACAACACTATTGTAAATCTTTATTCTCACAGAGGTAGAATGCTCCTGCCAGATGGCTACACCTCATTTCAGAAGGAGCTCCTGCATCGAAATAGCGCAGATATCTACGAACACAACAATCTGGTGACAGAGGAGCAGATGTTTCTAACCAGAAAAGCTATAGAGGGCGGGAGGTTAAGGGAGCTGACGGAGGTAAGAGCGCCATCGTCTGCAGAGCTTGTTGCTGGCCTCAGGATAATGGACCATACCTTTTATGAGTATGAAGAGACGGGGTTTCCGGTAACAGGCGACCGGGTGCTGGCCTACACCTCTCAATCACTGAAACGACCGGATATTGTGCGCTTTCAGAGGAGACTTATAGAGAGATACACTCCGCCTGAGAGAAAAATACTTCTGCTTCTTCCATGCTCGGCCAGAAAGCCCTATTCCATGTCCAAGAGCCACCAGAGGTTTGCAAGCGCCATAGAAAACTCTGGGATTAAAGGGAGTGTTCATGAGGTAATCATAACATCGCCGATGGGCCTTGTTCCCAGGGAACTGGAGATGTACTACCCCGCATCGGCCTATGATATCCCGGTTACCGGGGACTGGACATACGAAGAAAAGCAGACCTCCATATCGCTGCTGAAGCACCTTATTGAGGCAGGAGAATACGACGATATTATCATTCACCTTGACTACGATTTTGTTCCAGAGCATATCGACGGCATCCAGACCGTGCAGAACGGGAGGCCTGCTTCGAGAGAATCCCTTTCCAGTCTGGAGAAAATCTTGAGGAATCTCAGGCCAAAAATGCGGCAGGGGAGGGCGGAATACGAGAGGAGCAATATGCTGGCCAGAGCGCGGTTTCAGTTCGGGAAAGAGGCCGCAGAGCGGCTTATGGATGGAGCAACGGTAAAGGGAAGATATCCCTTCCTCAAAATCATTGGCTATGACAGAGGGCAGAGGGGCATGCTCACTGAAAAAGGCATGATATCGCTGACTCTAAAGGGGGCAGAGAGCATTGCAGAGGCCGGCGCATACACCGTTGAGATACAGGACTTCCCCGTAACTGGGAGTATTTTCGCAGTTGGCATAGACTCGGCCACCGATGATATTCGCATAGGAGATGAAGTGGTTGTGGTGCATAAAGGCGAGGTCCGTGGAGTTGGCACTGCGCTCATGAACTACAGGGATATGATCGAGGGAAAAAGAGGCGTTGCTGTTAGAATAAGGCATCATAAAAGATAATGGCTGTCAGGAGGTAAATGATTTATAGATTTATATTACCTTACCTATGTCCATACGGTGAAACTATGGATATAGTGCTCTCAGTAGAAATAATACTTGCGATATTCACAGGCGTTCTCGGTGGACTGCTAATCTACAGGAATAATAATCTTATGGTCGGTATTATCTCTCTGCTTGCGTGTGCTACCATAATATTCGTGGCGATAGCCTTCTGGTGGGGTGTGCTTGTTACTGTGGCGCTCATTGCGGCTATAGGGGCCTATTTCTTTCTGGACAGTCAGGGGTATATCTGAAAGGAGTACTTTCACCGACCCCCTGTGTTCATCCATTTATATACCTTCAACATAGTGTTTATTGTGGTAAAATGGCAGACGAATACTACTACGATGATGAAAGCTGGGAGGATGTATATCGGGCCCTCGGCTGCGATATCGGCCTCGACCTGTGAAACCCCTTAAATCGATCAGATTCACCTCTCTCCTTTTTTTATTTTTCCATGAGTACAGAGATCATATCGGGAGCAACTGTGGGCAGTATGTGACCGCACATAAAAGAGCACAGGAAGAAATAGATGGTGCGTATTTCTATAAGCTGCAGAAGGTTTGAGCAAGATTTATAAGACTTCAAGGAGTGATGAAATTTCTCATACTGAACAAGTATGCAGGCCAAAGTCCATTGAAATTCCCCGGAATTAATTACCTAAGTATCTAAGATGGTGCAGGTGCCGGGATTTGAACCCGGGCGGTTGGCTTGGAAGGCCAAAATCCTAACCAGGCTAGATTACACCTGCGTCTGCTCGCAGTAAAATCATATGTGATATAAAACTTTTGATTGAAGGCTGCATTGCCAATTTATAGCTAGTTAGGGCAAAGAGGTCAATTAAGATAAAAAGTGGCTGACAGCGTTCCGATGTTCCCATAGGCTCTCGCACTATAGTACAGACCGGAACGCAGGTGGGCTTAACTTCCGGGTTCGGGATGAGACCGGGTGTGACCCCACCGCTGTGGCCGTCATACCAAGCAACGCCATCAGCCGGTTCTATTTAAAGATTTTGTTGGGCATGTTAACACCTCTCCTCTATCTCTCATGTAACCACTGCTTTCCTGAATGTTCTCCACGCCAGTATGTAGGTCAGGAGAGAGAAGACGCTGAGGAACAGGAAGGAGCCAATGACATCACCAGTGGAATAGGCGTAATGCGTCCCCATTGCATAGAAGTCCGGGCCAATCGCAAAGTATCTGAGACCGTTAACCAGATATGTCAGTGGATTCACCTTTGAGATAGCGTTAAGCCAATCAGGCATCATGGCTGCCGGGTACAATGCATTGCTGGAGAAGAATATGGGCATGGTGAGCAGTGTCATCACCCCCTGAACCCCTTCCATGCTGTTGAGCCTCATGCTTATGGTTGCCGAGAGGAAGAGAAAGCCTAGCGAGAAGGCGCTGATGAAGAGCAGGATTCCAAGAATGGATATCAGGATGTGAAGTGCACCAAAGCCAGAGAAGAATGCGACACCTATCAGCAGGCCAACAACCAGAATAATAAGGCCCTGAATTATTGATTTTGTAAGCCCGCTCAGGGAGATGCCGAAAAGGATGTGCATGCGCGACATCGGCCCGGCCATCATCTCCTTCATGAGTCCCCAGTTCCTGTCGAAGAGGAGGGTTATTCCTCCGAATAGACTTGTGAAAAGAGTGGTCATAGCAATCACGCCTGCACCCATGAATGTCAGGTAGTTCACGGTCAGCGCACCGGGGTGCTGTGGCAGAAAACCGCTCAGGCTGTCAAAACTGGACGACATGCCAAAGCCAAAGAAGAGCATCCAGATGATCGGCTGTACAAGGGAGGAGAAGAGCATGGCCCTGAATCTGACGAACCGCTTCATGTCCCTCCAGTAGATGGCCAGAAACTGCATATCCATTCTATCGCCTCCTTGCCTTTCGGAACCCAGCGCCGTTCTTTGTGCTTTCGTCCCGCAGTTCTCTTCCAGTGTAGTGAACAAAGACATCGTCGAGTGTCGGTTTTTTCATATTTACCCTCTGTATTTCTATGCCTGCCTTATTTATATGCTCTATGATGCGTGGGAGGAGTGATGTTCCGTCCGTATTCAGGCTGAGTTCCAGGCCCCTTGCGGTTATCTTTGCACTGCTGACTCCGTTGATGCTGGTAAGAATATCTGCCACCTTTTTGTTGTCCCCTGTCTCCAGATACACCATGTCCTTTCCAAGGCTGTTCTTGAGCTCCTCTGCAGTCCCTCTTGCGATTATCTCGCCGTGGTCTATGATGTTTATCCGGTCGCTCAGGCTGTCCGCTTCATCCATGTAGTGGGTTGTGAGGAATATGGTCGTTCCTTCTTCGTTCACCTTCCTTATGTACTCCCAGATTCTCATGCGCGTCTGCGGGTCCAGCCCTATGGTCGGCTCATCGAGAAAGAGAATCTTCGGCCTCGTCATAAGACCCCTTGCGATTTCCAGCCTCCTCTTCATGCCGCCGCTGAGGTTCTTGACAAGCTCCTTCCTCTTATCCACCAGCTCGGCCAGTTCCAGCATCTCTTCAATCCTCTTTTCTCTCTCCTCTCTGGGGAGTGCATATATTCTTCCGTGGAAGTCGAGGGTCTCTTCTGCGGTCAGGTCCCTGTCCAGCACCTCGTCCTGAAAGACTATGCCTATGGACTTTCTGATGCTTTTCTTCTCCTTTTTCAGGTCATAGCCCGCAATTCTCACATCGCCTGTCTGGAGCGGCAGCAGGGTTACCAGAACGTTTATGGTGGTGCTCTTTCCCGCACCATTCGGCCCAAGGAAGGAGAATATCTCCCCCTCCTCAACGCTGAAATCTATCCCTTTCACCGCTGTGAAATCACCGTATCTGTGCTGCAGATTCTTAACATCTATTATTGCGCTCATTCGTTCATCTCCTCCATTCTTTTCAGCTTCTCTCTTGCTTCGGACACAACGCCGGCAATCTTTTCAGAGGGCACTCCCTTTTCCATGAGTTCCTTAACATCGATAAACAAAGGAAGCAGGAGCTCCGCAATATTCTGACTGGAGCCTGTTTCAAAGGTTTCATGGGCAATAGACATCATTTCCATGATCTTATCGGCATACTCTCTCTTAAGCGCCTGAAACTCTTCCATTTTTTTCATGCCAGTGTCTGTGATGCTGTATAACGCCTTTTCGCCCTCGTTCCTTCTTTCTATCCAGCCCTCTTCGGCCATGGAGCTCAACATCGGATATATGGTGCCGCTGCTTGGCCTTCTGCCGGTTATCTGCTCTATTCTCTTCATCAGGTCATAGCCAGTTACCTCATCCGTGCTTATTATTCGGAGGGCCAGCATCTTTATCATTCCTCGCTTCATCTGATTACCTTCTTATGTATCTATACCGACATATCGATACCGATATATAAGGCTTTTGCTGAAGTTCTCTTTAAGCGGTCTCCTACCCGATTTCACCCACTTTCGGGCGGAAAATATTTAAACTATGATTGCTTACGGGTGGGTGCGAGTATATCGCAATAGAAAAAGGAGGCAAAAAGATGCTGATAAAGAAGTCCGAGGTTAAGGACAAGGTGAAGGGCGACATGAGAATCTCTGGAGATTTCTATGATGCCCTTGATAAGTATGTGGCTGATGCTATAAAAGCAGCAGAAAAGAGGGCAAAGGAGAACGGAAGAAAGACCCTCAAGCCATACGACCTGTAAAACCAAACACCCTTTCTTTTTTTATTTTTTATGTCCATGTCCATGAAAGAGTTTCTCGAAGCCCTTAGGGGGAGTCCTCCAGAGCAGTCATCCGAGAGATATATCGCCGCATGGACGGAGCCGGATATTCTGGAGGGAAAGAGGGTCAGTGCATTTGTTCTCATCCTTCGCACAAAAGGCTGTTCATGGGCATGGGATTCCGGTGGATGCACCATGTGCGGCTATGTGAACGATTCCTCGGCCACTGCAGGGGAGAAGGAACTGGAGGCACAGCTGGAAAAGGCGCTTTCTGTATATTCTGGAGAGCCGTATGTCAAGATATTCACATCCGGCAGTTTTCTGGATAAAAAGGAGGTTTCGCCATCTTTTGCGGAAAGGCTCATTGAATCGTTTGGAGCAGATGCCAGACGCATCCTTGTAGAGTCACGACCAGAGTATGTGACCGCAGATGCCCTCCGTCCTCTAAAAAAGCATGTGGACGAGCTGGAGGTTGCACTTGGCCTGGAGAGCAGCAGCGACAGGGTAAGGCTGCGAAGCATAAACAAGGGATTTACATTCGATGACTATCTCAAGGCTCTGGATGTGGTAAAGAGTGAAGGGCTCATCTCCAAGACATACCTGCTCCTGAAGCCGCCGTTTCTCACAGAAAAAGAGGCGTTGAAGGATGCAATGCAGTCCATAAAGGCTGTGGATGGAATAACAGAAACAATATCCCTGAATCCAGTGAACATCCAGAATAGAACGCTTGTGGATTATCTATGGAGAAGAGGGATATACCGGCCTCCATGGTTATGGACGCTTCTTGAGGCTCTGAAAACCCCGACAGAATCGCGCCTGATGTCTTCCCCGACTGCTGGAGGAGGAAACAGGGGTGTGCACAACTGTGGAAGGTGTGATAGAGAGATAATAGAGAGAATTGAGGAGTTTTCCATGACGCAGGACCGCACCCTGCTCGATATGGATGATTGTGAGTGCCGAAGGGAATGGGAGACATTCATGGATACTGAGGAATTTCTGGGGCTCACCGCAGACATCGGCAGAATTCTGAACTCTGGCACGGAGCAATCTTTTTAAATTCCCGGATTATACAGAATGAGGTGAATAGATGAGAGAGTATGACATCAAGAGAGGCCATTTTAAGAACATAGACGGAAGGCTGGAAGAGATAATGAAGGAGACCTTTGGGAGCGTTAAAAGGAACGGCGAGTTTCTGGAGACCTCCTACGGTGCTCTGACATATCTCCGCGCGAAGCTTGAGGGAAAAAGCAGACTGATTGTCGATTCAGAGACCGATAAAAAGGCGGATATGGAGACCGCAACTAGGACGATAAAGGCCTACAACGAGTTTCTTTTCAGGGTTACGGGAATGACCGCAAAGCAGAGGGGAAAAAAGGAGCAGGAGAAGATAAAAAAGCAGGCAAAGCTGGAGGCAGAAAGCGACTGATCACTGCCCGAAGCGTCTGTTCCTCATCTGATAGCTCCGTATTGCCCTGAGGAAATCTATCTTTCTGAAACCGGGCCAGTATACATCTGTGAAGTACAGTTCACTGTAGGCCATCTGCCATATGAGAAAGTTGGAGATTCTTATCTCGCCGGATGTGCGGAGTATAAGGTCTGGGTCGGGGAGTTCTGCAGTGTAGAGGTGCTTACTGAACAGCTCTTCAGTGATATCCTCTGGCTCTATCATTCCCTCCTTTACCTCTCTCGCTATCTCCTTAATGGCATCCAGAATCTCCTCTCTCCCACCATAGGCCACTGCAATATTGAAGAAGTACCTGTCATAATTCTCAGTGCTTTTTTCTGCCTTTTCAATCGCTTCTATCAGGCTTTCTGGCAGGAAGTCCCTCTTTCCAATAACCCTTATGCGTACCCTCTCTCTGTGCACCCTCTCGTCGGTGAGGACCTTCAAGAAGGATTCCTCAAAGAGGCGATAGAGCATATTTACCTCTTCCTTGCTGCGCTTCCTGTTTTCGGTTGAGAAGGCATATACCGTCAGAACCTTTATGCCCAGCTCCTGACACCACTCAACAACCTCCTCCAGTTTATCCTTTCCTCTGAGGTGTCCCTCCACTGTCGGCATCCCCTGTTCAGTTGCATATCTGCGATTCCCGTCCATGATTATTGCGATATGCTCTGGCACAGGCTTCTCTATAATCTCCTTCAGCAGTCTCTTTTCATAGGCCTGATAGGCCGCTTCGGATATGGTCCTGCTCATCTGTTTTGACACCGAAACACTTCCTTAATCGAGAACGAGCGGCTCGCCGGGTCTGAGGGCCTTTACATCCGCCTTTCCTTCGAGCATTCTTCTGAGGTCCCCGGGGTCCTGCTTGATCGGGGGCCATGTATTGTAGTGCATCGGTATAATCGTCTTTGCGCCGAGCCATTCCGCTGCAATGGAGGCCGTATACGGGTTCATGGTGTAGAGATCACCGATAGGCAGCATGGCCACCTCCGGTTTATGGAGTTCCCCGATGAGTTTCATGTCGGAAAAGAGGGCGGTATCGCCGGCGTGATAGATTGTGTGCCCATCCATGGCAATTACGAAGCCACCCGGAAGCCCGCCATCCACCTTAAATCCGGTTTCGGTAATCCCGGACGAATGCACCGCAGGAACCATTGTTATACTGCTCTTCTCCCTTTTCAGCGTTCCACCGAAGTTCATGCCGACCGCCTCTGCACCCCTGCCAGAGATGTACTGCGCAAGCTCATATATGGCAACCACAGGAACACCGAGCCTCTTTCCAATGGGAATCGCATCTCCCAGATGGTCTCCATGACCATGAGTGACGCATATCAGATCACACTCCACATCCTCTGGTTTTACCGGGGCCAGCGGATTGTTGCTGAGGAAGGGGTCGATAAGTATCCTCTCGCTCCCTTCTATCAGAAATGCCGAGTGGCTGAGCCATGTTATCTTCATACTCATGGTTGCTGAATTGCAGGGTGGTATATAGTTTTTTTGCACCAAAACCTTTAATGTGGAGTACGAAAATAAGAGGCGATGGCGATGGAATTAAATAAGCAAAAAATATCTTTACTCCACACCTCTGCTCTCTAATTTTTAAAAAGTTTCCGCAGTGCATTTTCTCCTCCAGACCAAACAGTAATTTTCATACAGCGCAAAAAGAAACACCCTCTCAAAAATTATTAATACACCCTGTGATTTAGGCCTGTTTAGTTTAAAATAGGTGAGCCTATGAACAGAGAGCAGGTAATAAAACTGAAGGTCAAGGATGTCATGAACCGGGAGGTAGTAACCGCACATGTGGACGACCTATTATCGAATGTTCTGTCACTGATGCAGAAGAAGGATTTTAGCGTGATTCCTGTGGTAGATGAAGATAACCGATTTCAGGGGATAATCTCATATGACAGTCTGAACAGGAGAAGAAGCCTGCCGATAACAGCGAAGGCGTCCTCGGTCATGACAAACTGCCCGGAGGTCCAGCAGAACGATGCTGTTATAGATGTTGCTGAAAAAATGATGTCAAACGAGCTCAGAGGTATTCCCGTACTCTCAAAGAAAAAGGTTGTCGGAATAATAACTGTGAGCGACATTATTACGGCTTTTAAGGGACTCAAAATAATGAAAGAGATAAAGAATCGGGAGATCATGAACGATAACATCCCGGGCGTATCTCCAAAGGACACCGTTGCCAGCACCAGAAAGATACTTCAGGATATCAACGAGAAGAACATCGCTGTGGTGGACAATAGCGGCCGTATGATGGGTGTAATCGGTCTTAAAAACATTGTAAGAGCAAACTATATTGATAACAGAAATCATACACTCAACATAAACAGGAAGTACAGCAAAGAGAGCGGGGCTGAAGATATAGAGGTGGAAGCCCTTATGGTCACACCCCCCATCACACTGACACCAGATGACACCATCCTAAAAACCGCAGAACTGATGAGCAGGCACAACATATCGACAGTCTTTATAACCGATGAAAAGGGGATTTTAAAGGGTGTGGTTAGCGAGTATGCCCTTCTGGAGCTGTTTCATAGCTTCAAACCGAATGATGGGGTTTATGTTCAGATATCTGGGTTATCCGACGAACACCCGGATGTATTCGAGGCCATGTACAGTCTTATAGAAAAAAGCATGAAAAAGGTGAGCAAGCTGTTGAAACCAAAGGTTCTCACCATTCATGTTAGCCGCTATAACGCAAGTGAAGGGGGCCGCCAGAAGTACAGCCTGACGGCAAGACTGACTACAGAACACGAAATGATATACGGCAAGGCCTTTGAGTGGGACCTTTTTAAAGCACTGGATGAGACACTGGAACAGATTGAAAACAATGCCAGAAAGCTGCGGGAAAAGAGAAAGGAACGGATGCCCAGGAAGTAAACCCCTTTTCCTAATCTATTTTCCAGAACTCCTTCTGTATCTCTACTGCCTCTTCAATCTCCTTCTCTGCAGCAACGGCTTTATCCTGAACAAGATCATAGCTGAAATCAATATCCTCCCCCCTGCTCAGGAATGAGACGATGCCAGTAACAACCTCCGCCAGAGCCTTTATATGATAGCCGCCTTCGAGAGTAAGGGCAAGGCCGATATTCATCCTCTCTGCAGCATTGTTGAGCCACTTTATCAGCTCCACATAGCCTGCACTGGAAAGGGAGAGTCCAGCAAGTGGGTCCATGTAGTGTGCATCAGCACCCATGCTTATCAGGATTACATCGGGAGAATACTGAAAAAGAGCAGGAAGCACAATGCGCTCGAACGCCGTAAAGAAACTGCTGTCCCCTGCACCTGATGGGAATGGGATATTTATGTTATAACCTGCCCCCTGCTCCATGCCAGTATCGGAGGCTGCTCCAGTTCCCGGAAAAATCCCTCGCTGGTGCGTGGATATGTATAGAACGGATTCGGAGGAGTAGAAGATGTCAGATGTGCCGTTGCCATGATGGACATCTATGTCTACTATGGCCACCCTTTTCACGCCTCTGGATAGAAGATAGGAGGCCGCCACTGCGATGTTGTTTATGTAGCAGAATCCCATCGCATAGTCTCTTCCTGCATGATGACCCGGCGGTCTTACCAGAGAGAATGCAGTACCATTGGACAGAGCAGAATCGGCTGCCATGATTGCGGCACCAGCGGCCTTCACGGCAATTGGGTAGGTTTCAGGATGCAGGGCTGTGTCTGAATCGATAAATGATCTTCTGGCAAGTTTCAGCATCCTCAGATACTCCTCACTGTGAACCCGTAGAAGAGAATCCTCTCCGGCCTCCTCAGGCGAGATTGGATTCCACAGATTGTATTCTTCCATCTTTTCCTCTATGGCCATGATTCTATCTGGCGATTCGGGATGCCCTGGCCACTGGACATGCCTTATAAACTCGTCGGAGTAGAACAGCCTGAAGTCTCTCATGCAGGAAAGTAATGCTGGAGGTATAATATAAGATTACCCCTCTGCCTTAATTTTCTGAGGTGGCTATCCGCTTACTCCGCTGTCAAATGAAACTATCTCCACCTGATATATCGCTATAACTCTTCCTGAATCATCTTTAACATTGATTGACTCTGTCTCACCAAGTGTTTTCCCATCAGGATATACGGTGAACCACCAGCCGACAAGTTCCTTCCAGTATGGAACTGTTGTGTATCCGTCCTCCGGAGTGGGGTTCTTATCTCCTACATAGACCTTAAGAGGGACGCACTCGTCCTCCGTTTTATTCACAAAGTCCGAGGCCTTACTGTAGTTGGTGTTATCCTTGACCACATCCCAGATATTGGTATCAAACACCTTTCCTCTGTCATTAGGATTGTCAGCGATGGTGGAATGGGTGGCAATATAATTTATGGAGATTCGATCTCCTTCCTGAATGTAATAGGTTACCTCCTTTTTCTCGCCGCCACCCCCGTCTGTGTGAGATGCAGGGAGAGAGATGAAGGCCATCAGAGGCAGGGATATAAGAATAATCACCAGAATAGCAACGAGAATCTTTCCATCTCGAAACCAGTGCCCACAGTGCGGGCATCTGAGCGCATTCGGGGAGACAGGCTTGCCGCAATAGTAGCATTCAATCGTCTTTTTCTTCCTGCCACTCCTTCTTTTGGCCATGAATGGGGATAAAAGATACAATATTTACAGTTATCGGTCGAGAAATGAGAGGTCCGCACCCCTCTTGTTCCATATAATAGCACCATTGCAGAGAATAGCAAGGATTCTGTGATACGGAATTGTCTGGTCATCTGTGTGAAAGAAGAGTTGCCCCATTTCCCTGATATCACTGACCAAAATTGCCAGATAATCACCCGGGACACCGCGGTGTCTGTAATAAATAATACAGTCTTCAGCCCTGTGTTTTCCCGCCCAGAGAATCATATTAAGGGCATCCCTGGCCAGCCATCTCTTTTTTTCTTCCTGTTTATCAGGCAGGAGAACCATAATATACTCTCCTCATAATCAGAAAATAGTATATTGCATAGGCGCCCATGACGATAAAGGCGTTTGAGATGTGCACATAACCATAATTTTTGTAGGCGGCAAGATAGACCTCTATTATATAAAATACATCCACGCCTATATATGCGGCAATGGTTCCTCTCGCCCGTATGCGCAATTCGA
>Ga0114934_10000562_pt1 | contig 23593 bp, 39 predicted proteins | sample 4SBtaG_2_FD_99695 | JGI IMG/M metagenome (GOLD analysis project Ga0114934, IMG submission 99695) | Deep subsurface microbial communities from Kolumbo volcano to uncover new lineages of life (NeLLi) - 4SBTROV10_white metaG | ecosystem: Environmental > Aquatic > Marine > Volcanic ...
CATCATATTATGCTGATGGGTTATGTTATTCAAAAGATGAAATTGATATAGTTAATAAACGTGATAAAAAATTACTTTTTAAAGTTATAGCTCATGAATTAAGGCATGCATGGCAACATTTTCATAATTTTTGGAAAAATAATACAGTTTTAAGAGAAAATGATTCTGTAAAATATGAAAATATTATATATAATAAATTTTTAAAAAATAAGGAAAAATTATATGGGAATAGCATATTGGATATCACCTAAAGGTGAAATAATTGATGTACAACAAAAACATATAAACACTGTAATAAGATACCCTGAAAAATTTGGATTTACAAAACATTTTGTTAAATTTATGTATGATAAATATAAAGAAAAAATTGGTCAAGAAGGAAAAGCAAGAGAAAAGTTGATGCTTGCATTATTTAATGAAGGTTGGATAAGAATAAGAAGATATAAAACATTTTGGTCAATAAATGTTAATAAACTTATTGGAAAACAGAAAACTTATATATATGAATGGGCAAAGAAAATTTTTAAAGGGTTACATGGTTTTAAAGAATTAGATCCTTATATGCCTGTTAAAATTGATCAGAAAGGTCAAAAAATTAAAACTATTGAATTAAAAAAGATGGCTGATTCTGATAAATTTGTTGCTGAACATAAACTTATTGAAACAGTAATTGAAAAAATGGAAAAATTAAAACCATATCCAATAGTTAATGAATATATTAATAATGATGTATCTTTTAAGACTTTTAAAGATTATATTATAAATGGTTGATAAAATATTATTAATTTGTGTAAACTGTAAATATTATGGTGGTTGTAATGAAAATACGCAAGATTATGATCTTTGTATCTTTAATAGGCTTGATAGTTCAAATCTATTCAATCACCTTCAAACAATTTAAATAAGGAGAATTTATTATGTGGTTAGATAATGTTTCAGATATGGATAATATACTTATTTCTTACATAAGAGATAATAAAAATCAAAAAATTGGTATGCTTATTTCTGGTATTAATAAATATAAAAATAATAATGTATGTATTGGTTGGTCTTTATGTAATAAACAAGATCAATTTGATAAATATATTGGTTTTGATATTGCACAAGGTAGAACATATTTAAATGATAGGATATATGAAAATCATGTTGATGAAAATTTTAATATTTTTGAATTTATACCAAAAACAGTAATAAAAAATTTACCAAAATTTCTTATTAAAATTTACAAATATTATAAAAAAGAAGAACTTTCAAATTTAACATCTTTTTTACTTAATAGTTTTTTTACTTTTGAGGATTAAACATTGAAAACATTTAAATCTAAAAATTATAATTTTATATTTAATAAAAAAACAGGATTCTTTGCAAGATGGGGTAAAACAATAAAAGATGATCCTGAATTGTCTCCTTATGGTAATGAAATACTTGATATTGAAGTTACTGATATTTGTAAAGGACCTGGAGGTGTACCATGTCCATTTTGTTATAAATCAAATTCTTTAAAACATACAAACAATATGTCTTTGGAAAAATTCAAAAATATTATTGATAAAATGCCAAAAACTATTACACAAATTGCTATAGGTGCTGATGCTCAATGTACATCAAATCCTGAAATATGGGATATGATGGAATATACAAAATATAAAGATATTATACCAAATATAACAGTTGCTGATATATCAGATGATACTGCTAATAAATTAGCAAAATTTTGTGGTGCTGTTGCTGTATCAAGATATGAAAATAAAAATTATTGTTATAATTCTGTTAAGAAATTGATAGACAGAGGAATGAAACAGATCAATATACATATAATGGTATCAAAGCAAACAGAATCAATGATATATGAGACTTTAAATGATTTTAAAAATGATAAAAGACTTAAAGGTCTTAATGCTATTGTTCTATTATCACTTAAAAAGAAAGGTAGAGGAAAAGGTTTTGATATTTTATCACAAGATAAATTTAAAAAAATTGTACAAACAGCTATGAATAAAAATATTCCTATTGGTTTTGATAGTTGTTCTTGTCATAAATTTCTTAAAAGTATTGAAGGGTCAAAAAATTATTCAAAACTTAAAATGTTATCTGAACCATGTGAATCAAGTTTATTTTCTGCATATATAAATGTTCATGGTGATTTTTATCCATGTTCTTTTACAGAAGGTGTTGTTGGATGGGAAACTGGAATATCTGTTGATACATGTAATGATTTTCTTAAAGATGTATGGTATAATAAAAGAACTGTAAAATTTAGAGAAAATTTAATTAATAATAAAAGAAAATGTCCAATATTTGAAGTATAAAAATGTTATTTATGATTAGAAAATTTTAGGAGAAAATAATGAAACTTATTGAACAAAGTTATGAAATAATTAGTTTACCTGAGAATCTTTTAGAAACACTTGAACAAGCAGGTAGAACATGTTATAAAAGTGAAAATAAAATAACAAAAGAATCATCACCTAAATTTGTAAAAATGCTTATAGATAGTGGTCATCATGCAATGATTGAGTTTGGTGATATAATTGTTAAATTTATTACAAATCGTGGTGTTACTCATGAAATTGTTAGACATAGATTAAGTTCTTTTGCTCAAGAATCTACTCGTTATGTGCGATATGATAAAAGTATGGAATTCATTAAACCTGTATGGTTTGATGAATGTACTCCATATGATATAGATGTATTTAAAAATTTTTTAGTTGATGCTGAGTTAACATATAAAAATCTTTTAGATTTAGGTTGGAGACCAGAACAGGCAAGAGAAGTTTTACCTAATGCTTTAAAAACAGAGATTGTATGGAAAGCTAATATTAGAGAATGGAGACATATCTTTAATTTAAGATGTTCTAAAGCATCCCATCCACAAATAAGATCATTACTGCTACCATTATTAAAAGAATTAAAAGAAAAATTACCAGTAGTTTTTGATGATATTAAATTTTAAAAGGAGAATGTTATGAAAATAAGATGTGGTTTTGTAAGTAATAGTTCATCAAGTTCTTTTTATATATATGGTTCTTCAATAAGTATATATGATAATGATAATAACAATAATAATAAACTAATTGAAATATTAAAAGAAAATTTAAGTAAAGAAGAATATGAAAATTTTAAACTTTATTGTTTAGATAATGATGGTAATATTGATTCAATATATGAAGTAGGAGAATTTATTAAAAATATTTTACCTAAAGAATTTTCTATTAAACATATAAATTATGATGAAGATAATATTTATGTTGGTATTGATCCATCAAGACAAAAAGATAATATAACACATGGTGAATGGAAACAAAATATTAAAAATAAATTAACTGATATTTTTGGTAAAGAAAATTTAGATATGGGATGGTATGAGGATTGTTCTTATGATGGATAAAAAATGTAAAATCTGTAATAATTGGAAGGAAATAGAAAAATGATTGATGATACTGTAAAAAAGGCATTATGTGATTCAATGCTTGCTTCATTAAAAAAACAAATGAAACAATTTACTGATGTTACAAATAAAATGCAAAATACAGTAAATGATTTAGGTTCAAAATTATCTGAAATAACACCAGATGATAATATTAATGATTCTATTAATACAATAACTAATAATGTTCCTGATTTTAGTGCTAATATTGATGACTTTAATGATTTAATAAATGGTTGTACTGCATTTAGTATGATGGGTATTAAAAATCCTGCTGATGCTTTAAATGATTTTTTAAATAATAAAAAACCATCTTTTGGTAATCCATTAACTGATATGGCATTTAATTTATTTGATTTAAGTAAAAAAATTAATGAATTAAATCCATCTAATCTTATTGCTGATATTGATAAATTTATTAATTGTTTAGATGGTGTTTGTGGTTATGATGTAACTGAACAAATAGATGAAATAAATAATACAATGGATAAATCATCATTAGATATTAATGGTAATTTTGATATGAATAATATGATGTTAAAGGCAAATAATAATGATGTTATTGATCAATTAAAATTAATACAAAACAAAATAAGTGAAATAGGTTAATAATATGAAAATACGTAATGGTTTTGTAAGTAATAGTTCATCAAGTTCTTTTATTGTTAAAAATAAAACTAATGAAACAAAGACTATAAAAGATTTTGCAATGGAAACTTCTTTTTTTATAAAACAATTTAATGAAATATATGATTATGAATATACTGTAGATGAATTTATGTCTGGTATTGATCAATATAGATATATATGGAGACCTGGAGAAGAATTAGAAGTTATTTTTGGTGATGAAGATGGTGTTGTAATGGGTCAAATTTATGATTATATGTTAAGAAAATCAGATTATTCAAAATCATTTATGTGGTATTTAAAAGAAATATTAAGATAATAGGAACAAAAATAATGACAATAGGAACAAAAGTAATGAAAATGAATGAATATAAAGGTTCTTCAATTTCTTATAAAGTAGCATGTTCTTGTGGTAGTGATGATTGTAATTGTGGTATTGATTTTGAAATTGATAAAGATTTTGGTGTTATAGTTAATTTTTATAAAATTATAAAATGGGCTGATTATTTTAAATATAATTGGTTTTTTATGAGATGGTGGGCAAGAATTAAAGTTGCTTTAAAAGTATTATTTACAGGTGAAATAAAACTTGAAGGTGATTTTTTTGTTCAAGGACAAGATCATATAGAATCTATTATAGAAATATTTAAAGAAGGACAACAAAAAATGTTACAATGGGAAGAAGAATTTCAAAAGGTAAAGTAAAAAATGAAAATTAGAAATGGATTTGTTTCAAATAGTTCAAGTAGTTCTTTTATTATTGCTATTGGTAAAATAACAGATAAACAAAAATTTCTTGATGAAGCTAAAAAATTTAATTTAGATGAATGGTCATATGAATTGAATGAATATGATGGAAATATTGATCAAAAAGTTGAATCTTTTACATGTAATGAATTATCACTTGGTAAATATAAAGGATTAAAAGCTGGTGATATTGTTGTTAAAATTACTTATTTTGGTAATGAAGGTGATAGTTTTTTCATGAATGAATATGATAATGATATTAATTATAATATAGATTGGGATGATTTTAATAATTCAATAACAAAATTTTTGGATAATTGTAAAAGTATAGAAAATCTTGAAATTTCATATGGAGCAGCAAGAAATGGATAAAAATCAATTTGAAGAATTAATCATGACAATAATTAACGGTTTTAATGATATTAAAGATGCTATTAATAAATTAGAAAAAAGTTTACAAAAATCACAAAAAAATGTTAATATAAAACAAAATGATGATTATTATGGTATACCTTTAAATAGTGTTCATCATCCAAATAATCCTGAAATGATAGCAAGTCCTATTCATAAATGGGATGAAAAAATTAAAATGTGGAGAAAAAATTAAAGGTTAAATATGTTTAGAAATGTATATTATGATTCACCAAAAAATCAAATTCATTTATGGGAAGAAATTAATGGTAATAGAAAATATAGTACTATACCTTGGGTTCCATATTTTTATCAAAAATCAAAAAAGAAAACAGGTATAAAATCATTAGATGGTTTTGATGTAAAAAAGAGATCATTTGATACATATAAACAATATTCTGTTTCTCAAAAAGAAGCTATAAATGTATATGAAAATAAAGTTATACCTGTCATTCAATTTTTAGCAGAAAAATATTCTTGTATATCTGATGATGAATTAACTGTACCAGAACTTAAAATTTATTCAATTGATATAGAAGTTCATTCAGAAAAGGGGTTTCCTCATGCTAATGAAGCTAAATTTCCTATTACTGTTATTAATATAAAAGAATTTGGTGGTAAATCATATTCATGGGGTTTACAAAAGTATAATAAAAAATTTGATATTAAAGATATTCATGATAAACAAATAGATGTTGAATATCAATATTGTGTAACAGAACCAGATTTACTTAAAATTTTTATACATTGGATGAATAGACATCCAGCAGATGTTTTAACAGGCTGGAATATCATAGCTGAAAATAAAAAAAATAGATATGGTGGGTTTGATTTACCATATTTAATTAATAGATGTAAAAAAATATTTGGTAAAGATACAAAAATATATAAAAAATTATCACCTATTAATAAAGTTAAAATATGGAATCAAAAAAGTACTAATACAATGATGGTTGATATTGCTGGTACAAGTATTATTGATTATCTTGCATTATATAAATGGTATACATCAAAAAATCAAGAAAATTTTAGACTTGAAACTATACTTCAAGATGAATTAGATATTGGTAAACTTAATTATAATGAAGTTGGATATGATGATTTGAGAGATTTATATCATAATAATTGGGAATTATATGTTGATTATAATATTTTTGATAATCAAAGAATTGAAGAACTTGAAGAAAAATTAGGTTATATAAAACTTGCACAATCATTATCATTATTATGTAAAACACCAATGAAAAATTATAATTCATCTGTTCAACAAATAGAAGGTTTATTATTAACATATTATAGAAGAAATAATTTATGTGCTCCTTATTTTGCTGGTGGTAGTCAAGAATATTTTCCTGCTGCATATGTTAAAGAACCTCAAAAAGGTATTCATGAATGGGTGAGTGATTTGGATATAGCTTCTTCATATCCAACTAGTATAATTATTTTTAATATGAGTCCAGAAACTTATATGGGTAGAATACAATTATCTGAAAATGAAATTATAAGATGTTGTAAACAAAAACAATTTGATATTGATTTTACTTTTATTAAAACAAATGGTATTAAAAATATTAAAGGTGATCAATTAAGAAATTTTAATTTATTATTAAAGAAAAAATTAATAACTATAGCTCCATGTGGTACTGTTTTTGATAATACTAAAAAAGGTGTTTATGCTTTAGTTGAAAAAGCTGTGTTTTTTAAAAGAAAAAAAATAAAAAGAAAAATGCTTATATTAAAAAATCAATCCAATGATTGTAAAAAAAGTGATCCTGAAAAATCAAAAATGTTAACTGAACAAGCAGAAAGATTTTTTACTACTCAATGGGCATTAAAAATTATATTAAATCAAGCTTTTGGAGTGCTCGCAGTACCATATTCACGTTATTTTAATACAGATATTGCGGAAGCTATAACATCTGCAAGTAAATATACTATTTTACATGGGCAAACTATTGTAAATAGAATATTAAATAATCCAAGTATTGACAAAACTTTTAATGATGAATTAAAAAAAATAGTAAAACAAATAAATGCTTGACAACTTAAACATAATAATATAATAAAAATTTTTAATAAAAAGATGATATCTTTACTTTGGATTTAGAAAAATGGTATATTATTATGTAAAAAAATGTTATTGAAGAGCATATAGAAATTATTGTAATTCTTATAAATTATCTTTATTGAGAGGTAAAAATGAATAAAAAAGGAATAAAAAGTGTAGGCGATATAGATTATGTCGCCTACATTTGACAGATTGATACTGATAGTTTATTTATTAAAAATAAAGAATTTTTATTAAATCAAGGTATGGATGAAGATAAATGGAATAAAATACCTTTTGATGAAAAAATTAAAATAATAATTGGTTTATCAAAAAAACTTGAAACTTATATTAATGATTGTTGTTATAAAGAATTACAACAAGGATTATATAATAGTATAGTAGAACAAGATGATTTTTCTATTATTTTTAAACAAGAAATTGTATGTGAAACTGCATTATTTGTAAGAAAAAAGAAATATGGTTTTCATGTAGTAAATGATGAAGGTGTACCAAAAGATAAAATTGATGTAACAGGTCTTGAAATAATTAGATCTGAAACACCAAGTGCTTTTAAAGTTATTTTAAAAAAGGTTTTGGAAATGATCTTAAAAAATGCTTCTGATAATGAAATAATGAAATATGTAAATGAAAGTAAAAAAAATATTAAAAATGAAGAAGCAAAAAACATTTCAAGTAATATTAGTATAAATAATCTTGAAAAATATATCAGATCTGATGATACACCAATAAAAGGAACACCTTATTATGTTAAAGGTGCAGCAAATTATCATAAATTATTAAAGGTTTTTAATCTTGAAAACAAATATGAAAGAATAAATGAAGGTGAAAAAGCATCTGTTATATATGTTAAACCAAATCCTTATAAAGTAAAAGTTATTTCATATATACATTGGCCTAAAGAATTTGAAGAATATAGTATTTTACCTGATTATGAAAAACAAATAGATAAATTTTTTATTAATAAAATTAAAATATTACTTAAACCTATGAATAGAGAAAATATTTTAACAAAAAATACAACGTTTGATTTATTCTTTAAATAAAGGAGTTTTATGAAATTTTTAGAAAATGTAGAAATTGGTGATGAAATTCTTGTTAAAAGAATAAATGCTTATGGTGATATATCATATTATAAAGATATTATATTAAGAGTATTAAAAACAAAAATTGTAACTAAAACTAATGAATTTTATACTAAAAATGGTGAATCTTTAGAAAATAATGAAAAAATACATAATACTTTGGTTGAATATACTGATGATGTTGAAGAATATATGCTTAGAGAAAAATATAATTCTTTATTAAAATCACTTAGTAAAATGAAATTTGAAGATAATAAAAAATTTGAAAATTTTATTGATAAAATTAAAAATATATATAATGCTAATTTAATAAAAAAAAGAAAATAAATATTATCAGGAGTCGATCAAGGTGACACGTGGCATTTGGAATGCTGCTATAGATTGGTTCAATTCCAGTGCTCCTGACCATTTCATTATTTTATTCAAAATGTCCTCGCTCAGATACTTTTTATTAAAAATTTTATTATTTTATTTAAAATGTCCTCGCTCAGATACTTTTCATAATTATATTGACAATATATAAATCAAGTGTTATTATATTTCTATAAACTTTAAAGGAGAATATAAAAATGGAAATTGAAACTTTAAAAGAATATGATAGATTATATGCATTAGGTATGTCTCCATTATCTGATTTAGAATATGATAATCTCAAAGAACAATTAAAGAAAAAATATCCAACTCATAAATATTTTAAAACAGTTGGTTCTTATGTAAAGAAAAAAGTTAGATTACCTTTTGTACTTGGGTCTTTAAATAAAACAAAACCAGATGGATCATTTCATACATGGAAAAGAAAACATAAAGATGATTTTGTTGTTTCACCTAAACTTGATGGTGTGTCTATTCTTGTAAATTATGATAATGGTAAAGTAAATAAAGCATATCTTAGAGGTGATGGTGAATTTGGTCAAGAAATTACAGAAAAAGCAAGAAAATTTGTTAAATCAATAAAAGAAAAAGATTCAGTATGGACAAGGGGTGAAGTTCTTCTTGATTATTTACCAGAAGGATTTAAAAATAAAAGAAATGCTGTAGCTGGTATTTTAAATGATGATAAAGATAAAAATAACTTATTAAAAGACCTTAAACCTATTTTTTATGAATATCTTAATGCTGATATTGATCTTGAATCAAAAAGATTAAAAGCATTAGAAAGAATGGGTGTAAATGTTGTTGTATGGAAATTATTTAATGATATAGATGAAAATTTTCTTGTAAATTTATTATCAGAATTTAAAGAAAAAAATTCTGATTTACTTATTGATGGTCTTGTTGTTACTAAAAATAAAAGTGATAGAGAAAATGTTAAATATCCTGATCAAAAAGTTGCATTTAAAGTAAATCAAAATGCTATTCCTACAAAAATTATTGATATTAGATGGAATACTTCAAGAAAAGGTAGGGTTATACCATTAATTTATGTTGAACCAACTAATATTGATGGTTCTACTATATCTAAAGTAACAGGTCATAATGCAAAATATATACATGATAATGGTATAACTATTGGAACAACTATAACAATCGTGAAATCAGGAGATGTAATTCCGTATGTGGTTGATGTTATAGATGGTACTACAGCAAAATTACCAAAAAAATGTGATACATGTGGTAAACAATTAACCATGAAAGGTGTAGATTTGATATGTACTAATAAAGAATGTGATGCAAGAACAGTTAAAACATTAACACATTTTGTAAAAACTATTGGTGTTATGGGTATGTCAAAGGCTACATTCAAAAAACTTAATATTAATAGTATAAAAGAATTATATAATTTAACTGTATCTGATATAGTTAAATTAGATGGTTTTGGTATTAAGAAAGCAGAAAATATTATAAATGAATTAAAAAACAAACTTAATATTATGCCTGATAAATTTTTATCAGCACTTGGAATAAGTGGTCTTGGTAATACAAATGCTAAAAGAGTAATGAATTATTTTAATGATATTGAAAAAGTATTTTTTGCAAAAGATTTTTCAATGATTGATGGTATTGGTGATAAAACAAGTGAAAATATTGTTAAAGGTCTTAATAATGGTTATTTAATATATAAATTTTTACTTGAAAAGGGTTTATCATTTGTTGAGAAAGAAGAAGGTTCTGAATTTTTTGGTAAAACTGTAACATTAACTGGTACAGCACCTATTAAAAGAGATAATTTAATTAGAATATTAGAAAGTCAAGGATGTGTTGTAAAAAATATTAGTAAGAAAGTTGATTTTTTAATTACAAATGATATAGAATCAAATAGTAGTAAAGCAAAAAAAGCAAGAAATTATAATATACCTTTTATGTCTTATGATGATTTACTTGAAAAATTAGGAGTTATTGAATAAAAAATATTATTATGAAGAAAAAAAAGAAAATAATTAAACCTAGAGATTGGGCAATGGTTCATTTAATTAATAGAAATGGTGGCGGTATTCATAATAAAAAACATAGTAGATCTTTTAAAAAACAAGAATTAAATAAAAAAATCAAACAGGGAGAATTAGAGGATATTTAGAATGGATAAAGTTCAAAAAGGTGTTAGTATGGCAAAAGCAGAAGCATTTAATCAAATTGTTAAACTTTTAAATATAAATGATTATGATGATAAAGTATTTAAAGAAATTTCAAAAGTTGTAAAATTAACTCTTAATACTATTGAAAAAATTAAGGAAAAATATGTCTCAAAAATTAAATAGTATTATTCATGGTGATTGTATAGAAGAAATTATAAAATTAGATAATAATTCAATTGATTTAGTAGTTACAAGTCCACCATATAATGTAAATCTTGGCAATAATAAATATAACAAAGATGGTTATTCATCATATGATGATAATATACCATATGATGAATATTTACTTTGGTTAACAAAAGTTTTCTTTTTATTAAAACAAAAAATGAAATCTGATGGAAGAATTGTTATTAATATTGGTGATAGAAAAAATGGTGAATTTCCAACACATTCTCATATTATACAATTTATGATAGATTTAGGTTATAAACCTTTTTCTACTATTATATGGAATAAAAACACAACAAGTAATAGGTCAGCATGGGGTTCATGGTTATCACCTTCAAATCCATCATTTCCAACACCATTTGAATATATTTTAATTTTTTATAATAGATATAAAAAGAAACAAAAAAAAGGTATAACTGATTTAACTAAAAGTGAATTTATTAATAATAGTTATGCTATATGGGATTTTCCATCTGAAAAGAAATCAACTATTGATCATCCTGCACCTTTTCCATTAGAATTACCATTAAAATGTATTAAACAATTATCATGGGTTGGTGATACTGTTCTTGATCCATTTGCAGGAAGTGGTACAACAGGTGTTGCATGTAGAAGAACAAATAGAAATTATATATTAATAGAAAAAGATGAACAATATATATCTTTAATTAAAAAAAGGGTAAATCAATTAAATATAGGAGATTTTACTTAATTATGCCAAAATGTATAAAATGTGGAGCAAGGTTACATCCAGATTTTTGTCTTTTAATAAATGAACATGTTGAAAAATGTCAATGTGTTTTTTGTTATACAGGTAAAAATGAAGTAACCATACAAGATGAAAATGGTAATGATATTAGAAAAGTATCTAAACAAGAAGCTATCAATAAATATGCTGAATATATCAATGAACTTTGTGAAAAAAGAAATATTAAATCAATTATTGAAACAGGTAAAAAACCAAAAATAATTTTACCTGGAGAATTTTAAATTTATAAGTAATTGAAATTATTATATATTTAATTTTTGGGTATACTTTTTGCCTAGACGAACCGCCAAAATATTAAAATTTTTATTAAAAAACATCATGAATTTGATTAAATTTATTCAAATATGTGATATAAAATGTATCTATAATTTATAAATAATTGAAATAATTACAAATCTTAATTTTTGGTATACTTTTTACCTAGACGAACCGCAAAATATTAAAGGAGATATAATTGAGTAAAAGAATCATAAAAGGACCAACAACTATATTATATCATACATATGTTGCAGATATGGCTGGATGTGGTTATATTAGATGTATATTTCCATCTATGTTAGTATCACAATATGTTCATAAAAAAACAATAAGATTTATACCATCATATGGTATGTATTTTATTAATGATCCTGCTTTTTATAAAAATCAAATGTTTACAATATTTCAAAGGTCAGCTACACCAGAACAATTAAAATTAGTTTTATATTTTAAACAGAATTTTAAACAAAAAACTAATACACCATTATTATATGAAATTGATGATCTGTTAACAGATATACCTGATTGGAATTATGCTTCTGATTATTATAAAAAATATTCAAAAGTTGCTATTGAAATAATGAAAAATATGGATGGTATGATAGTATCAACTAATAAATTGAAAGAAATATATTCAAAATATTGTTCAAAAATAAAAGTTGTACCAAATCATTTAGTTAAAGGGTTTTGGGGTGAAGCTAAATATATTGAACAACAAAATAAAAAATTAAGAATACTTTGGTCTGGATCAGGTAATCATTTTGCAACTAAAAAAGGTCAAAGTGGTGGTGATTTTGGTAAAGAACTTTTATCTTTTATAAATAAAACTACTGATAAATATCAATGGGTTATAGTTGGTGGTTGCCCACAAGAAATTAAAGAAAATAATAAAATTGAAAAACATGGATGGATACCATTATTAGAATATCCTAACTATATGAAATCATTAAAAATTGATTTAGCAATTGCACCATTAGAACAAAATCTTTTTAATGAGTGTAAATCAAATATAAAAGCATTAGAGTATACAGCAAGTGGTATTCCAGCTATATATACAAACATAGAGCCATATAAAAATATGACTGTTGTATGTGATACAGAAGAATGGATGATTCATCAAATTGAAATGTATTTAAGTAATCCATATAAACTAAAAGAATTATGGAATAAAGATTATAAAAAACTAAAATCACAATTATTTTGGGAAGATAATAATAATTTGACTAAATATTTAAATAAAATGTTTGACATTTTTAATTCAAAGTTATATTAAAGGAAAAGAATTATGAAAAGTAGAATTTATATGAGTGAAAGAAAAGAAAATAAAGACAGAATTTTTGGTTCTGCTAAAAATTATATACCATGTTATATTAATGATGAATATGGAAATATGAAACAAGCTTTATTTACTGATATTGAAATCAAAAAAGCATTAGAAAGAGGTAATAAAAATCCAGAAGATTTTGAATCTCAAAGTTTTTTTGAATCATGGTTGAAAATATTTGATTAAGGAGTTTAATTTTTATGAATTATGATGATGATATAGATAATTTAGAAAAAAATGAATATATAGTTAGAATACCAGTAACAGGATTTGTTGAAGTTACAATTAATGCAGATAATACAAAAGATGCCATTGATAGAGCATTAGATTTAAATGTTGATATTAATGAACCAATGACTTATGATTATGGTGAATTTGAAACTCATGAAATAATTATTGATAAAGATAATACTTTTAATGGTGTTCTTAATGAAATTGAAGTTGAAGAAATATAATAAGTAAAAAATACTTGACATATGATTTAAATGATGTATAATTGTTTTATTAAAGTTAACTTATAAATTTAAAGGAGATTTAACATGTTCAAAAAATTATCAGTATTTACATTGTTTTTTGTTTTTATGTTAACCAGTTTATCTTATTCAACTACAATCACATTAAGAACAATAAAAAGAAGTAAATCATTTACAGCAGATGTATCTGCAAAAAAACCACTTGAAAGTCTTGATAAAAGAAAACTTTATTTAAATGTTTATTCAACACCTTTATTGTTAGATTTTGATAATAAAACATATGATGCTTTTTGTGTTGATTTTTTTGCACATATTCATACAGGTGTATGGAATAATGCAAAATTTTCATCAGCAAAAGATTATTTTAATACTAATTATGTTGATCCAGAAAATTCATTAAATTATGCAATATATAATTTATATCATAATTGGGATACTACAATGAATAATTCAAAATCTAAATCATTTGCACAATTAAATACTTGGGATATTTTATATGATTTTCAACCTATTGAAGATCAATGTATTGATAAAAATTTTATATATTGGAATGTTAAAAATGCATTTGGAAAAAATTATACAAAAAAAGCACATAATAATAGTTTATATCAAAATTGTTTGTTAAATAGTAGATCAAATAGGTCTTATGAAGTAGAAAGTTTTATTGATCAATTTTCAGTTGTTGAATTTGGTGATACACCTGGAAAATATCAAACATTACTTATTAGAAAAACAAATTCACCAGTTCCAGAACCAGCAACACTTTTATTATTTGGTATAGGTTTAATTTGGATATCAAAAAAATCAAAAAATAGTTTACTTTAATATAGATATTGTTTATAATATAAAAAATAAAGCGGGTGTAGTTCTAATTGGTAGAACTTTGGCCTTCCAAGCTGATAGTTATAGGTTCAAATCCTATCACCCGCTCCACAAAATATTAGCAGGGACACAGGTGATGTGGTGACACCAAGGCACTGTAAATGCCCCGTTTCGACTTTGTAGGTTCAACTCCTACTCCCTGCACCAACAAATATTCAATTAAAACATTTTTCCTTATAAAAACACTTCTTGACAATATTATAATGATATGATATGATATTTATAATATTGATAATTAAAAGGAGATTAAAATGGCTGTTAAACATTTTGTAACAAAAAATAATATAATTTGTGGAACAAAAGCAAAAAAACCATTAACAACAGAAGTTAAAGAACTTGTAACATGTAAAAGATGTCTTAAAAAATTAGGTATTGTTATTCCTAAAAAAGATGCAACTCAAAAACCTAAAAAAGATGCAACTCAAAAACCTAAAAATAGAACAATTGAAAAAAATCAAACTAAAAGAAAAAAACCTTTAGGAATACATTATATTAAAGATAAAAAATGGGGCCATTGTCTTAAAATAAATTCTAATGTTTTGTTAAAAATTGGTGATGATCTTGATGATAAAGTTAATGTATTAATTATTATTTCAACAGAAGGTATGATGTCAACAAGTATGAAATTTGCTAATACATTGCAGTTACTTAAAGTAAAAGAAGCAAATTACCTTAGAGGATGGTTTATTAATCATAAAATGCATAATGGTGGTGTAGTATATGTTCATGAGGTTAAAGAAGCATTTGAAAAGGAATAAAATATGTTTTGGTTTAATAAAAACAAAAAAGATAAAGATGATGAATTAAATATCTTTAAAGAAAAAACCAGAAAAAAATTATCATATATTTATCAACATATTAATGAAATATTAATAATGAGTGAAAGAAAAGAAAATACTATTTCTATATCTGTAACTTTAATGAAATATTTAAAAACTGATATTAAAGACTTATTTGATAGTTTAGAATAATTATAAAGGATACATAATGAAAGATAAAAAAATAAAATATGATAAATTAATGAATAAAATTGATGGTAAATTTGGTAAACTTGAAGATTGGTTTCTTAATTTATCATTTGTAAAAAATAAACCACTTGAAGATAAATATTTTACATTATGTAGAATTAAAATAAAACTTAAAGATTTTTTATGGAATGATCCTAAAAATTTTATTGTTAATACATGGAAATATAGAAAAATTCTTAAAGATGATAGATGGTTTGATCATTATCATCTTATGAGTTTACTTAAACATAAGCTTAAAAATGATGCTAAATATTATAGATTATATGGTGTTTCTATTGAATCAGATAAATGTGCTTCACAAATGGAAGAATGTGTTAAACTTCTTAATGTAATGATAAAAGATGAATATGATGAACATGTTATTGATAATGTTAGAAAAAAATATGGTATGAAAACAATTGATGAACTCTTAAAAGAAGATATAAATTTTTCAATAAATGAAAAAGAAATTTTGTTAGAAGATCAAAAAAAAGAATATAGTAAAAATATTAGAAAAGGATATGAAGAAGCTAATAATAGAAGACAACATGATACTAAAAGACTTTTCAAAATAATGTCAGATAATATTTGGAGTTGGTGGGATTGATGTATTATGAACAATTAGATATAATCAATTCTTTTAAAAAGGTCAAAGGTCAAAGACCTGTTAAAAAATTACCTAAACTCACATCAGAAAACCTTACACAAATCAAAAATCTTACAGATAATTTTAATACAAAATGGTCTAATATAGATCCATCAATTTATTTTAAATGTGGTTTAAAGCTATGGAAAACCTTTTCATATTCAAGATTTATGAATAGTGCTATTTTGGAAAAATATATTCATAAAGATAAAATTATAAAAAGAAAAATAATAGAAAAAAATGATATTATTGAATCATTTCAATACATAAAACATAAAAAACATGATTCATTATATTCTTATACAAAATGTAAAGATGGTACATTGTTACATTTATGTTGTCTTGATTTTTTTTATAACAAAATTGATAAAGTATTGATTTCTTATTTAATGTTTTATAATTATTTTAAAGTATCAGAACTTGATAAGAGATATACAAATTATATATGGAATAATAAAAAAGAAATGAAAGCAAAAGTAAAAAGATGGAAAAGAGTAATTCAAAAATGTGAAAATGAAATATTAAAAGGATAAAATTATGAAAATAAATGATAAACCATATATGGATAAACCAAAGAAAAAAGATCAAATTAAAGATCAATTAATATATGGTAATGGTGAAACTCTTGCTGAAAAGAAAAAGAAAAAGAAAAAATATAAAGAAAATAAACTTAATGAATAATACAAAAAATATTATATCATATTCATCATATGATGATTTAAAAAATCATAAAGATGTTTTTTTAAAATTAGGTTTTGAATTAGAAAATACTATGAATAATATTATTAGTAATATTTGGAAAGAAGATCCAAATATTACTTTAAAAAATGATTTTAAAAAATTTACTAAAGATAATTGTATGATAATTATAGCTTATAATAATAGTAATCCTATTGGTTTTATTGTTATTAATACTGATATTAAATTTGAAGTAGGTTATATTCATATGTTATTTGTAGAAAAAGAATTTCAAGGTAAAGGAAATATTGGAAAAGGACTATTAGAAAGATCTAAAGTATTTTTTAAAAATACTAAAGCTAAATCTATATCTGTTGGTACTCCTTGGAAAAATATTAATGGTAAGAAATTTTATAAAAAAATGGGATTTAAAGAAGAAAGTGTTGGATATATGTTAGATATATAAGGATACAATTATGGCTTTTACTAAAAAGAAAAGAAAGGAAATAGAAACTTTAATCTATTCTATATTTGATAAACTTGATAAAACAAATGAAAATACAGATAGATATAAAACTTTTTTTAAAAATTTAAATGATAAACAATTTACTTCTTGGGCTACTAAATTTCTTAAAGATCCTGAAGAAAATTTTTATTTAGAAGTTTTACCTTATAAAAATGAACCTCATTTAAAGGATATTAAAAAAGCTGCAGATATACTTAAAATTCCTTTAGAAGAAACAGTAACTTTTCCTCATTTAGGAGGTATACAAACTCCTAAACCTGTTCCAGTTGGGTAAAAATTGCTCAATTAAAATCCCTTTAATTGCTGGAAACTCTTAACATGTGATGATGAAGACAATCAGCAGCGAAGCCTTAATTGAAATGTATAAATATAAGAAATTCTAGTTAGCAACTAGAAATATAAAAATTGATATTTCTTGAAATCTCATATGCCTTGGAATAGAAATTTAGATACATCCCCGGGGAAGATTTTAAATTTATAAAATTTTGAAGCTTTAGATAATATACATTTCAAGATAGAAAATTTTTTATAAAGACTAGTCATTTTATAGTTTGAAAATAAAACTAGTTTTAATAAAAATATTTTTATATAAAAATTAAGGAACGTTCAACGACTAGTGCATAGCACGTACACCTAAGTGGGTGGAAACAGAGAAAATGTATATAAAATTCCTAAATTCAAAACTCCAAGAGAACCTCAAAATTTTAATCCTACTGTTGGAGAAATACCACAATATGTATAAGGGATATAATTATGACAATATTTCTTAAAGAAAAATATGAATTAAAAGATACTTATGAAAAAAATAAAAATTTTTGGTATATAGATAATTTAATTAAAATTACTAAAAATTTACCTATAAAAACTATGAAAGTTGATAAGAAATTTCTTAATAAAAAAATAAAAGAAAGTTGGACACTTAATACTTTTTTTGATCTTAAAATTCATATAGAAAAAATTAATAAAGCCAATTTAAAATATCCAATTATTATTGATTCTAAAAATAATATTATAGATGGTAAACATAGAATAATGAAGGCTATTCTTCAAAATAAAAAGATAATTAAATTTGTAAGAATTAATAAAATGCCTCCTGCAGATTTTAAATATTAAGGAAAAAATATATGATATTTCTTAATGAAACAAAAAATCTTATATCTTATTCAGAATTTGATGATTTAAAAAATCATAAAGATGTTTTTTTAAATTTAGCTCTTAAATTAGAAAATATTATGAATAATATGATTAATAAGGTTTGGAAAGAAAACCCAAATATTACTATAAAAAATGATTTTAAAAAATTTACCAGAGATAATTGTATGATAATTATAGCTTATAATAATAATAAACCTATTGGTTTTATTGTCATTAATACTGATATTAAAATTAAAGTTGGTTATATTCATATGTTATTTGTAAAAAAGGAATTTCAAGGTAAGGGAAGTATTGGAAAAGGGTTATTAGAAAGATCTAAAATATTTTTTAAAAACACTAAAGCTAAATCTATATCAGTTGGTACTCCTTGGAAAAATATTAATGGTAAAAAATTTTATAAAAAAATGGGATTTAAAGAAGAAAGCATTGGATATATGTTAGATATATAAGTTTACTTTTATAAAATAATTATATATAATATAAAGATATGGAGTCCATTCATCAACTAAAAATCAGATGGACAAATTAATTAAAAATACTTGCAATGATGATAAGGAAGTATAAAAAAGGGAGAATATGCTTATGAGTAAATGGATTAAAAAAGATAAATTTAAATCTTTTGTAAATCAAAGAGAACAAGAACCAGAACCATCATCTAATAATAGTTTTGTTAAAAAGTGGAAAAATCCTAAAATGGGTACTGTTGAAAAGGCAAATGTTTATAGAGTAAGATTATTGCCTGATAAAAATAGTGAATTTTATAAACATTATTATTATCATTATTTTATGACAGATGAAAAACATCATTTTATTAAATGTTCTAAAACAGATGGCATGGATAATTTTTGTCCTTGGTGTTCTATTACACAGACACTTTACAAAGGTAATAAAGAAGATAAAAAGCTTGCTAAAAATTATCAAAGAAAAGAAAGATTTGTTGGAAATATTGTTGTTATTGATGATCCAAGAGATGAAGATGTTGATGATGAATACAAAGTCTCTGGTAAAGTAAGATTATATGAATTTCCTGCAACAATTGAAAGTAAAATTAAGGCTGAACTTACAGATAAAGCAGAAGGATTTGGTTCAGCAGTATTTGATCCAGAAGATGGTCATGATTTGTTAATTAAAATTAAAGCTAAAAAACCTGATCCAAATGGCAAAAGTTGGCCTGATTATTCTGATACAATGTTTGCTAGAAAATCAACTTCACTTGGTACTGAAAAAGAAATTGATGATCTAATGGAAGAGACAACTGATCTTGTTGAATATCTTAAAGATTCTACTCTTAGCTGGGAAGAGCATAAAAAACTTTTACAAATTGAAGGAGTTTGGGAAGATGTAGAAGATGAATGGAATAGAAGAGTTAATGAAACAGAAGATTTAATAAAAAAAGAAAAAAAATCACCTAATGAAGATGTTAAGAAAGTAACTATTAATGCTGATGATCCAAAAGAAGAAAAATCACCGGATGAAGATGATCAATCATTTGATGATGATGAAGATGAAGCAGCATTAATGGCAAAACTTATGGATAATTAAAAAAAATTCTTGACAAACAAAAAAAAGTTATTATATTACATAAAGTAAATAATTCATAATATAATAACTTTTTAATTTTAGGAGGAATAAATGAAAAATTATAATTTTTGTGCTAAAAATCAAGATATTATTAATCCTTTTAGTATTTTTGATATATTTTTTGATACAAAATTTGATGAAAAACTTAAAAATATTGGTGATGGTAAATATACATTAAATGTTCCAGGTTATGATAAAAATGATCTTGATATATATTTTAAAGATAATAAACTTTTTATAAAATCAAAATGTAAAGAAGATGAATGTAATTCTGAATTAGATATATATTTTTATGTTAATAAAAATGTTGATAGAAATAAAACAGAAGCAACAGTTGAAAAAGGTGTATTAACATTAAAATTGTTTGAAAAAGATAAAAATGAAAATATACAAAGAATTGAATTGAAATAAAATATTATCTCTTTATTATTTTTAACCCTTTGTAATGTATAAATAAATAAAAATACATTACAAAGGGTTTTTTAATTTAAGGAGAATATGTTATGGCAAATGGTAAAGCAAAAGGTAGTGGATATGAAAGAACAATATGTAAAATGTTATCAAAATGGTTAAATGGAAAAGAAAAACCTTATGTATGGTGGAGATCACCATCTTCTGGTGGTTTAGCAACTATTACAGCACAAAATCCAAATCTTACGGGTGATATAATATCAGTACTTCCAGAGGGTAATTTTTTAACAGATATATTTAGTATTGAAGTTAAAACAGGTTATCCAAAAAGTTCATTTCATAAATTTTTTAAAAAAGTAAAAAATAATGAAATTTTACAATTTTGGAAACAGGCAAAATTAGATGCTTCAAAAAGTAATAAAGAACCAATGTTAATATATAAAAAGGATAGGAAAGAACCTTTACTTTTTATTAGTGAAAATGTTAAAATGAAACTTTCTAATCTTAAAAAAATAAATAATTTTAGAATGAATATTGAAGGTGAAAAAATTTATATATTTAATATGGAAGAATTTTTTACTATTATTTCACCAAATGATATAATAAAAATAAACTGGAGTAAAAAGTGAAAATTACAGAAACACCTGATACTTTTTTTGATATAATTATAATTTTTCTATATGATATGATAATTAATATTAATGAATCAGTTATAGATAGGAAAGATTTATTAGAAATAGTTGAAATGCTAAAGAAAAAAGGTCTAAAAACTCAATTTATGAATCATTATTTGAGTCTTGATTCACAACAAAGACTTGAATATAAAAGAATAAAAGAGATTTTTTATAATAAAAAATCTAAATTAGTAACAATTAAAATTGTTAATGATTCATCACTTAATGAAGATAATGAAAATAATGAAGAACTTGATGAAAATTTTTACAAACTAAAAGATCAGGTAAGACAAGTTATTAATCTTATTAAAAGACAAAAATATAAAAAACCTTATAAATTAATAAATGATTATACAATAGATAAAATAATAACACATGTGTTAAAGGAGAATAAATAATGGGTGCATTTACAGATGATAATAGGCCAGAAGATACTATAAAAATGGATGGTGATTTAGAACAAAATAAAACAGAAGATGGTTTTCAAACTGATGTTGATGGTGTAAAATCACAAGGAAGCATTAAAAGAGGTAAAGATGAATTTCCATGTTTTGACGTATCATATAAAGAGTTCTATCAAAATATGGAAGGTGGAAGAAGAAGAATTAGGTTTGATAGAGATACTCCACAACAAAAATATTTTCAAAAATCAAAATATCAAAGAAAATTTTATATTAAATATACTGATGATAAAGGAAAAGCATTAGTAAGACCAATAAAATAAAAAGGTAAATTAAATATGTCAAAAACTGTTCTTATTGATGGTAATAATATCATGACAAGAGCATTATATAGTGAAGGTACTTTAATAATAGATCCATCTAACAAATATAATGTACTTGATTATGATTGGAATGAATTTAGATTTAAAATATTTCAATATATATACTTTTCAATTAAACAAGCTAAAAATTGTTCTGAATTAGTATTTGTAATTGATGGTAAGAGACATGAAACTTGGAGAAACTTTAAATGGAAAAGATATAAAACTAATAGAGATAAAAAGAAACCATCTGATAAAAATATTGATTGGGATGAAGTAATGAAACAATATAATAATTTTTCATTAGAATTATCAGAAAATTTTCCTTTTAAAATTATTAAATATAAATTAGCTGAAGGTGATGATATTATTGCAACTATTGTAATGAATACACCACAAAATCATTATATTGTTAGTGTTGATAAAGATTATATTCAATTATATGAACCTAATAGAGTTGAAATTTATAGTCCTTTAAAACAACATACAATTAAACATCCAAATCCTGAGCATTTTATTATTGAACAATGTCTATTAGGACAAGCCAAAGATAATATCTATAATATTTTAACACCGTTAGATTATCCAGAAGATAAAAGAAAAAAAGGTTTTGGTCCAAAAGCACTTGAAAAAGTTATGATAATTGGATATAAAAAATGGTTAAAAGATAATAATTTAGAAGAAAGGTTTGAATTTAATAGAAATTTAATGGATTTTAAAAGAATACCTAAAGAACTTCAAAAAATTATTATGAAAAAATATGTAAAAGAAAATAAACCAGATCCAAATTTAATGTATAAATTTATTAAAAAACAAAATTGGACATTTTTTTTAGAAAATTGGAATGAAGTTGAATATATGTTAATGGAACTTTATTGATATTTTTTATTAATATATAGTATAATAAAGAATTTAAATATGAATAATGATATTAAAAAATGTGGTAATGATTTTGAAGTTATAAATGATGATGTTATTTTACCTTTAAGAGAAACAAAAAAAGTAAAAGGATATAATTTTTCTATTATAAAGGAGAAAAATGTGAAAAACAAAATAAGAGGTTTTGAACCTGTAGTAAAAGAACATCTTAAATCTTATAAAAAAATTAATGATGTTATTTTACCTTTAAGAGGAACAAAACAATCAGCAGGATATGATTTTTTCTTACCAAAAGATATAATGATACTTGGAAAACAAGGAATGTTAATATGGTCTGATGTTAAAGCTTATATGCAGCATGGAGAAGTATTTGAAATATATCCAAGATCATCTATTGCTATTAAATATAATATTAGAATTAAAAATATAGTTGGTATTATAGATGCAGATTATTATTCAAA
>Ga0114934_10000563_pt1 | contig 23575 bp, 24 predicted proteins | sample 4SBtaG_2_FD_99695 | JGI IMG/M metagenome (GOLD analysis project Ga0114934, IMG submission 99695) | Deep subsurface microbial communities from Kolumbo volcano to uncover new lineages of life (NeLLi) - 4SBTROV10_white metaG | ecosystem: Environmental > Aquatic > Marine > Volcanic ...
AGGAAATTCATAGTGTGAATTAAGTAAGGCTGAGCGTACGCGGTCACGTGCTTCTCGAACCGATGCATCTGGCAAACCAACCATATTCCAACAAGGTAAACCGCGTGATAAATCAACTTCGACATCCACTGCTTCTGCATCCAAACCGCGCAGTGATGCTGAAGCAAGTCTGGCTAACATGGTTAAGCTTTTGATTCCAAATCTTTCATATGCTCTTCCAATGTTTTAATGCGTTCGACTAAGTCTTGCATATCCTGTTGGGATTTTTTCAGCATCGCTTCTTGCACCAGCATACGTTCATCTGTGACGACATCGAGCTGCTGCAATGCACCTTCTACAATGGAGCGCACCTGTGATTCAGCCTCTTGCTTTGCCCCACCCAACAAACGTAGTCCACTCGCAATTTTTTCTGAAATATCGTCTAATACTTGGTTTGATGCCATATAGATTTCCCCTTTAAGTCTTATTTATTCATGTGGCCTTTTAAAAAAGCTCGTTTACCAGATGGCATTTTAATTCTTAACCAGCCAGTTGTTTTTGATGGTGATACATCGAGTTTTGTTCCTGGCACAAACCATCCGACTTTGGGTGCTGTGACGGATGCTTTGGCACGAATATAGTGATACTTTTTGAAATTAAAGCGGTCATTGTTTTTTACGCCCAATGCGCTTGTTTGAATGCCTTCAAAAATAGCATCCTCTACAGATTTTTGTCTGCTCATGCCTTTGTATGCGCGCCCTGAAACTGTTGTTAGGCGGGTTGTTTCACTTATGAGTTTCATGCTGCCTGTAAGCTTATTGTTGGAAAACTCTAAGATGTAGCCACTATCTACAGGTTCAATCAGGGTGGCTGATAAATCCATGCCATCCAATGTTTTTTGTGTAGCAATAAGAATTTTACGCATTGAAAATGGCAAACTTTTCTTCTCTGGTGAGAAAAGATATACCGCTCCATCTACAGCTGCACCACCGGCTGCTGCAATCACGGTGCAGCCAGACAAGATGCTTAATGAAAGACAGAAAACAATTATTCGCCCCATCGTTTCGCCTCCATATTCGCTACATGTAAATGGTCTAAAACACGTGATACCATGAAATCAACCAAATCTGAAATGCTTTCGGGACGATGGTAAAATCCAGGCATGGCTGGAATCAAATCCACACCCAAGCGTGATAGTTTTAACATATGTTCTAGATGAATGGCTGACAGTGGTGTTTCGCGCGGCATGAGAATGAGTTGTTTACGCTCTTTAATCATCACATCGGCAGCGCGTTCAATCAATTGCTCTGACATACCATTGGCAATGCCAGCAAGTGTGCCCATGGAGCATGGAATGACGACCATCTGCTGAATGTTGCTTGAGCCAGATGCCGCAGGTGAAAACCAGTCGTATTTATCATAACAACGTAGATTGTTTGTATCACAACCCAAATGTTGAGCCAAAGCCGTAGCAGTTTCACTGGCGGATTCCGGTAAGCGTAAATCACATTCTTGTTTTAAGACAATGCGTGCAGCATCTGAGAGTAGCACATGCAAGCATATATCAGCAGTTAGTAGTTTTTGGATGAGACGCAAGCCATAGGCAGCGCCCGATGCCCCAGTCATCGCAATGATGATTTGTTTTTGTTTGATAGAATCACCCATTACATGCTAAAACTTTCACCCAAATACAAACGTCGTGCATCAGGGTGTTCAATAATTTCATCTGCAGTGCCTTGCACTAAAATTTCGCCAGCACTCATCAAATAAGCGCGGTCACAAATCGATAAGGTATCACGCACATTATGGTCGGTGATTAAAATGCCAATACCTTTATCACGCAATTCAGCGATGATGCTTTGAATATCTTCAACAGCGATGGGGTCTACACCAGCAAAAGGTTCATCCAACAATAAAAAACGTGGTTTGGTAACCAAGGCGCGAGCAATTTCCGTGCGTCTGCGTTGACCACCCGAAAGGGTATAGGCTTTTTGATGTTGGACACCTTCAATGCCTAAGTCGATGAGTAAATTCTCAAGTTCTTCTTCGATTTGAATGCGAGGGAGGTCTAATGTTTCAAAAATAGCCAATAGATTTTCGCGAACGGTTAACTTGCGAAAAATACTTGCCTCTTGGGGTAAATAGCCAATACCTCGGCGGGCGCGCAAGTGCATGGGCAATGAAGTAACATCTTCATTGTCGATAGTGACACGACCTTCATCAGCAGGCACAAGCCCACAGACCATGTAAAAACTGGTAGTTTTACCTGCGCCATTGGGTCCAAGAACACCAATACACTCACCTGAATACACATCCAGACTTATTGAATGAACCACAGTTTTTCCGCCATAACGCTTGCATAAGTGTTCGGCTGAAAGGTGATGGACACTTTGAGTCATGGCTTTTTACCTACAGAGTCTTCTGATTCGATACGCATACGTACGCGTTCGCCATTACCTTGCATGACTTGTGTATGCTCTGTTTTTATATTATGAATAATTTTTTCACCACGAATAACGCCATCGGAATCTTCTACGCTGGCTTTACCAATAAGTGTTAAAATATTATCTTTTTTATTGTATTTTGCTTGCTTGGATGCACCGCGTTTATGCCCTTGTTGCATGCGTACGCGCCCAAATGCTTCGGCACGTTGCAATTCATTGTTTTGATAATAGGCAAGTAGGCGGTCACAGCGTAAGTCGAAGTTTCCACGCACCAAATGTACGCCACCTTTGAATTGTGCTTGGCTACGCAAGTGGTTCACGATCATTTGTTCAGATTCAATGATGACAGCATCTTCAGCCCATGCGATATTCACCATCAGGCATAGCCATAAGGTTAGTAAGAACTTCATTGTAAGCCTCCTAAGCGCTTTGGATGCGAATCTTTTACCCATACATCATGTGCAATATACAACATTTGGCTTTTGCGTTCTGCTTTTAAACCGCGCCCTTTGAATGTTGTATGCTGACCTTTGGCTGTAAATGCATTGGGTACAATAACTTCATCACGCGTACTGTCAAAATACAATGCATTCGTAAGCAATAGCCAATCACGGTATGTTACGCTGACATTACCTTTAAAGTGAATATTCCGTTTGAGCGGCTCAAACCATGCTTTATCACCATGCACTGTGATGACTTCATTGGTTTCTGTAAATAGTTCTAGAACGGGGGTTGTAAGTAACATGGTGTTTTCATGTTGTTTGGCAGACTCAGCTTTTAATCGCCAAATAATGCGTTCACCTTTACGCTCAACAATCAATGGCTTTTCGACGCGTGTGGATGCAGCCTCACCTGTGTCAGTAGTTTCTTCTGGTAGTGCGACAGTATTGCTATGTGACCACATCAAACCCGCAGCAATAATCACGCTGCCAATAGATATGAGCAAACAACCCCACTTTAGGTAACGCCAGTGCCATGCACGCATCAACTATTTACCAACCGCTTTCTTGTGCTGATACGCCATACGGTGTCTGCATGATGTCATCCCAAGCATGGTTGGCAACAATAAACCCTTCACAGGCTTGGCGCACGGCACCATTGCCGCCGGCATAACCAGAGACCCAGTCTACCTTGGATTGAACACCCTGATGGGCATCAGCAGGTGCCATGCTAAAGCGGCATACATCCATGGCTGGTAAATCAATCACATCGTCACCCATGTATGCACAGTCAGATGCTTGAATCCCTGCTTTTTTGCACAGTACCGCAATACCATCGGCTTTTCGTAAACTGCCTTGAATAAGATATTTGATACCCAGTTCTTGGGCGCGATGTTCAACAACTTTGGATGTGCGGCCTGTTAAAATAGCCACTTCTATACCCATACGTTGCAATAGTTTGATGCCATGACCATCGCGCACATTAAATGCTTTGATTTGTTCACATTCATCCGTGAGGAAAATTTGCCCTGCCGTTAATACACCATCCACATCCAAAATAAGCATGCGAATATCTTTTGCTAAATTCATAGGGAATGATTGATAACTATGGCTCATGCGACACCTGCCTGTAAAAGGTCATGTAAATGTACAATGCCTTGCAACTCATCATTGTCCGTCACCACAAACAATGTTGTGAGTTTGTATTTTTCCATGATGTGCACAGCTTCACTTGCTAGATGGTTTGGCACTATACTTCTTGGTTTGGGGTGCGCTAAGGTTTTAACAGAAGCCTCTAAATCAACATCACCCGACTGTAAAATACGGCGCAAATCACCATCGGTGATACAAGCAATCAGTTTCTCATTTTCTTGAACACCTGTCACACCCAAACGATGTTGAGACATCTCTACGATAGCTTCTTTTAAGCTGGCAGATATATCTACCATAGGCAGTTCATCACCAGCATGCATGACATCAGCAACCGTCATTAATTTGCGCCCCAAGCTTCCTGCGGGATGCACGCGCGCAAAATCTTCTTCTTTAAAACCACGTTGTTTCAATATCACCACTGCTAAAGCATCACCCAGTGCCAATGTTGCGGTTGTTGATGCAGTAGGGGCTAAATTCATAGGGCAAGCTTCTTCACGAACAGGGACTTCTAACACCATATCTGCAAACTTTGCCAGTGTAGATGTTGGGTTTCCCGTCATGGCAATCACGGATGCACCCAAACGTTTGATGGTGGGCAGTAAGCCGCAGACTTCATCGGTTTCACCGCTATGTGATAATGCCAACACAGCATCATCACTGGTAATCATGCCCAAGTCACCATGTTGGGCTTCTGCGGCATGGACGAAAAAAGCAGGTGTGCCTGTGGATGCAAAGGTTGCGGCAATTTTTCGCGCAATAATGCCTGATTTCCCCATGCCAACGACGACCAAACGACCTTTTAGATTTAAAATACAATCCGCAGCAGCGATAAAATCATGATTTAATGTTTGTTTTTGTGCCTGTAGGCCTTGAATTTCAATATCAAGAACGGTTTTGGCTTGTTCTAGCCATAATTCAGTATTCATGGTTAACCCCATTCGGATTGCTGTGCAGAAAGTTTTAGGTTGTCTTGTAGCGCGTTAGCATGCTTCTTGAAGCTAGCCATTTCAGCTTTGGGCACAGGTTTTGCAGGTGTGTGTTTTACATGTAGTGGGTTCACGGCACGTCCACGGACACGAAATTCAAAGTGCAGATGAGGCCCAGTTGCCAGACCTGACATGCCGACATAACCAATGATTTGCCCTTGTTTGACGCGCACACCTTTATGAATGCCCCGACCAAACTTACTCATATGCCCATAACGCGTACTGTGATTGCGATTGGTATGGCGAATTTGAACCAAACGCCCATAGCCGCCTTTCCAACCAGCAAAGGTAATGCGCCCATCGCCGAGTGCATGAATAGGTGTGCCGGTTCTTGCTGCATAATCCACACCTTTATGGGCGCGTGTATAACCCAATATGGGGTGTTTGCGGGCTGTTCTAAAACGTGATGATATTCGGGAATATTTTACTGGGGCTTTCAAGTATGACTTGCGTAAGCTTTTCCCATCCAGTGAGTAGTAACCATCTTTGCCGTTTTTGAGTTGATAACGAATAGCATGGTAACTACGCCCTTGGTTGGTAAATACGGCATTCAAAATAGTAGTGCCAATGACTTTTCCTGCATCATTGTATTCTTCTTGATACAACACTTGAAATGAGTCGCCTTTGCGCAAATCACGCGCAAAATCAATATCCCAGGCAAACACATCAACCAAATTCATTGTGGTTCGATCATCCAGCCCAGCTTTGGATGCTGCGACAAACAAGCTATCTGAAATGGTTGCTTGAACATAAACTTGGCGATGTGATGTGGTGTTTTGTTCCAAACTTGCTTGCCAGCCTTGTTCGCTATGCTTTAGGTGCAATTTTTGGCTTGCATCAATATCATAGTACACATGAATGATGCCATCTATATCATGACGGCTAAAGGTATGCCCTGCTTGAATACGTTTGAGTGGATGGATATTTTTTGCAGCAGCTTGCATGGCGACAATATCGTTAAAGTTGAATCCCAAAGTGCTTAATGATGAAATGGCAGAGTCGCCTGATTTCACAATAACCTTCTTTTGAATTTTGGCATGGTTTAACACGTTATTTCTTTCAGTCTTTAACCATTCTTCGTGTGTAAGTTGTACGCTTGCATCGACGCTCAAGCTCGATATGGTTGTTATCACCAATAGCAAAACAAGAGCTGATAAAATGGGGATGTACACCGCTTTTATAGAAAACAATTTTCTCAACAAGCGTTGCGTATGATGCACGATATTCTGTGAGCCAGAAGCGCGGCGTTTTTTGCGCGCAGGTGGCTGCGTAGCGGCTGAATAAGTTCGATTTGCAAAATCCTGTGCCAACATTAACTCCTATAAGGACTTATGAAGTGGCTCATAAGTTGGCGCATGGTGATGGGATATTGAGTATTGTCAAAAAGCATAACTATTTATTGCGAATCAACATTTTCTTTATCGTTTTCACTGACTGCAGTATCACTTTCAGTATCTATCATCAACTCTTGATGAACGAGTAGTGTCATGTGGGTAATCACAATGCATGGAACACTGGCGATAGCAGCCAATAATAAGCCCAGCATGATTAAAGCCAGTAGATGGGCAATGCTGCCCCAAAAGCCAATAGCATCGACGATACGTAAGAATGCTTCGTTGGCAGTATAATCGACCAAACTTAATGTAACTTGTGCCCCTAGCCATAATGGAGAAAGAACCACAACTGCAATGACACAGCTAACCAGCACACCACCTAAGTTATAAAGCAATAAGGTTGGCAGGCGTTGTTTTATTAAATGCCACAAATCTTCTTTTAGATGTTGAACATCCTCACTAACCAACACGACTCGTGCAGCAATATTGAATAGGGCTAACAGCAGAGCTACGGCGATCATACTGTTGAGAAGCAAAAGAGGCACTGCCAGAAGTGATAACCAAATCAAACCCAAAGCGGGGATGTTTGCGAGTGATAAAAGTAGCATTTCACCAAGTAACAAGACTAGCAGCAAGGCAGTTCCCCATGCGGGTAAAAGCATCAATGCACGGGTTTTCCCCCAAGCAAAACGAAATGCCTCCATGCTGTTGGGCATAGCCTCTGATTGTAAATTTTGATGAAGCTGATGTGCCATGGCGGTTAAACCAAACAAGAACCAAAATAAGCTACCTAATACGCCGATAAAAGACATGAGAATGCCAGAAAAGGTATCATGTTCACTAGGCATGAATAATAGGCCGAGAATTACCACTGCGCCCAAGATACTGAGCGACATGGTAAGCAGAAGCTTGGGTTTTAGAGCATTTTGAATAGCCAGCCACCATGGTTCAGCTTGCCAATGATGTGGTGTCATGATGCCTCCAGCAACAAAGCGAATGATTCAACAAGCAAGTTACAAAGGTTGCAATCATACATGACTTTTGGCGATTGTTCCAAAGTCTTTATGGTTTAACGTGTGCCGCCTTGAATATACTGCTGTGCAAAGGCATTAAAGCCATTCATATTTTTTAATGCAGAACCTAGGTTGCGAATGGTGTTTAACATCAAGTCATGGCTAAGCTCTTTATGCTTCTGCATGAGGCAATCCATACTTTTTTCTGGTATGATATAAACTTCACATGTTTCAAGTGCTTTAACAGTGGCGCTGGCAAGATCATGATTAAAAAATGCCATATCTCCCATCTGTGCGCCAGCTTCCAACTTGGCTATGCGTACAGCTTGACCATGTTTTTCATATTGTAGACTAACTGTGCCTGAATATAACAAAAATAGACCTTGAGATGCATCGCCTTCGGTAATGAGTTTGTCACTCTGTGCATAGCTTTTTACATCAATCATCTCAAGTAATATATCTTGTTCATGATTGGATAAAGTGCGAGAAAAAATATTTTCTTCTAACCATTTTATATCTACATTAGCCATGCGAACCTCCAAAGTTGTTGCCTGCCACAGGATATATGGCAGTTGATGGGCATCCGTGACACACATCACCATGACATTATAGTCTATGTAACATTCTTAAGCTTTATGCAGAATTCACATGCAGATTAAAAAAAGTATAGGGGAAACGAGGGGCGTTGAAACTGAAGTTATTACCAAGACTTCTCAAGAAAGCATCTGCCCCCCCCCTCCACGATTTAGCGAGGTCATAGCATCAACAATGACAACAGGGAACGCAACGGCTATTTCCCCCAGCTGCAAAAATGCGGCAATACCCATCGGGATATCGCTGCATCTATCGACAGCTTGCCGGGACCAAACAGGATGATAGCCAGCAGCATCAAGCCCCATACCTTGTGGTCGATAAATCCAGCACCGATAAAATCAGTCCATAATCCATGCGGCCACAGAGCCGGATAAGAAATAACGGCCACGATATTGTAGACGAATAGGAAAATCGCGGATATGCGTCCGAACAGCCCCAAACCCAGCAGCCACGGAACAATTAATTCCACATACGTGCCTACTGTTGCAGCTAGGTCAGGGGATAAAATCGGTACATGATACTCATAATTGAACAAATAGGATGTTCCCATCGGGTCATCCAGCTTGACGATACCAGCGTGCCAGAATGCCAGCGCAACCCATAGGCGAAATAGCAGTAAACTCAATGGCTGTACGCCACTCAGCAGGGATGTGAACTTTGAATATGTAGAACAGATAGAACAAATCATATGTTTCATGTGGTTATCTCCGTGTTGTAAATATGCGTAATAAGTTGATTAGCAACCAAAAATGGTAGCAGTTCTGATAAGTCAAAATCGGCATGTCCCTGTGTCCGTACTTCGGTAAAGGCGTGCTGCATATCCATACCACCGAGCACAGCAGCAAGAAATACTGAGGCCGGAGCATCCATCCGTTGCATAGCAATTTGACCCTGCTGGACATGATTATGGGCATCATCACGCCACAGCAGAACTGATTGTCCATGCTCATCCAGATGCAGGCTCTCTTCAGAAGCTTGCATACAATAATGCCAGACATCGAATACAGAATGAGGCGATATGAGCAATTGCACCGATGGGTGCAATATCATCTGCATCGGTTGATTGCCCACATCTTGCAGGCGGGATGCGATTTCTAATGGTGCAAGGGGCTGTGCATCAGCAGCAAGAAAACTCAGTTGTCGAGCCCACTCAAGCCGAGCGACATCTGGTAAATAGGCAATGGAGTCAGCCTCTTGCATTTCCGATAGCAGATCGGGGAACTGTGCGCCGTAATCTTGCAGATTACCTGTTTGGGGTGGATAGCATTGTAAATAACGTTCTGCTGCAATAGCAAAAAATGCTTCGTCGACCAGTAAGAGGACAACCGGATAACTGGTTTGTAATGCTTCAAGTAATATATTTTCCACAATATGCCGATAAATTTGCATACGTTGTGTGGCAGGCAAACCATTACTTTTGACACATGCTTCAATCGCGCGGTCACGATGCAATACATGGTTCACGAAATTGTTTTGTAGCTCAGCTAGCGATGGCGCATTCTGCATGCATCACCTCCTCAGCTTTATCAGCTTCCGCCTGCAAAACAGAAAAATCAGGGATGTGCGCATCCCACTCAATAAGCGTCGGTTTGTTGCCGATGCGTTGCACAGTCTGTTGGTACAGAGCCCAAACTTCTGGGTAAACTGGATGATCATGGGAATCAATCAATAGCGGTACAGGCAACCCATCTTTGCGAGAGAATCCCGCCAGATGCATCTCACCCACCGTATCGGCAGAGACCGCATCAATAAACAGTAGAGGATCAAAACCATGGTTGACGCTATTGACATAGATGTTGTTCACATCAAGCAGTAGACCGCAAGACGTGCGCCGCACCAGTTCGGTGACAAACTCCCATTCCGGCATGGTTGAATGCTCATATTCCAGATAGGTCGATGCATTCTCCACCAGTATCGTTCGATTCAAAGCCGATTGTGCTGCATCCACATGCTCGACCATCAGGTTCAATGATTCTTCGGTGTAAGGAAGTGGTAATAAGGTATTCAGATGGTATTGACCAGCACCACCCCAGCTAATGTGCTCCGAGATTAACCCTGGTTGAATATCATCCACCAGTTGTTTTAAATTCAGTAAATGTTGCTGATAGTGTCTATCGGCGGTGCCGAGTGACAGACCGACACCGTGCAGGCTGATTGGATAATGCTCCCGCACTGTAGCGAGTTGACGTAGCATTTCGCCACCCTGCGCAAAATAGTTTTCACTGTGTACTTCAAACCATGCGACCGGTGGCAAGCTATCGATAATCTGTGCGATATGCGGCGAACGCAGACCAATCCCAGCATGAACTGGGATTGATTGCGTATGCTTAGAATCATTCAGCACATGATGTTCCCTGTGATGCCGCAGACTCCTAGCATCATTATTTACCTTCCTGAGTGCTACCGCCATCAATTTTAGCGCATAGGCCAGCAGGCACTGCAATAAAAGCCTTTGTATCCCTAGCTTTTGAATCCTGGCCGGCACAGGAGTGACCGGGAGATTTGCAGTCATTTTTGTATGCAGCATTGATGCCATAGCATTTTTCCATTGCAGGTGCGGCAGCAGCCTCTGTGATATAACCCAGTGACATTACACTGACCAGTGCGGTACCGAGCATGAGTTTGTTTTGTATTTGCATAGAACTAACCTCCAAAAATATAGCATGACATAGCCATGATATGATTTATGTCGCGCAGACAGATGCTTTCTTACAGCAGCTGTATTTGAGAGGTCAGCCTCAAATCATCAGCATGCCGCTATGACAAGTGAGGGTGCGGTAGAATTTATGAATAGCGACACATGTCGCGTTCCGAAAAAACAACGAATGAATAAACAAAATGATAAAATTTATTATTTTGTTATTCAAGAGTACAAGCTAGCTTCGGCATCAGAATTTTCTTTTGATAATTGAATGTAAATAACACTTAGAAGCCACTTGCAAAAAAAGCAGTGTAGAGACAATCACAGCTCACGACTTTTGCGAGTGGCTCTTAGTATTGGAGATTGTGATATGAATGTAATAGTTGTGTTGATGCTATTGGTTCCGATTTGTCTGGGAGCTTATTATATGTGGACACACCCCATGCCATCGTTTGATAAAGAAGCGCTTGAACAGCAACTTTCGGGCAATCCAGCACCGATGAAAAAACATATCTTAACGGCTAGGAAAAAGGACGAGAAGATATGGTTCAAGCAAGCTCCTGTAGCAGGTGATGCAGGCATCCCCGAGGGTCGGCATATTATGATTGAAACCGATGCTGGAAAGATTCTGTTTGAATTATTCCCGGATGAAGCACCTGATACGGTAGCAAATTTCAAGGCTCTGACAGCGAAAGGTTTTTATAATGGGTTAGCCTTTTCTCGAGTGGTTCAGAATTTTGCTGCAATTGCAGGCGACCCAAAAGGCAATGGCAAAGGCGGCCCCGGCTATCGCATCAAAGATGAATTAAATAGCCATAAAAATATCAATGGAGCCGTGGTGATGATGCTTCCTGATGGTCCGGATTCAGCCGGTAGTCAGTTTTTCATCTGCTTTGGTGATCATCCGCGTCTGGATGGTCATGATACGGTGTTTGGACAGGTTGTTGAGGGTATGGATGTGGTAAGCAAGCTAACCGCCGGAATTGTGATGCGCAAAGTATCCGTGCTCCCATAATCGAGACTCGGCGCGCATATCCTGTATCATTGCTTTATAAAAGTCGGAGTCGCACCAAGTTAATGTTTGCGGATTTGAGGAGAAAATGCGGTATACCTTTTTATTATGTCGTGTTAAAAGAGGCTGTGCCGAATGGCACTAAGTTAAGGTTTTTAGCGTACGGGCTACCTCTGCTCCTCCAGCGACTCCACCGTTTCCATGGTAAAATTTAACGTTTCCTTATGATAGAGTGCTGCGCGCCATGCCGTGGTTCGATGACCGCAAAAAAGTAACTTCATACCCACCTGCAGTGGCTGGGAACCTCCGGGTAACATCCAGCGGGAATCACCCTGTCTAGCAAACAGCGCAATATATGGTTGGGTCTGCTCCGGGTGCCACGGATCCTGGAGCAGGTCGGCAAGTCGGATTTCACGCCCTGCCTCCAGCAACCCGGTAATGGCCGGTGCCTCATAATCGTTGATTTCCAACTGCCATGTTTCAAATTCATCCACCGGAACCCTGGCTTCAATGCGCTTCAGAATGGATTCTGTGACCGCATCTGAAATAATCGAAAGATCGCTTGAGAATTCCTGCAGCAACGGCATGGAAAGCCAAGCATGTGCCTTGCGCACAACCACGTAATTGGGCTGCATAATCATATCCAGCCCGCACGCCCCGAATAGCGCATTGTCATTGCGCGTCTCCTGCCTGGCGACCAGAAATACTCGGTCATTCAGTTGCTTTGCCGCCATCATAATGGAGAGGTTATCGGCATCATCATCTGTCGCCGCAATAATACCTCCTGCCGACATAATACCGGCCTGAATCAGCGTCTCTTTCTGCGTTCCGCTCGCTACGATGGAGCCATCAGGCAATGCGCTCTTGTCGGGAAAAGCATCTACGACCACAACCTTCATACCCACAGCAGTCAGCGATTTGTAAATGGCCTGCCCGAAGCGGCCGAAACCGCATAGAATCCACTGTGAATCACGCAATGATGATGCGCGAGCGGCGAGCTCGGCAGGGTCCAGTTGCTCGGCAAGCAGGTTCTGAAAGCGGAAGTGCGCCGGACGCACCAACAGATTCGCCATATCTTCGGCAAACACTTCGAACGGATCAATCACATGGTGAGTGCCAAAGGCATGCATACTGGCCGTGACATCGCGATGTTCGGAACGGGCGACAACAATGAGTTCCGGGTGCAACAGGCGGGAGGTGATAGCGATCTTGAGGTTCACCTGGTCATTGTCGGTGATTGCCGCAATAGCCCGACACATCGGATGTTTCAGCCCCGCCCTGACAAGGTGTTCAGATTCGGAAGCATCCGCGCTCAGGCCCGGCACATACATGTGTAGATCATCAATGGCCAGCTCATTAATAATTTGTTCATTCATATCAATGACCACGCACTGTCGGTTTTCACTGGTCAGACGATGAACTAGTTGCCGCCCGGATGTACCATAACCACAAACAAGGTAAAATGGCTCGAGGATATTGTGTACATATCGCGCATACATGTTGTGATAGAGCGTCTGCCGGAAGGCTTTATCCTGCATCAGGGACAGAATCGCACCGAACGTATAAAGCCATGCGATTACGGCCGGGTAGATGCAGAGAGCAACCCAGAAGCGCTGTGTCGCGGTAAATGCGTAGGGAACTTCGCCAAAACCAATCGTCGTGGACATAAAGCTGACGAAATAGAAAGCCTCAAAAAATGTCATGTGATAGGGATGACCTGCAGCATCCACCCCCGGAATCAGCACCATGCCCAACATGGATATTGCACTCACGCTGATTAAAACAATCAGTGGTATTCTCATCCGCCTCAGGACAAGAAAAACAATATCTCCCCGATTAGTCGGGTCAGGCTGATAATACCCCATGCGTATGCCGCTAGCGACGCAGCGTAGCGGCTTCAACAACCATTAACGTCACAGATACGATATTGGCGACAAGTGCGCCTCCGGAAAGTGACACCGCCATGGCTACGAACTCCGGTGTCACATCGCCGGAGACATGATTGGCATATCCGAGCACCATGGCTGCGGCCAGCAATCCCACATCGGCGACCAGACTGCTGGCCAACATCAGAGAGCCGAAGTGAGATCGCTCTCCAAGCTTGAGAATGGTCGCAATCAGATTGATTACAATCGCTCCAAACAGCTCATAGAGATTATGATGAATGGCATTGTCGATCTGCCCATAAAAGAAACCGAAATTCATTGATAGCGCTAGCAATACAAAAAACGCAAAGAAAACGCGTTGCAAACTCATACTATTTCCCTCCCCTTCTCCGGTGACTGAATCTAACCCCTGGTATGAGCGTGTCCAGCTGCCACCGGCACTCCCTCGAAAAGCATAGAATAAATCAGTATCCCGTCAAGAGCGAGGCAACTCGTGGTTGCGAACACCCAACGATTGAGTAACGAAATGGTAAACTCACCATTTTGTTACTCAAGAGCGACTCATGTCGCGATGCGAAAAACCAACGAATGAATAACAAAATGATAGATGCATCATTTTGTTATTCAAGAGCCTGATAGCTTCTTACCACAGTGCGGACAGTGGCTTCTCTCCTCCAGTTCGCACATCAGCGCAAATTCCGCACGGGTGACGGACTGCGCATCCTCAGAATCCAGACCAAGGCGTTGACGTATTTCTTCCAGTTCCTTCTGTTCCTCAGGCGTGATAAACCCGTCTTCCAGCGCTTCACGCACACTGGTCTGGTACATTTCTCGCCGTTTCTGTAACTCACGCGTGAAACCTGAAGCGATAATACCCGCAGGCATGGCGGCCATGCCGACACCGAGAATCGTGATTGCAACAGCGAACATTTTACCTGCATCCGTAATCGGAGTGGTATCGCCATAGCCGACTGTGGTCAGCGTGACGGCCGCCCACCACATAGCGCGGGGAATGCTCCCGAATGCTTCCGGCTGGGCATCGTGTTCAACCACATACATGCCGCCTGAAGCCAGTATAATCAGCACTATTAAAATAAACATGGCAGAAGCCAGCACCGGCCCTTCTTGGCGAATAACATGTATCAGCACTTCCAGCGAGTGAAAATGCCGCGTCAGCTTGAACACCCGCAGCAAGCGCAACACACGCAAGAAACGCGTATCGAGCGCCGTAAACATGGATAAATAAAAGGGCAGAATTGCGGCAAGATCCACAATAGCCATAAAGCTGAACATATAGCGCAGGCGACCGCGCACAGGCCGATAAAAGCGGGTTTCCTCGACGCAAACCCACAGACGCAGTAGGTATTCCAGCGTGAACACCATCACCGAAAAGGTTTCGAAGCTTTCGAAAAACAGGCGGTGGGCAGCGTACACAGATGCAACCGACTCCAGAACAATGGCAACGACATTACCGACAATCAGCAGAAGAATAAAACCGTTGAATATTCTTCCCGGCAGCGAATGGTTCCCATCAACCAGCGTATAGGCCTGCTCACGCAGATTGCGTAGTACAGATATAGTCTTATCTACCATATATTCAATTCTATGTATATCCGTATTCATTGCAAGAACGACCCTGATATCAATCGTCTCGTAGCTGGGTTGCAGCCCATCGGCAGCAACCCAGCTTGCTTGCCACCTATTTTCAAGGCAGGCAGCTTTGTTAGCGATGGGTCATTGGTGAATAATCCTGCGACATACTTGGTTGCTCACTGCGGCGCTTTTTCACCTTGCTCTTGAATAAATTAGCGGCAATCTGAGCTGTCACTTTAGCTTGCTGAAAACTTACGAATAACTTTTAATGACGAAAAGACTCATGTCGATATAGTTCGAGCGGTAAAGAATGATTGTTTTAAGCAGGTATCGGAGTTTTAACCGTGACATTTCAAGATTTAATTATGACATTACAACAGTTTTGGGCAAAGCAGGGCTGTGTTGTACAGCAGCCTTATGATAGCTCCATGGGGGCTGGAACCTTTCATCCTGCAACCTTTATGCGGGTATTGGATGATAAGGATTGGCGGGCAGCTTATGCGCAACCGTGCCGCCGCCCGACCGATGGTCGCTATGGCGAGAATCCCAACCGTTTACAGCATTATTACCAGTTTCAGGTGATTTTAAAACCTGCGCCTGAAGATATTTTGGATTTGTATTTGGCATCGTTGCGTGAAATTGGCATTGATACCGATGTGCATGATATTCGCTTTGTGGAAGATGATTGGGAATCACCAACCCTTGGTGCATGGGGACTTGGTTGGGAAGTTTGGCTTGATGGTATGGAAGTAACACAATTCACTTACTTTCAACAGGTAGGTGGTGTGGAATTAAGCCGCACGCCAGGTGAAATTACTTACGGTTTAGAGCGTCTAGCGATGTATATCCAAGGCGTAGAAAATGTTTATGACCTCACATGGGTTGAACAACCTGATGGTACAAAAGTGACTTATGGCGATGTCTTCTTGCGTAATGAGCAAGAATTTTCCGCTTATAATTTTGAGCATGCAGACACATCATTCTTACACCAACAGTTTGATCAAGCTGAGGGCGATTGTAAGAAACTATCGGACAACAAGCTCTTTTTACCAGCTTATGAGGAAGTGATTAAAGCTTCGCATGCGTTTAATTTGCTTGATGCACGTGGGGCAATTTCGGTGGCAGAGAGACAACGCTTTATTGGGCGTGTACGCGGATTATCGCGCACCGTTGCACAAGGCTATGCGGGGGTGGAATCATGAGTGATTTGAAACCATTACTGATTGAAATTGGTGTTGAAGAAATTCCAGCAGGCGTGTCAGCACGCATGGGCAACGCTCTAAAAACTGCCTTAGAAAAGCTTTTGAAGGCGGCCAATATTGAAGTGTCCGAATTGAGGCTAGGCGTAACGCCACGCCGTTTACTTATTCATGTGATGGATTGCCCAACTATGCAAGCTGACCGTGAACAAGTGATTTGGGGCCCGCCTGAAAATGTTGCACTCAAAGACGGAGAACCAAGCAAAGCTGCGGAAGGTTTTGCTCGAAAATCAGGGCTGAATGTATCGGATTTTGAATTCACCGATAAAGGTGATGGCAAAGCCAAGTATATGAAGGCTGTGATTACAGTGAAAGGTAGAAAAGTTGTCGATATTATTGCTGAAGCCATGCCTGCGATTCTTCGCGGCTTGCCAAGTCCCAAGCAAATGCAATGGCAAGATGGTGAGAACCGCAGTGATGCATTTATTCGTCCAATTCGTTGGATTGTAGCGCGTTTGGGCGATGAAGTTTTAGATTTTTCATTTGCAGGGATTCAGGCAGGTAAAGATTCATATGGTCATCGTATGGCAAGCAATGCCAAAGGTGAAATTAGCGCAGAAAAACCATTTGAGTGGCTTGAAGAACGTATGGTGATTGCTGACCGAACAGCGCGAAAAGCCAGTATTGTCGAAGGCTTAGAAGCTGCATGTACAGCGGCAGGGGTAACCCTTATTGAAGATGCGGATTTGGTTGAAGAGGTAACGGACTTAACCGAATGGCCGCATGTGATTACGGGTCACTATTTGCCTGAATTCTTAAAACTTCCGATTGAAGTCAGCCGTATTGAGCTTAAACATCATCAACGCTGTTTCTCTACTCAAGATAAAGATGGCAACACATCGAATGTATTTTTTGCTGTTGCCAATATCAAATCAAAAGATCCTGCTATGGTGGCGCATGGCAATGAGCGTGTGGTGAATGCACGCCTTGCCGATGGCATGTTCTTCTTTGAACGTGATCCAAAAGAAAGCCTAGACGCACGTGTTGAAAAGTTATCTGAAATCGTATTCCAAGATGGCTTGGGCATGGTTGGTGACCAAGTGCGTAGGTTGCGTGGCTTTGTGTTGGATAGTGCTGCTGAGCTAGGTGTGGATGCCAATGATGCACAACGTGCGGCATACTTATGTAAATCTGATTTAACCACGGGTTTGGTGGGTGAGTTTCCTGAATTGCAAGGCTATATGGGTGGTATTTACGCCAAGATGGATGGTGAAAATGATGCTGTTGCCGATGCGGTTAGCCAACATTATGCACCTTCTGGAGCCGATGATGCTTTGCCAACAAGTCCCATCGCATGTGCGATTGGTGTCATTGAGCGGGCTGATAAATTATTGGGGTATTTCCACTTGGGTAAAATCCCTACGGCAAGTGCTGATCCTTTTGCACTACGCAGAGCTGCGATTGGTTTGATTCATTTATTAGAGAATAAACGAAATCCTATCAATATGACCTTGACCGAGGTGCTCAAAGAAGCCGCAAAACAATGGAATCAACAGCGTGTGACCATTGCGATTAGCGATGAAACACAAATGGCAGTCACGCATTTTATTCATGAGCGTTTATTGGGTATGGCAGACGGCTTTATGGTTAGTAAATCTGCAGTCGATGCGGCATTGAGTGGCAATGTTGAGTTGCCATTGTATCAACATCTCGCAGTAGCGGAATTGTTGACTAAATTTGCTGATTCTGAAGCTGGGCAGGCCGTTGCAGCAGCCAATAAACGCATTGCGAATATACTCAAAAAAGCAGGTGATATTTCTTTGCATGTTGATGAAGGTTTGTTTGAAGAACAGGCTGAAAAAGTACTGTTTGAGCAATTAAATGAAGTTTCTTCAACATTCCCGACAGAACCTGAAGCACAACTGGAAGCTTTGGCAACCTTACGCGAGCCTGTTGATACATTCTTTGATGATGTGATGGTGATGGCAGATGATGTGGCTGTAAAAGGCAATCGTTTGGCTCTATTGGGTCAGCTTAGGGCATTATTTTTACAGCTTGCTGATGTATCAAAACTGTAAAAGATTATTTTTTTTAGGTATTACACTGGTCAGTTTACTGAGCAGTGTGCTTGCTGTTGGTGAAGAAAAAATGCAAATACCAGCGTCTGTTCAAGAGGAATGTCAGCGTATTGGGCATAAATTAGGCAGTGTAAGTGTAACACGTTGTTTACAAAGTCAATTACAAGATACGGAAGCGCGTTCAGTGAATGGGCAGGCTATTTTGTTAAAGGAATACCCGCCATTATTTGAAAGACGTAAACCCATAGGGCGCGTCTTGCTGATTGGTGGTACGCATGGCGACGAATATGCGTCGGTAAGCATTGTATTTAAATGGATGAAAATATTGGATGTATATCATTCAGGATTGTTTCACTGGCATGTTGTACCACTGTTGAACCCTGATGGCTTGCTGCAAAAAAAATCAGTGCGATTAAATGCACATGGTGTTGATCTTAATCGTAATATGCCTACGCCAAACTGGCATGAAGAAACCTCTCGTTATTGGAAGAAAACAGGTCATGACCCGCGCCGTTACCCTGGCGTGGAGCCTTTGAGCGAGCCTGAATCACAATGGCTTTATGATGAAATTAAACGCTTTAAGCCTGATGCGATTGTATCGGTGCATGCGCCTTATGGCGTGCTTGATTTTGATGGTCCACCTGTTGGTCCGAAGAAGTTGGGAGCACTGCATTTAAGACTTATTGGTGTTTACCCGGGTTCGTTGGGGAATTCAGCAGGGATTCAGCATAAAATCCCCGTTGTTACCGTAGAGTTGCCGTATGCGGGTATAATGCCAAGCAAGCAGCAAGCTTCTAAAATGTGGACGGATTTGATTCATTGGCTGCGTTATAATATTCCCAAAGAGGAGACATTGGCTGCTTATCCATTGTTTGAGGACATTGATAAACATATGGATATTTTGACGCAAAAGACACAGAAAGGTGGGGTGCAAGATGGGGCACAATTGCATGTGCAGAAGGTTGCTAATTAATGTTTAGAAAAGTGCCTGTATGGATTGTGTGGCTTGTGTTGTTGATGCCTTTGCAAAGTTTGAATGCGACAGCCGAACACATGACGAAACAAACCGCCTATAACTTACTTAAATCCAATCAGAGTGAAAAAGTATTGTCTTTGGCAGAGGGTGATAGGGAAGTGTTGTTGGCGATATTGGAGCTTGAGCATGAGCAAGTTGATGCAGCACTTGCTTGGTTAAGCACTGATGTGATTCAAAAAAATCCTTTGGCAGCCTTGATAAAAGGCGAGGCGTTTCGGAGGAAGTCTTTTGCGGCGGCATTACGGGCAGGTAGTTATGCGCATGCGGCACATGATGGTATTAAAAAACTTGGGAATGCTGAATTTACCTCTGCATTAGAAGAGGCGGAAAAGCGTTTGCAGGCATTCATGCGAATAGATAGTGCTGCCATGCCGGCTCAAGAAGAACAAACGGGTACTTTAACAGCGGCTGTTCGAGCATCTGTTGAAAGTGCTGTACAATCATGGGTTAAGGATTGGCAATCACTGAATCATAAGGCTTATATGAACCATTATGATGTGAATTTTCAAACAGATAAATATAACTATCAATCATGGTCTGAACATAAACAAAGGATTAACCGGAAGAAAACATTTATACACATTCAAATTTCAGATATAAAGATTGTGCCTGATGCGAATGATGCAGGTGAAGCGGTGATTGTATCTTTTAGGCAGGGTTATCAATCTAGCAATTACAATGCAAATGATGATAAAGAGTTATATTTATTGCGCCGCGATACGAGCGCCCCATGGTTGATTATGGATGAAGGAAAGCATGTTTACTCAAAACATTCCTATAATAAAAAGCCTCGTAATATTGATATGTTAGCTGCGGAATGGGTAATTAATATTGGGTCATTTCAAAGCATGAAAAATGCAGAAAAAATGGTCGCAATGATTAAACATAATTATCTTTTTCAGACCTTTGTGGTAAGTAAAAGATCTGCAGGTAAGCTTATTTATCGTGTTCAATCAGGCCGTTATAGCACGCGAACTCTGGCTAGAGAGGCAATGTTAGATATTTGCACGAAACTAGAGGTGGCAGACTGTTGGTTGGAGAATAATAAGCTAGTGAAATGATTATGGCTTTGACTGCTGAGTGGTTGTGTTTTTGCCAAACCATAAATCAGGAATGCTTAGCAAGGTTTCAACCAACCCAGATTGTGATAAACCCGCCTCTTCAGGCGATAATTGATCGACAGTAGCATTGGCTATAGAGCCATGCATATGATAAATCTTCCGTATAAGTGAGTGTGCAGCCCCGCCTAAAAGGTCTCGAAGCAAGGGTATTTTTCCAAGCAGGGCATCCAAGTTTTGAAATGGACGAACAATCATCTTTAAGTCAATATGATCTTTTTCAAGATTTAAACTCCCTTCACCCGCAATATCCATAGCAGATGAACGTAAGCCAAGTTTATGAATATTAAACATTTGTTCCTTCAGGGTAGCCTCAATTTGTAATCGTTTATAATACAAACCATCGTGGCTCAAATCCTTGCGAGCACCAAAAAATAAATCAGGTAAATCCACGAGACTTACAGCAGCCAATGTTTTGGTAAGCGTACCACCTTTGAGGATAATACCATCATCAACACGTAAACGTAATCGGCCACGTAGTCCATCCCACCAAGGTTGATCTTTAAGCAAGATACCCTGTCCTAGAAACAGGGCGTGCATATCACCGCCTTTAAATAGTTTTGTAAGCTTTGCCCGTTGCATTGTACCACCAAAATCACCATCAAGTTGTGCAAAACCTTGCCAGCGCATACCTCCATCAGTTTCAGGTGTTAATGATGCGGATAGTACTAAATGCTGCTTACCCATGGCTGCTGATAAATGTCTTAGATCTACAGCGCTACCGCCAGGTAAAGCAAATAAGGCAGATATGTCTTGTAGAACGAGTGTGCCAGAATGAATCTCATGAGCTTTAAAAAAGCCGGCACTATTGCGTTTTGAGGCAAGCTTCATGGATACGCCTGTCATGGTTGCATCATCCCAAACGAAGTTGCCGATATTAGCTTGAAGAGACCAAGGTTTATCTGCAAGGGCTTCAGTTTGGGGAAGCTGTTCAGGTAGCGCTTTGCGATTTAAGTATTGCGCATGAATCATCATTTCCCATGGGTCTTTAGTAAAAGGTGCGGAGACTTTGAGCGCACCTTTAAAAGCTGGAGCCTTTAGCGATGTTAAATCTAATTTCAAACCATAGTTGTTTATTTGACCTGATCCCGATAACTGAATGGGGGCTTGATTGCAGAATAACTTATGCAGTTTAAGGGTTCCATTTTCCAGATCTCCTTGAAAGCTCACTTGCATAGGAGATTTTATTGTTTTGTGGGAGCCAAGAAAGTTTTTCCAAGATGCTTGATTAAAGTTTAATGTGCCATACCAATGCTTATCAAATTTAATATCTGCTTGTAGCTGCCCAGCGGCTTGCTCAATGGGAATATGATAGTATGCATCAAGCTCAGAAAAATCGCCTTGAATGTGACTTGTTAAGGATGTTAGTTGCACAGTTTGTTGGGCTGTTTCTTTGGCTTGGAATGACATCTCGCCATGTAAAAGTTTGCTTTGAATGTTTAACTTTTTAGCATGTAATCCCTGCTGCATATCCCATATTATTTCTCCTGATTTAATTTGTAGAGGAATATTATTTGGCTCCAAATGCCATGTTGCGGATGGCTTGAGTGACACATGGGCTAGGCTAGGTTCATCCTGCAAAGGGTTCCATTGAAGCTGAACGCTTGTGGTAGCAGGGGCATCAATCCAGCGTAGATTGTCGGCGCGGGATGGTCTAAACCATTGTTGTAGTTTTCCAACATCTGTTTGCCCATGAGCTTGCATATGTATATCCAAGGTTTTCCATGGCATATTCAATGTTCCAGATGCTGTGCCTACCTGATGCGGTAATTCAACGTGACTAATATCCGCTTTTAAGCCATTCTCATCTACATCTACTTTTGCTTTACTATGGGTAAGCTTGTTGTCATCAAAGCCCAAATGAATATCAGCATTGTCAACTTGCGCACTTACATGATAACGCAGCTTATCCCAATCCTTATTTTTAGGTAATCCTTGAAGAGGATGCTCCCATGGCACGTTAAGTGAAACTTTAATGTCAGAAGCAACGCCATGCTGCATGCTGCTTAGCCAAGTCAGCCAGCTTTTTGTGTTACCCAATGGGCGCAGCCATGACCATAGTAACGGCATGTCCAAATAATCAGAATTTGCACTGAGTGAGAATTTACCATCCTGCCAGTGTGCACGAGCCATACCCTGATTCTTTCCTTGTAGCCATTTGAGCGAAGGAATATTCCATTGTTGTAGATTATAATCTTTATCAAAGCTGATGAGCCATGTTGAAAGTAATTGATTAAACGGTAGCTGAAAGGGTCCTGTAGGCACATTGATAGCAGCAGAAGAGCCTTGTGTTTGCATGTCCAACTTCCACTGCAATGTATTTTGCTGTTGTAGGTGAGCTTCGCCTGACACATTGCCGAGCATAAATTTTTGCCATTCAATGGGTAACCAATGAATATTATCAAATTTCCAATCTGCGGAAACTAATTGGGATTGTGAATCCAATGTTGCCGTTAATCGGAAGCCAGGCATGCGTAAGAGAGCAGACCCAGAGGGAATATCTATATCCAAGGCAGCAGATTTTAGGTTTCCTTGATAGGATGCATAACGCCATTGCACATTCATATCATCCATAATCAGGTGCGTTGGCGAAATGTTTGGGTGGTTTAGATGATCATAATTGGAAGCATCAAGTTGCAATAAACCACCCTGAAGTGCGATGCGTTTGGGCAACAGTTCGCCACGTAAAAGGCCTATCAATGATACCTGAATAGTCAGTGATGTATCATCAACGATGACCATCTTATCTTGCGTTTTAAAGCTACAGTGATCAACTTTAAAACCGATATGACCAGCCCAATACCACGATAGCCCCTGTAGGCTAAGCTCGCTTAATTGCATCTCTTGTTTGAGTAAGGATTCAATCTGCGGGCGCATACGGTTGATGTCAGGCATGAATAACCATGCAGCCACACCAGTCAAGGTGATAAGCAGCAATAGTAGTACTGCAACACGTTGTAGTATTTTTTGCATGTTACTTAAAGATAACTTCATGCGAAGTTGCTTATGTGTAACAAATATACCTTAGCTGGCATCCTTTTCTTTTAAACGCGCAACTTTATCTTGCAAT
>Ga0114934_10000564_pt1 | contig 23570 bp, 21 predicted proteins | sample 4SBtaG_2_FD_99695 | JGI IMG/M metagenome (GOLD analysis project Ga0114934, IMG submission 99695) | Deep subsurface microbial communities from Kolumbo volcano to uncover new lineages of life (NeLLi) - 4SBTROV10_white metaG | ecosystem: Environmental > Aquatic > Marine > Volcanic ...
AACAATAACTTTAACAGCAACAAATGCTGTATCTTTTGCAGTTACAACTGGATCTGTTACAGCAGGATTAACCTTTAATACTGGTGTAGGATCTGCTACAATAACAGGAACACAAACTGCACATACTAGTGCAGCTACGGACAATTTTACAGTTACAGCAACGGATGCTCAAGGTCAAACAGCTGCAAGAGCTTTTTCAATATCTTACTCATTCGGAGCTACAGGTTCAGGAGGATTTAATTAATGGCTAGTACATATTTATCAAGAACACCAAGTAATGCTTATTATCTTAAAGCAACTTTTTCATTTTGGTTTAAAAGAAGTGGTTTAGGAGAAATGGGTTTATTTGGAAGAAAAGGCAGTAATGCTACTAATAATTTATCTACTTGCCATTTTGGTTCTGATGATACTTTATTAATTAATTTTAGAGATAGTAGTGGAACTTCTCAATATTATCAAATAACAAATAGAAAATTTAGAGATACCAATGGTTGGTATCATTTCCACTATATTATTGAAGGAGATAATTCTACACAAGGAGATAGAAGTAGATTATATATTAATGGAGTTAGAGAAACAAGTTTTTCATTAAATAACAATCCATCAAGCAATTCATATCAAATAGCAACATTCTTATCTTCAGATGGTGCTTTTACAGTTGGTAGAGCATTAAGAAGTCAAACCGATACTTTTGGAAATTTTGATGGTCTTATTTCTCATTTTCATTGTTCAACTGGTTATGCTTATGAACCAACAGTTTTTGGTGAAACAGATGCAACGACTGGAGAATGGAAAATAAAAACTTCTCCTACATTTACTCCAGGCACAGATGGTTTTACAATTTTAAAAGATGGTAATACAATTACAGACCAATCAGCTAATAGTAATAATTTTAGTTTAACTGCAGGTACACTTACAAATATGAAAGATTGCCCAAGTAACGTTTTTGCTACATTTAATAATTTAGAATATTATGGATCTGATGGAGCAACACTAAGTAATACAAACACAACGTATGCAAGTCCAAGTGCAGGTCATAGATATTTACGTTCTACTATTGGTGTATCAACTGGAAAATATTATGCTGAATTTAAATTAGCTGTAAGTGCAGGATCAGGAACAAATATGGTTGGTATAACAGACCATGAAATGAATGATGGTACAGATGAATTATCACAAGATAATTATTCTTATGCTTATGTTGATGATGGCTCTGTTAGAGCTAATGGAAGTAATGTTGATACAGGCGAAGCAACTTATGCAGCAAACGATATTATAATGGTTGCAATGGATATAACAAATTCAAAATTATATTTTGGAAAAAATGGAACATGGATTAATAGTGGCGACCCAACTTCCGGATCAACAGGGACCGGTGCTTATAGTATTCAACCAGTAGCTTCAACACTAACAGGTTGTTATCACTTTGCAGCAGGAGATTGGGTTAACCCAGGAACAAACACATGGTCAGCTAACTTTGGGAACGGATATTTTGGAACTACGGCCGTAGCTAGTGCAGGAACTAATGCTAGTAATAACGGGGTATTTGAGTACGATGTTCCGGCGGGCTATACCGCGTTATCAACGAAAGGACTTAATAAGTAATGGCCTACACAACTATAAATAAAGCTAAAGTTAACATGAATACAGTAATCTATAATGGGAACGCAGGCACACAATCAATTACAGGAGTTGGATTTCAACCTGATCTTACATGGATAAAAAATAGAGCAGGTTCTGCTGAAAATCACGCTTGGACAGATGTAGTTAGAGGAGTAACTAAAACTCTATCATCTAATAGCAATGGATCTGAATCAACAGTAGCAGATGGTTTAACAGCTTTTGGAGCAGATGGATTTACTTTAGGAGCTTCAGATCAATTTAATGGAAGTTCAGGTAGAACATATGTTGGTTGGAATTGGAAAGCAGGAGGCACAGGTTCATCAAATTCTGATGGAACTATAACTTCAACTGTATCAGTAAATACAACAGCAGGATTTAGTGTTGGAACTTATACTGCAAATGCTACTGCTGGTGCTACAGTTGGTCATGGGTTAGGAGTTGCACCAGCTATGCTTATAGTAAAAACAAGAAATGGAAGTAACAACTGGGTGGTTTATCATCAAAATATGGGTGCTACAAAAGCTATGTATCTTGACCAAACTTCAGCAGAAACAACAGATGGTTGGATGAATAATGTTGCACCATCTGCTTCTGTATTTACTTTAAGTGGTGGAAACTATGGTAATGCAAGTGGTTACACTCCTGTGTTTTACGCTTTTGCAGAAAAACCCGGTTATTCAAAATTTTCAGCCTACAAGGGTAATGGTAATGCTAACGGAGCGTTTGTTTACACTGGTTTTCGACCTTCTTTTATTTTAATTAAAAATAAAACAGATTCTGGTGAAATGTGGGAAATGTTTGATGATAAAAGATTAGGTTATAATGAAAAAAATTATAGAATATATGCAAATGCTAGTGATGTACAAGATACATCTATAAGATTAGACATGTTATCTAATGGATTTAAAATAAGAACAACTGGTAGTCACGTAAATGAAAACGGTGATACAATGGTTTATGCTGCGTTTGGGCAGTCCCTGGTCGGCACTAATGATACTGTGGCTAATGCGAGATAATATATGAGTGAAGTAAAAGTAAATAAAATAACACCTAGATCAGGAACAGGAGTACAACTCGGAGATGCTGGCGATACAATAACTGTACCTGCTAGTGCAAACTTAACTGTTGGTGGTACATTTACAGCAACGTCAGGTGGTGCTATTCAAAACGCTGCTTTGGCAAACTCAGCGATTACAATCAATGGTTCCGCAGTTAATCTTGGTGGAAGTGTAACTGTAGGTGAAACAAAACCTACAATTTCATCTATTAGTCCTACGGTTGTTACAAACGCTCAAACAGCAATTACAATTTCAGGTGGTAATTTTATTTCAGTACCAATCGTAGAAGCAATTAATTCAACTGGATCTATTACTTCTGCTGATTCAGTTTCATTTACAAATGCAAGTACAATAGTAGCTACATTTACACTAGCAACTGATGGAACTTATTTTTTAAGAATAGAAAACAATGATGGTAATGCAGTAAGAAGTGGTACAGCTTTATTAACAGTATCAGATGTTCCAGCATGGACAACTTCAGCAGGGTCGCTAGGTTCTTTTTCTGGCGGAGACAATATTGGAACTATAAATTTAACAGCAACAGACTCAACATCAATGGCTAAAGTTTCTGGAACTTTACCTGGTGGTATTACATTAAACTCTGGTGGATCAGGAACCTCAACATTGACTGGAACTGAGTCGGGTGCTACAAGTGATACAACATATAGTTTTACAATTCGTGCAACAGATGCACAAGGGCAAACAGCTGATAGAGCTTTTTCTCTAACATTTACATTTGGTGCAAATAATTCGGGGCAATTTAACTAGGATAATATTATGGCAGATAGTTATTTAAATAAAACACCATCATCAGCGGGAAATAGAAAAACATTTACTATTTCAACTTGGGTAAAAAGATCAAAATTAGGTTATGACTATGCTTATATGGTTACTGCTGGACAATATAGCTCAGATCAAATAGCTCAATTTAAATTTGATACAAATGACCAATTAAATATATCTGGTTATGCTTCTAATGGAAATAAAGATTTTAGAGTTCATACAAATAGAAAATTTAGAGATACAAATGCTTTTTATCATCTTGTTGCTGCTGTTGATACTACACAAGCTACAGAAGCAAATAGAGTAAAACTTTATGTAAACGGAGTACAAGAAACTTCTTTTGCTGAAGCAACATATCCATCACAAAACTATGATACAGCATTTAATTTAAATGGCATAGAATCTAATATAGGTATAAGAAAAGGCACAAGTACTTATTTTGAAGGTTATTTAAGTCATGTTGCTATGGTAGATGGTGCAGCTTTAGCTCCAACATCATTTGGTTCTACAGATGCTACTAGTGGTATGTGGAAATTTAAATCACCAAGTGGAATTACTTGGGGTACAAATGGTTTTCATTTAAAATTTGAAAACTCTGGCAGTTTAGGTTTAGATAGTTCTGGTCAAACAAATAATTACACAGTTAATGGAAGTCTAAAACAATCAATAGACACACCATCAAACAATTTTATGACTATGAATGTTTTGGATAATCAAAATCAAGCTTCAACATTTACTATGGCTAATACAAAAATTGAATGGAATACAAACAACAAAACAAACTTTGGAGCTTGGTCCATGAATAAAGGCAAATGGTATTGGGAAATGAAATTTGCTAATAATACAGGTGGTGCTAATCTTATGATTGGTATAGTTAGAGATCCAACAGGAATAGGTTCAAGAGATCCATCAGACTGGCCAGGGCATGACAATAATGGATTTTCTTATTATGCTGCTAATGGTTCAAAATATTATAATGGTTCAGGTTCTTCTTATGGAAACAGTTTTACAACAAACGATATTGTTGGTGTAGCTTTTAATGCAGACACACGAACACTTTGGTTTTCAAAAAATGGAACATGGCAAAACTCAGCAACAATTTCTGAAATAGCAGCTGGAACAACTACAAACTCTGCTTGGACAGGTATTGGTTCTGCTAGTAATGAATGGTTTCCTGCAACGTCTGGATATGATGGTAACAAAGGAGAATTTAATTTTGGAAATGGATATTTTTCAACAACCCCGGTGTCTTCAGCAGGAACATCAAGCACTGGAGACGATTCAGTTTGGGAATATGATTGCCCAACTGGGTTTTATGGTTTAAATACAAAGAATCTAAATACTTATGGATAGGATATAATTATGGCATTTGCAGCAATTTCAAAACCCGGCTTACACATGAACACTAAACTTTACACTGGTGACGGTTCAGCAACACAAGCAATTACAGGAGTTGGATTTCAACCTGATTGGATATGGATTAAATCAAGAGATGCATCTCATGATCACTATTGTTTTCAATCTATACTAGCTAATAAAAAAGGTTTAGAGCCATCAGATACTAGTGCTGAAAGAACACCAGCATTAGGTAGTTTTAATAGTGATGGTTTTACTTTTGCATCTACAGACGGATTTTATAACACTAACTCTGGTACTTATGTATCTTGGAACTGGAAAGCAGGTGGTGCTACTGGTTCATCTAATAATGATGGTTCAATAGCTACTACTGTTACAGCTAACACAACAGCAGGTTTTTCTATAGTTAAATTTAATAAAAGTAGTTTAGCTGCAAACTCAACTATGGGTCATGGACTAGGTAAAGTTCCTAAAGCTATATTTTTTAAAAACATATCTAACGCAGATAGTTGGTATGCTTATCATGAACAATTAGGTGGCGGAGCGTATTTAGTTCCAAATGATACTAATAATGCACAAACTAGCACTGGTTTTATGAATAGTAGTACAGCTCCAACAACTTCAGTTTTTACACAAACTAGCACATTTTGGGGAACTTCTGATCATGATGTTTTAGCTTTTTGTTTTGCTGAAATAAAGGGTTACAGTAAATTTGGAAGTTATACGAATACAGGTAATGCTGATGGTCCATATTGTTATACTGGTTTTCAACCTGAATTAGTTATAATAAAATCATCTGATAGAAATAGTTCTAACTGGAGTATGTTAGATAGAAAAAGACCAGCTAGAAATAGAACAGACTATAGAATTAAAATAACTGGTAGCACTGAACAAACAGGCAATGTTAACTCAATTGATATTTTATCTACTGGTTTTAAAATAAGAGGTGTTGATGATGACGTTAACGCTGCTGGAGCAGGAGATGACTATTTGTATTGGGCTTGGGCTAAGAATCCATTTGTAGCAAACGTAGGAGAGTCAATACCAACAACGGCATTTTAATTATGGCATCAATTTTAAAAGTAGATACAATACAAGATCAAGCTGGTAATCTAATTATTAGTAAAGATTCTGGTGGTGGAGGATTTGAAGGAACTTATTTTTCTTCAACAAGTCCAAAAGTATTTACAGTTAAAGTTATTACTAAAACCGCAGCTTCTCCATATTACAGTGTTGGAAGCACATTAGGTTATGAAGTAAATGGTATTGAAACACCTATTATTGAATTAAAAGGTAATGATACAGGCAAACCATACTACTACAAGTTTGATCAATCAGATGCATCAAACGCTACACACCCATTAAGATTTTATAACAACGTATCAAAAGGAACTCAATTTACAACTGGTGTAACAACATCAGGCACACCAGGTAATGCTGGTGCACACACAACTATTGCAGTTGATAATGATACACCAAACGTTTTATACTACCAATGTTCATCACACGCGAACATGGGTAATTTTGTAAATCATAATTCATCTACAATTAACACAGGTGTATTTTTAAAATTACCAGTAGCTGATGGATCAAATGGTCAATCAATAACTACTAATGGATCAGGGACTTTATCTTTTGCAACAGTAACAGAAACAAAACCTACAATTTCATCAGTTACTCCTTCGGTTGTTACAAATGATGCAACAAACGTAGTTATAGCTGGAGCTAATTTTCAAGAAGTTCCTTTTGTTGATGCAATTAATTCTTCAACAGGAGCAATAGTAACTGCAAATTCTGTAACATTTACAAGTGCAAGTTCTATTACGGCAAACTTTACATTACCAGTAGATGGTACATATTTTATTAGAATTGAAAACAATGATGGATTAGCTGTAAGATCAGGATCAGCAATATTAACTGTATCAGATTTACCTTCATGGACAACTTCTGCAGGTAGTTTAGGAACAGTGGCCGCAACAGGAAGTGTCAACTTTACAGTTGCAGCAACAAATGCTACAAGCTATGCTAAAACATCTGGAACTTTTCCAGGTGGTGTAAGTATTAATGCAGGAACCGGTGTAATATCTGGTACTGAGTCAGGGTCAACTGCTACAACTACGTATAGCTTTACTATACGAGCAACAGATGCACAGGCCCAAACAGCAGACCGTGCGTTTACTATTACAATATCTCACGGCGCATCAGGAGGAGGACAATTTAACTAGAATATTATGACAGCAATAGCACCAACTACAGAATTAAAACGAACTATATCCTCAGCAGGAAGCCAAACTAAATGGGGTGCTTCTGCTTGGGTTAAGCAGATGTATTCTAACAATAGTCAATCTCAACCAGTATATTGTTCATCAAAATCTGATACTACTGGAAATTTAAGAGGAATATTTGTGACGTCTGATGATAAGTTACAAGTAGCTTATTATGATGGTGGTTATCAATTTCGAGTAGAAACAAATAGATTACTAAGAGATCAATCTGCATTTTACCATATATGTATTGCATATGATTCAAGTCAAGCAACTGCAGCAGATAGAATTAAAATTTATATTAATGGAGTTTTAGAAACAAGTTTTTCTACTTCAACTTATCCTGCACAAAATGCTACATATAATTTTTTTGGAACAGATATTACTCAATTAATTGGTTCTTTAAGAGAAGGTTCAACTATTTGTAATTCATGCGTAATATCACACATACATGTTACAGATGGTTATTGTTATCCTGCAAGTAGCTATGGTTCAACAGATGCAACCACTGGACTGTGGAAAATAAATACAAATCCAAGTGTAACTTATGGAACTAATGGTTTCTTTTTATTAAAAAATGATGCCGCATTAACAGATAGAAGTGGTCAAGGAAATAATTTTACTTTAGGTTCTGGTACAATTACAGCAACAAAAGATTGCCCTTCTGATAATTTTTGCACGTTTAATCCTTTGTATCGTGATGATAGTAGTGACATTAGATACTCAAATGGAAACACTACTGTGTCTAATGTAGATACTGTTTGGGAAAGTACTTATGGAACATTAGGTTTTACAAAAGGCAAGTTCTACTGGGAATTAAAAATTGAAGCATTAAATTCTTCTAATGGTTATGCAAATGCAGGAATACAATGTATAGATAAAGTATTTGCTGGTAGTGGTACTGGTATGGGATTTGCAGGAAACACTAATGCAAATTTTACAGCTAACACTGCAAGTGCAGGAATGGAAGTAGATTACAGAGGTGGAAATAATAATAATGTAATAAGTGGTGGTTCAAATGTTGGTAGTTCTGGTTCAGCAGGTGTTGATTGGTCAAATGGTGATGTAATTGGTTTTGCAGTTGATATGGATAATAGAGCATTATATATGCACAAAAATGGAACTTATTTAACTCTTGGTGGAAATGTTGGAGTGCCAACTTCAGGTGCATCAAAGACAGGTGCTTGTGCAATACCAACAATTGTTAGCACGTGTTCTCCTGCAGCTGGAATTTATGGTGCAAATGCAATATTTAATTATAATTTTGGAAATGGAATGTTTAAAACAACGGCAGTAGCTAGTGCAGGAAGTAATGCTTCAAATATAGGAACGTTTGAGTATGATGTTCCGGCGGGCTATACTGCGCTATCAACGAAAGGACTTAACGAATAATGGCCTACACAACTATAAATAAGAGTTCGAGTTACATAAAAAATTTAACATATGCAGGGAACGGTGGAACAAATAATGTTACAGGAGTTGGATTTCAACCTGATTTTGTTTGGGTAAAAGATAGAGAATCTACATCAAATCATAATCTTTATAATAGTGCATCTGGAACTACAAAATATTTAGAATGTGATGCAGGTACAGAACAACAAACAGGTGCAAATACTTTAACAGCATTTGGAGCCGATGGATTTACTTTAGGAGACCATGGTGAATCTAATGGTAATGGTAATGGTTTTATTAGTTGGAATTGGAAGGCAGGGACAACATCAGGAATAGCAACTAATGGTGCTACTGATATTACTCCATCTTCTTACTCATTTAATCAAACCGCAGGTTTTAGTGTTATAAACTATACAGGGAATGGTAACACTCCCACACAAGTAGCTCATGGTTTAGGAGCAGCTCCAGGTTTTATAATTGTTAAAAGACTTTCAGCTCCAGACAATAACTGGGTAGTTTATAATCCAGGTACTGGTTTAGGTAATACTAAATATTTAAAATTAGATACAACTGATAATGCTATTACTGCAGGTGGAGCAGCTTGGGAAAATACTGATCCCGATAGTGTTAATTTTACAATAGGAGATCACGGTCAAACTAATGCAAGTGGTGAACCTTATGCTGCTTTTTTATTTGCTGAAAAAGCTGGCTATAGTAAATTTTCAACGTACATGGGTAATGCTAATGCAGATGGTTCTATGATCTACACTGGTTTTGCTCCATCATGGGTTCTTATAAAAATGACTGATGGTTCAGCAGATGGTTGGTGGATTGTAGATAATACAATTGGTAATATGTTACCTAATCCTAACACTAGAATGTTAGTAGCAAATACAACTGGAGCAGACAATGCTAGTGTATCTCCTTTTATAGATTTTTATAGTAATGGTTTTAAAATAAGATCAGCTTGGGCGGGTGTAAACCAAAGCACAAGTACTTATGCATATTTTGCTTTTGGGCAAACCATAGTCGGCACAAATAATACTCCGGCGACTGCCTTGTAGAGGTAGCCTCGCATGTATTTTGGTGCTACACCCTTTTCGGCAGCAGCCTTTTCAGATGTAGGTTTTTCTCCTAACGCGTATGTTAATGTATTAGGCAACAGATTAAATGTATCTGTTGGTAATTCAACTATTATTGGACAAGCTAACGTATCTGTTACAGGTAAACGAGTAAACATAGGTACTAGTGATGTAACTATTGTTGCAAAAGCTGTAGAAGTATTATCAGGTAATGGTTTAGAATTAGGTATTGGTAACGCGCAAGCTTCCATACCAAAAAATGTACCGGTTACTGGTAATGCATTTGAACTAGCAAATGGAACGGTAATAGTAAAAGCAGGTGCTAAACCAGATATAACTGGTCAAGGTTTAGATATTGGCACTGGTAATGTTACAATTATTGGTAAATGTAATTTAACAGTTACAGGTAATGGCTTTGAAGTAGCTCTTGGTAATGCAACAGCTAAAGCAAATGCAACAGCTATTGTTACAGGAAAACGAGTTAACATAGCTACTAGTGATGTAACAGTAATAGCTAAAGCTAAAATATTACCAACTGGTAATAGGTTTAATGTTGGAACATCTGACGTATTAATTAGAAAATGGGAAGCGGTACCAACAAACGCTACTCAGATTTGGACGGAGATATAATATGTTTTTTGGAGCAACATCTTTTTCAGCAACAACTTTTGCAGGGGTCGGAATACAAAATGTAGTAGTTTTAGTTAATGGAAAAAGAGTAAACGTAGCTGTAGGAAATACAACAATTGGGTCAGGAGTTAGACCATCTGGCAGTAGAATTAACCTTGCATTAGGTACGGTTTCTGTGGTATCATGGAATCCAATAGATCCAAACGCAGGGCAAACATGGGTCCCAATAGACCCACTTAACCCATAGGAGAATTATGGCATCAACATACTCGAGTAATTTAAAATTAGAATTAATGACTACTGGTGAGAAGTCAGGTACATGGGGTACTATAACTAACACCAATTTACAACAATTAGAACAAGCTTCATCTGGATATATATCAATTGATGTTGCATCTTCAGACCAAGCATTAGCTATAAGCAATGGCGCAGTATCTAACGGTAAAAATTTATATTTAAAACTTACAGGTACGCTTGGAGCTAATAGAACTGTAACAGTTCCAGACTCAGTAGAAAGAGTTTATGTAGTTCAAGACGCAACAGATAGATCAGCTAATAGATATACTTTAACTTTTAAAACTGTGTCAGGTACAGGAATAAGTTTACCTGTAGCATCAACTTGTTTAGTTTATGCGGATGGTTCAAATGTTAATCTAGGTTTAGTTCAAAAAGGATATATTACTACAACAGGTACATATACTACAGTTGCTAATGATCAAGTATTAGTAGATACAAGTGGATCAACAGTAACAGTAAATTTACCTGCTTCACCAGCTATTGGTAATGAAGTGCATTTTATAGATAGTAAAAATTTTTTTAATTCAAATAATTTAACCATAGGCAGAAATGGTTCTAACATTTTGGGCTCAGCATCAAATTTAGTAGTTAGTGTAAACGGTGCAGCATTCACTTTAGTCTATGTTAATACGGCTAGAGGTTGGGTCTATAAAGATAAAATATAGGAGCTTAACAGATGGCTCTCATTGAGTTTAAATTTAAACCCGGTATTGATAAACAAGACACAGAGGTTGGAGCTGAAAACCGTTGGGTTGATTCTGACAATGTTAGATTTAGATATGGACTACCAGAAAAAGTTGGTGGTTGGGCTTCACTTACTACGGATACAGTTGTAGGTGTTGTTAGAAAACAACATGCTTTTGTAGATAACGATGGTAATAGGTACGTGGCCCTTGGAACAGATAAATTTTTATTATTATATTTTGAAGGTCAACTATACGATATTACACCTGTTAAAACTACATTAACATCTGCAACCATTGCAACAACAAATGGTTCACCAACATGCACAATTACAAAAGCAGCACATGGTGTAAAAGTTGGAGACATTGTACAATTAGATTCAGTAACTTTACCAGGTGGTACAGGTTATCAAAACTCTGATTTTGAAGATAAAAATTTTCAAGTAATAGGTGTACCTACTACAGGCACATTTACAATTAATCAATCAAGCAATGCAACTGGCACAGTATCAACTGGTGGTAGTTTAAGTGTAATACCTTATGAACATATTGGTCCTAGAGAACAAACATATGGTTATGGTTGGGGAATGGATCCTTGGAGTAATGGTAAATGGGGTGAAGCAGCTGCAGCATCTGATGTTACACTAGAACCAGGTCTTTGGTCATTAAGTAATTATGGAGAAGTATTAGTTGCAACAATATTAAATGGTAAAACTTTTACATGGGATTCTGGTATTGCTGCAAGATTAACTACACGTGCATCAACAACTACATCTAATTTTGAAACAACAAACAATCCAACTAAAACAAGAGTTACATTAATTTCACCAACAACACGTCACTTAATTCATTTAGGTACAGAAACAATAATAGGCACACCTGATTCACAAGACGATATGTTTATAAGGTTCTCGGACCAAGAAGCAATAAACACTTACGCACCTTCAGCAACTAATACAGCTGGAACACAAAGACTACAAGACGGTACAAAAATTATAGGTGCATTAAAAGCTAAAGAAGTTATTCTAATATGGACTGATAATGCATTGTACACAATGAAGTTTATTGGTTCTCCTTTTACATTTGGTTTTGAACAAGTAGGAACTAACTGTGGATTAATAGGACAAAATGCAGTTGTAGAAATAGACGGTGCTGCGTTTTGGTTAAGTCCTAAAGGTTTTTTTATGTTTGATGGTACTGTTAAATCTTTATCTTGTACTGTTGAAGATAATGTATTTGATAATTTTGATACTACAAAAGGACAACAAGTTTCAGCAGGTTTAAATAATCTATATACAGAAATTACTTGGAGCTATCCAAGTGCATCGTCTGATTTTAATGATAAGTATGTTGTATTTAATTTTGGTGAATCTGCTGGTGTACCTGGAGGTGTATGGTACACAGGAACAGAAGCTAGAACAAGTTGGATAGATGCAACTATATATCCAAACCCTTATGCAACTAAATACAACTCAACAGCTACCGGCACATTTCCTGCGGTGGTTGGACAAACTGGTTTAGGACAAACTACATATTTTGAACACGAAGTAGGAACAGATCAAGTTAATCCTAATGGTACTACAACTGCTGTTTCTTCTTTTATACAATCATTTGATTTTGATTTAGAACAAAGACAAAGAGATGCACAAGGTAAATCTTCAGGACCTAAAGTTGCTGGAGAAGTATTTTTAGCACTACGAAGGTTTGTACCAGATTTTAAAGTATTACAAGGAAATGCAAAAGTAACTATTGGATTAAAAAGATATCCTCAACAATCAACTACTAATAGTACTTATAGTCCTTTTACTATAACATCTAGTACTACTAAAAAAGATACAAGAGCACGTGGTAGGTTCTGTAGTTTTAAAATAGAAAATGATGCATCTAGTGAGTCGTGGAGATTTGGAACTTTTAGAGTTGATGTACAAGCAGATGGGCGTAGATAATGACAAAGATAAATATAAGAATACCAGAACCAAAACAAGAATATGATGTATCTAACCAAAAACAAATTAATAGAGCTCTAGGTTTAATGAAAGAACAATTAAACTCTACATTTTTAGATGAGCTAAAACAGGAGCAAGAGAGAATCTCTTGGTTTTTAAGTGGCTAATATATATACAAACGCAAAAATAGATTTTACAGATACAACAAATACTGTTGTTTATACAGGTCCAGCAGCTACAACTAGTATTATTAAATCAATATTAGTATCAGATGATTCTGGTAATGCTGACAGTATATCTGTTACCCTTACAGCAGGAGCATCTGTATTTAACTTGTTTAAAACAAAAGCAGTTGCAGCAAATACAACTATTGAGTTATTGACACAACCCCTTATAATACAAGAAAACGAAATTTTAAAAGCACAAGCAGCCACAGGAAATAGGTTACATATGGTTGTTTCTGTGTTACAAATAAATAGAGATTAATATATGGCATTTATAGAAGAAGGATCTGTAGAATATATAAAAGTTGATGGCAAAGAAGTACCTGTCGTTAAGTGTGAAGCAGAAATAACTTTAAAGAATACAAAAACAAATCAAGAATATAATTCTGATAAAGAAGCAGAAGACGATATTAATAATCCAGATACAGATACTGTAAAAGAAGATATTTTAAGATCTGTAAAAATTAAAGTTGCAAAGATACCAGCTTTAGGCGCATCATCTGACAAGGACGAATAATGGCTATAACAAATTCACAACAAGCTAAACAAATTATACAAAAAAATAAAAAGATAAAAGGTCAAGACCATATGTTGGCTTACATTACACCAAATGAAGCTGAAAAATTAATGACATTAGGTGGTCGAGAAGTAATGACTAAAGAAGGTATACCAGCTTATCCTGAGTTTGATAACTATACAGAGTCTAGTCTTAAAGGTACGTCATCAGAAGGTAGTGGTCTGACTAGGTCTCAATTTGAAGGTGGTGCTTATCAAGGAACAGGTAGTGGAGGACAAAATGTTGTTCGAAAATACGACCAACCAAAAGTTATAGTTCCAGAAAAAAAACCAAAGAAAACAAAATATAATACAAGTGGTGGAAATAAATTTTATGGCATAGCTCCAGCAGTAATGAATTATCTTGGTAATAAAGCAAAATATTCAGCATTTGGTCAATGGAATAATACAATGCAAAGAAAAAATTATTTAGAGAATTTAAAAACAGAAGATCCTGATGAATATGAATCAGTTATGTCTGATTTAGAAAAAATAAATGCGGTAGAAAAAGGTGTAGATCTTTCTACACACACAAAATTTTCAGATGATGATCCAATGACTATGGGAACAGATACAATATCATATAATGATTTATGGGATGATTCAGTTAAAGAAGTTTTAGGAGAAGGGTATCAAGAATATTTAAAAGGACCTCCTCAACCTGAAGGTGGAGATGGACCAGAAGATCCATGTAAAGGACCTAACCCACCTGCGTATTGTTTTGCAGGAATTAGATCAGCTGCACCAGTAGAACCTGTTGTTGAAGAAGAGTCAGCAACACCATGGAGACTTATGAATAAAGGTGGAATAGTTAGAACAGGATTTAATATGGGTGGAGCACAATTTACATCAGGTGAAAATATTTCACCAGGAACAAGTTCAACTGGAGGTGTTAGAGATGATAATCCTTTTACAGGTGGAAATGGCGGAGGCGGAGGAGGATCAGGAGATAGCGGAAATGTTACACCGGTAGTAGTCACACCTAAAAAAATAGTAGTTCCAGAAAAAAGTATGAAAGAAAAATTTTTTGATTTTATAAACTTCGGAGATGATGAAGATGGAGTTACTCAAGAAACAGTAGAAACTGTATTAGATCCAAAACACGCAGAAAATTATGAAAAATTAACAACTACAACAAGTTCTTTAGTAGATGCAGATCCTGAATTAAAAGCAGCGTTAGGTTTAGCACAAGGCGGAAGAGCTAACTTTATGGGTGGTGGAGATACATCATTACAAGCTGGCGCACCAGAATTAAGATTACAAGGTGATGTACAACCTAAAGAAAACATGATGATGGCTTCAAACGATCCAATGTTAGAAGAAGAATATGAAAAATATGTTTTTGAAATGATAGAACAAGGATTAGAACCAATGTCATTTGAACAATTTAGAGCACAAGCATTATCTGGCATGGCAGAAGGCGGTATTGCAGGATTAAGACAAGGATATATAATTGGTGGTATTGTAAAAGCAGCAAAAAAAGCTGTTAAAGGTGTAACAAAAACTCTTAAAAAAATTAGTAAAAGTAAAGTAGGTAAAGCTGCGTTAATAGGTGCTGGATTATATGGTCTTAATGCAGCGGGAGGATTAGGTGGTCTTTTTGGAAAAGGAAGTTTTAATCCATTTTTAAAAATAGGTGCTGGTGGTACATCGTTTAGTCCTTTTGGAGCTTTTGCAAATAAATTAGGTTTAGCTAATATATCTGGTGGATTAACAGGTTTAGGTAAAGGAGCTTTGTATGGATTAGGAACAGTAGGATTAACAAAATTACTTGGACAACCTGACGACGAAGATGAAGACGAAGATTACAGAGGAGAAGGTTTAGATATAGCTGCTATTAGAAGAGATCCTTATCTTGCTATGCAAAGATCAGGCAATCCATATAGACTAATGGCTAAAGGTGGAAAAGCAGAACCAGTAGCTAAAGAAGTTATGCCTTTGTTAGACATGGGTGGAATGGAAAAAGATTATAGAGCTAATGGTGGATTTGTACCAATAGGTAGAATGGAAAAAGCAGATGATGTACCTGCAAGATTATCTAAAAATGAATTTGTATTTACAGCTGAAGCTGTAAGAAATGCTGGTGAAGGAGATATAGACAAAGGCTCAGAAGTTATGTATAACATGATGAAAAACCTAGAAGCCGGAGGTGACGTATCTGAAGAATCGCAAGGCTTAGATGGCGCTAGAGAAATGTTTCAAACATCACAAAAATTAGAAGGAGTAATGTAATGGCTACGGAAACAGTAAGAAATTTACCCGCACAGTTTATAGAAGATATAGGTAAAGATCTTGCAACACAGATTACGGCCCAAACGGCCATACCAGTAGTAGCGCCAGGCACTGCCGGACTTACAAAACAAGCTGGTGAATCACAAGCACAATTCGATGCCAGAACAAAAGCTGGTCAACAGTTTGATATTAGACAAGATAGTTTAGCAGGACTTGCACCACAAGTAGCAGGTCTAGATGCATTACAAACACAAGCACAAGGTCTAGCAACTACAGCAGCAACAGCTGGAGGACTAGGATCTTTTCAACCATATTTAACAGCAGCCCAAAATTTAACTGGGCCAATGTCCGCAACGCAACAACAACAATACATGTCGCCTTATCAATCGCAAGTTATGGAAGCATCACTTGCAGAGTTTGATAGAAACGCAGCAATCAATAGACAGCAAATAAGTGATCAAGCTGTACAATCAGGTGCGTTTGGTGGCGGTAGAGAAGGTGTTATGCAATCAGAATATCAATTAGGATCAGATAGAAATAGAGCTTTACTACAAGCTGGAATGTTACAAGAAGGTTTCAATCAAGCACAAGCTCAAAGAGGACAAGATTTAAAAACTCAGCTAGGTCTGATGAGTGCTGTGCCTGGATTACAAACAGACAGAATTTCTACATTAGGTCAGTTGGGCGCAATGAACCAGGCACAAACACAAGCAGGTCTAGACGCAACAAGAGAAGCAAATAGAATGTCAGCATTCATGCCACAAGAACAAATGGATAGATTTGCTGGTCAGGTAACTGGATTAATGGGTGGTTATCCTGCACAATATCAAACAACTAACATACCAAACCCTACACCATTACAAACAGCAGTAGGATTAGGAACAGCAGGAGCTGGTATCTTTAGAGCATTAGGTCAAGGTGCTAGAGACTTCTCTTTGTTAGGAGAACCTAATAATGTTGCATCTGATATAAGATTAAAAACAGATATTAAATTAACATCTAAATCTCCATCTGGAATAAATATTTATTCATTTAAATATAAAGGAGATGATAAAACTTATGAAGGTGTAATGGCTCAAGAAGTTCCATGGGCTTCTTCAATTGCAACAAATGGATATCTACAAGTAGATTATTCTAAAGTAGATGTACAATTTAAAAAATTAAACTAATGAACAGAATATTAAGACGACCAATGTTTAGAAGAGGTGGCTCTACCAATGAAGGTATAACTTCAGGGTTAGATACACCAAGAGTTAATTATCAAAATGGTATGAATTTTGATATGGCTAAAATATTACAAGACACATCTAAACAAGTACAAGATCCAGCAATAAGATCAGCTTACCAACCTTATTTTCAAAGACCACAAGGCGAAGGCTTAAATAGATTTTTAATGGACTTTGGTTTAAATCTTATGTCAACACCACCAAGAGGTGGATTTTTATCTACAGCAGCAACAGCAGCTAGAGGACCTTTAAAAACTTTAAATGAAGATGTAGATGCACAAAGATTAGGTAAACAAGCAGGTGAAGCAGATTTATTTAAAACATTATTACAAGGAAACATTGACATTGCAGCAGAAGCTGCGGGTAATACAGGTGGTGGAAAAACATATGCTAAATTAGAAATAGCTAATGATATTGAAAGAACAATGTTGGATATTATAGAACTTAAAAAACGTGCAGATGGTGGCGAAGACGTTACAGATGAATTAAGTAGAAAACAAGCTAGACTAGATTATTTATCTAAAGAAAATGCTGTAGGTAAATCATTAATGCAACAAACTGAATTTGCTGAAGATGTATTAAAAAGTATTGTAAAAAGACTAGAAAATGAAATGATAGATGACCCTAATAATCCTGGTCAAAAAATTGAAAAATATCCAGATGGTGATAATGATCCTGAATTATTAAAAGAAGCGTATAGACAATATGCTGAATTTTTTGCAAACGTACCTGACAGAGAAGAGAATGCTGATGGTGGTCGAATAGGATACCAACAAGGTTCTATGCCAGGAGCCATGACTGAAACTTTAACTATGAAAGCTCCAGGTATGGAGATGCAAGAAACAGCAACCATGGACCAAGGACCAGAAGACAAAATAGATTATGCAACATTAAGAGCTAGATTACCACAAGAAATAAATGATGATATTGTAAAATTACTTGCAGCTAGTCCAGAAGCATTAGAAGATTTTGCAACAATAGCAACTCAACAAGACGTAGATCAATTTAACAAAAAATATAATGTTAATTTAGTATTACCATCGGAGGCGTAAAATGGCCGATACTGCTTTAGAGCGATACAAAAAAGATACAGCCAATACAGAACCAAAAACAGTAGAAGGTGAATACCGTACTCTTAATGATTTTCAAAAATCATTTTTAAAAGCATTAGAAGGAATTGGTGAACCTAAAAAACCTGTAAAATATTTAAGACCTTTTAATCCATTTCAGAAAGAAGATAAAAGTTTAGCTAGATTTATTTTAAAAGGCAGTCCTAACATGAAAATATTGTTAGATGGCTACATGTCTAAAAAACATAATAAAAAAGTTGATACCATGGATTTATTAAAAGATGGTGATCATAAAGATTACATATCCATTATAGACGAAATATCAAAAGGTGTAGACTCTGGTGCTTATGATTTAGAAATGGGTGTTAAAGAATTATTATTTACAGGTTCTGATTATTTTTTTAGTACAGAATTTTTAGAAGAATTTGATAAAATGATGAAAGACCCTGACAAAAAACCTGATAGACCTGAAACATGGAGAGGTGATCTTGTTGGATTAATGACACAGTTTGCAATACCTGGTGGTGTTATACAAAAAGTATTAAGAGCAACTAAAACTGTTGGTCAAATAAATAAAATTATAAACGGCATTAAAGGTGCAAACACAAGAAAAATAAGCAAGATTGCAGCAAGAGCTATTGAAGGTATAACTGTTGTAGGTGCTACAGATTTTTTAGCTTCAGAACCTGGTAGACAATCTTTTTTCTTTGAACCAGAATCTACAGAAGGATTAACAGGTAAAGAAAGAGCAGCTGCATCATTTAGAAATAAAATTAAATATGGACAAGAAGGTATGTTAGTTGGTGGTGGTTTTCCAATTGTAGGTAAAGCTGCACAACTAGGATATAAATATGGACTTGCACCTTTTATAAAACAAACTGCTAGGTTTGGAGCTAAAGGTGTTAATACAGCTGTATTTAGACCAATATCGTATCTTGGAGGTTCTTCACGTCTATCTTTAAAAGATGTAAGTAAAAGATTACCTGATGTTGGTGTTGTAAATCCAGTAGGTAAATACGTAACTCCTTTTGCCGCTAAACTAGTTCGTAATGCTACAGATTTTGCATTAACAAAAGCTTTAGCACCTGCAATTGTATCTACGTTTAGTGGTAAGAATATGTTTAAAAAAATAAATCAATTACCGCCTTTTGAAAAATGGAGATTAAGTTCTGTAACATCCCCTAATAAATCAGACAGAGTTTTAAAAAGAATGGATAATATATTATCTTGGTTTAGATCATATGGTAAAGCACCAAAAGATATAGAAGGTGTTAACGAGCAAGTAATGTTGTATATTAAAGGTAGAGCTAGAAAAATAGATAGAACGCTTGAGGCTTTAGATAATAAAGCATATCAATTAGCTAAAGGTTTTCAAAGTCAACACAATTCAAATGTAGTTTCTCCTGCATTATTAAAAAAATATTTAGATGATGTAGATAGTTTTTTAAGAGATCAATTTAAAAAAAATGATTTACCAGAAGAATTACAGCCATTAGCTGCTGATTTAAAATTAGAAATAAAAAACATAATGAAAGAGTTTCAAAAATCTTTACCAAAAGGTAAAGACGGAGACAAGTATACAAACGAAATAGCTAACATAGAATTAAATAAAGTAAGAAGTTATTTAGTTAAATCATTTTCTACATTTACAAATCCAAATTATGTTCCAGATGAAAAAATATTTAACAATTCAGTAAAGTGGGTAGTAGATAATGTAATTAAAAAAAATAAAAGTTTAAGAGAAATAGCTGAAAACAGACATGCTCTTTTAAATGATTTAGATGCTAGATATTTTGAACATGGTAAGATGATGATTAATTCTGTATTACACACAGCAAGAGCTGAAGGAAAAAATCCGTTAAAACAAATGAAAGATATAGCTGACATTTTAAAATTAGGTAAAGTAAAAATGATAAAAACAGGAGAAGAATTACCTGATGTTATACAAAAATTATTAGGACCAGAAAAAAATTTAAAAGCATCTGTAAGTTATACAACTGCAGAGATGATATCAGCTATGGCTAACAAAAGAGCTGGTGATTACATAGCACAATCAGGTTTAAAAAATGGTTGGTTATTTAGATCTGCTGATGAAGCAATAGGTGCTGGTATTGCTAATCCAGAAATGATTAGAAAAATACCTAGGTTTGGTAGACATATGAAATCGGACTTAACAGAATTATTTACATCACCAGAGTATGTACAAATGTTTCAAGGTGTAGGTGGAACGTTAGATAACTTAATAGCTATTCCAATATACAGACACATTATGCAAGGTAAAGTTGGAGTACAAATAGGTAAAACATTATACTCACCACAAACACAAGTTAGAAACGTAACGTCAGCTGCATTCTTTGCATTAATGAATGGTCACATTGGTGGTAGAGCTAGTGTTACAAATGCAATGAAAATTGTATTAGATGATATATTTGAAGCAGGAAAGAAAAACATAAATGATGTTGAGTTTAATAATTATGTAGAAAAATTAGTTAGACTTGGTGTATGGGATGAAAACGTCGTAGCTTCAGAATTAAAAGCAATTATGAATCAAATAAAAAACAACACTGTAAACACTACAGATAAATTATTTGATAAACTTATTAAAATGGCACCAACAGATAAAGTTGCAAGACTATATGCAGGTGGTGATAACTTATGGAAACACTTTGGATTTGAATTTTCTAGATCACAATTACATAGAGCAGTAAAAAATTTAGATGACATGAAACAATGGTACAAAGATATGGGTGAAGAATTTGTACCTATAAATCCTATTACAGGACAAATAAAAACATTTGACGATGCTATTGATGAAGCATCTGCATACTTAGTTAGAAATACTTATCCAACATATTCTAAAGTACCACCAGCAATACAAGCTTTAAGAAAATTACCACTAGGTGCTTTTATATCGTTTCCTGCAGAAATACTTAGAACAGGAACAAATGTTATGGCTATAGGATTAAAAGAAGCTTCTAGTAAAAACCCCGCAATAAGACAGATGGGTATAAGAAGATTACAAGGTGCTTTTTTAACAAGTTATGCAACAGGAACTGGATTAGTACAACTTGCTCAGTTCTTAACTAATTCTACTGATGCACAGTGGGATGCATACAAACGTTCGTCAGCTGCACCATGGGATAAAAACTCTAATCTTTTAGCAATTAAAGGTTGGAAAGATGGAGAGTCTGCGGCCATTAATTTTTCATACTTTTCACCATATGATAGTTTATGGGCACCATTAGAAGCAGCTATTAACCAAGCTAATAAACAAAATTTAAATCCACAACAAACAGATGACTATGTAATGAGTGTTATGTTTGCTGAAGATGGACCAGTAATGACTTTCTTATCACCATTTATAACTGAACCTATTGGTTATGACAGAGTGTTAGATGTAACTGTAAGAAACGGTAAAAAAGATCAAGGTGGTACAGTTTATTCTGCATCAGATAGTATTGGAGATAAGTTTGCAAAATCTTTTGCATACATATTAGATGGTGTAAAACCAGGTGTATTTGTAAGTGCAGATAAAATTGAAGGTGCTATTGGAAAAGATTTAACTAGAGGTGGTAAACCTTTAAATTTAAAAGACGAATTGCTTGCATTGTTTGCAGGTACTAGAATTATTCGTATTGATGTAAAAAAAGACTTAAGATATTTTACATCTGAAATGGGAAGATTATTAAGAGCTGTTGATGAAAATGAAGAATTTTATAATGTAGACAACTATCAAAATAATACACCAGGAGATATGATTAAAACATTTGAAAAAATGCAAGAAGAAGCATTTAGAATACAAAAAGATATGTTTATTAGAATACAAGATTTAAAACTTTTAGACTTAAGTGAAAATGATATTGAAGATATAATGAGAGCTTCAGGTGCAAGTAAAAAATTAGTTAAAACATTAATGGATGGTGAATTTACTCCTGTTCAATTTTCTGAAAAAAGATTTGAAACTAAAGTAGAAACTATTGAAAATGAATTAGATAAAATGTATGGCAAATTTAAATATAGACTTAATGAAGATTTTGTTTTTCCAGAAGACGAACTAGAAGATATTATGGATGAATACGAAGACAAAGATTTTTTTGAAAAAGGTAATGAATACGATCCAGAAAAATTTGATTACGTATTAGATAAAAAAGGTAATATGATTTTAAATGACAACGGTGATCCAATAAGAGATGAAGGATTTATTAAATCAACTTTAAGAAAATTTTCTCCTGTAATTAAAAAAGGTGTTAACAAACTTTTAAATCCTTTGTCGAATGATTTTAAAGTGCAAGCACCACCATTACCTGAAACACCTCAACCAAAAATTAACAATAAAATGCTTGCAAGTAATACAAATACGGGCTTGACACGTAGTGAGAATGCCTTACTATCAGAGACAGAAAAGGAAATTGCTAAAAGAGTATAATGGCTAAAAACGCTTTACAAAAAATAGAAGAGCATGAAAAGCTTTGCAGAATTATGCAAAAGCAAACTCATGATAAAATTAATAAAATAGAAAACCAAATAAGTAGGTTAGAAAAAATTGTATTAGTTTCAGCGGGTATGTTAATTATGGGTATGGCTAATATGATCTTTATGCTATTAACTAACTCACCAACATAAAAATAAAATCATGCAACTATCAAAACATTTTAAATTAGAAGAAATGACTAAGTCAATGACCGCGACTCGAAAAGGAATAGATAATTCTCCAGGAGCCGGTGATATAAAAAATTTAGAAAACGTTTGTTACGAAATTTTAGAACCAGTTCGTGCAAAGTTTGATAAACCTATTACTATTACATCGGGCTACAGGTCAGAGGCGCTGTGTGAAGCGATCGGCAGCAAAAAAACGTCGCAACATGCAAAAGGCCAGGCGGTTGATTTTGAAATAGCAGGCGTGCCTAATATTCAAACTGCATATTGGATCCAAAATAATTGTGACTTCGATCAATTGATCCTCGAGTTCTACAAAAAAGACGACCCCGCAGGTGGCTGGGTCCACGTAAGCTATAATGAAAAGGGTGCGAACAGAAAACAAGTGCTGACCTATGATGGCAAGAGCTACGAAAACGGATTGCCGGAAATGAAATGGGAAGGTGGAAAAGTAAAAGGATAACAATGATAGATAAAATTAAAAAATTTTTTG
>Ga0114934_10000566_pt1 | contig 23546 bp, 20 predicted proteins | sample 4SBtaG_2_FD_99695 | JGI IMG/M metagenome (GOLD analysis project Ga0114934, IMG submission 99695) | Deep subsurface microbial communities from Kolumbo volcano to uncover new lineages of life (NeLLi) - 4SBTROV10_white metaG | ecosystem: Environmental > Aquatic > Marine > Volcanic ...
GAGCATTGCGTTTGCCTGGGCCTCGCTGAGCTCCCGATCCTGATGCCAGCGTGCCACCAGTTCTTCAGCCGTGGAGCCAATTCGCTTGTTCCCCCTGGGTGAGAAGACCTGGTTATTCATCGCCGCTCGAGCGTTAGCCGGACCGGCGTGCTGAAGGGCCATCATCATGTCGTAGACCCGCCTGCCCTCACCGGGGTCTTTTCCGCTAACGGCCAGCATGTCGTTGTCGTAGTCCTTGCCGATGTCGTTCTTGTCGACGAACATTCGGTAGAACTTCTTCGCACCACCGTGTACCCGCTCCAGCAGGAACTCAAATGGCGTGACAGCAGATGGCTGGCGGTTCTTTCCAGGCTGGAAGTCAATCTGGTCTTCCATGCGAAAGTCACTGCCACTCTTACGCCAGGCCGTAATGTGCTGCTGGAGCTGGCGAATCGAGTCCGCTTGGGCGGGATGGTCGTCCAGCCACTCCACCATGTGTTTGCTGAACTCAGGGGCCAGCGGTGGCTCACCTTCAGTCTCTTCAACCAGCACGTTGGGATTGGTCCAGTACAGTCGCATGAACTCAGCGAAACCCTCGTGGAGGCGACCCTTGCCCTGTGCCACCAGTTTCTTGTCGTAGTCGAGCTTAGTTAGCTCGATCTGGGCCTTGTGCGGGGCGCTGTTGTAGATCTTGGAGTCCGTGGAGGTATCGACATGGTGGGCCAGCTCGTGTGTGTGCACAGCCACATCGGCGCTGGCTGTCGATTTAAAGCGTGCCCAGAGCGACTTGAGCTTATGGATGCCCAAAGCTTTCTTCAGTTGGATTCGGCCACGGGCGAGCTTGAGGCCAAACAGGCGCTCCATAGAGGCCAGAATCTCGTGGTGGCTTTCTGGCTTCAGGCGTGGGTCGTTGGGCTCCTGGAGTGGGATCTTGGGAGCGCCGGGTGACATGCGGTCAGCGTCTGTGCTGGAGGCGTCGGCCGCGAACGGTCGCTCTACCTCTGCGGTCGGACTGTCCACAATGGGGCCATCGTCCGGCATCATGGCTCGCTCTTGGCTGGCCAGCATCGGTTTGGCGAACACCTTTCGCAGGGCGTCACGAGAGCCCGACACGTTCGACTCATGCAACTGCTCAAGTTGACCCTGGGCCTTCTCATCACCAGCGGCGGCCTTCTTGGCCAGGCGAGTGATACTGCCCTTGCGAATGGTTAACTCGCCCTTGGACCAGTTGAGCGTACCGTCAGCCACTTGACCTTCTGCGGCTTGTTTGACCTCTTCAGCGATCGAGATCCAATCTGGCCCAGCGGTCTGTGGGTCAGGCAATTGCTCGTCGTTGGGCTTACGGGACAGCACCGTCTGGGCCTCGGTGACGACCTGCTCTTGCTCTGGGGGAACGATGTCCTGGGGTAGATTACCCCGCTGTTCGGGCGAGGCTTCAGGTTGAGCGACTGGCACCTCAGACTGGGGAGCCATTTCTGGTGGTAGCCCAGGATCGCCTGCCTGTGCGGCCAGTGGCCCAAGGTCCGCCTCAGCGAGTTGTTCGTCCGTCAGGTCTTCCAACTGACCTTGGGCCTCCGGTTCGGCCATCTTGGTCGCTGCACCCGCCATCGCACGTAGCCAAAAGTCGATACGACTATCCTCGTCCTGCGCTACGTCCAGACCCTGCTCTTTGAACCACTTGGTCGTCGGAATGCCCTCCACGGTGGCCAGTTTGTCCGCGTTGTCGTGGCCCCACTTCCAGGGACTGATCTCGTCGTACTCAGGGGCACCCATGTAGTTCGCTGCACCCTTGCCAGCACCCATGAGGGAGAACGCGATGGCCATCTGGCTGAGCTCTCGAAACCCCTCGCCGAAGTCCTTGGGCGTGAGCAACTTGCCTGCGGTACCGAAGTTGTCCTCGAAGCCAAGGGCACCTGAGGTGAGCTGCTGGGCCAGTTCTTCGCTCAACTCGCCAACGAGTCCATCAAACTGCCCATGCTTGTACAGATCGGCGATCTGCTTGGGAGTCTTCCCCTTACGGATGAGTCGGTCAATGATTGCCGCCTTAAACCCCTTCTTCACCTGGTCCTCACCCCAGGCCATCTGCTTCAATATGGGGAGCTTGGTCAACGTGGCACCCAGTGACTCGCCGGCCACCTCGACGAAGTGCGACCCCAGTGCCTTGCCGAACTTGTCCAGCGTGGGATCCATCTTGGAGTTCATGACGGAATCGAGCATCCGAATGTCGCTCAGGCTGTACTGAGGCTTCTTCCATGACTTCTCAGCGACCTTGGCTGGTAGTCGCCACGAAGCCATAGCGGCCGCTCGAGTGCTCTCACCCGCGGTCCAGAGTGCCAGCTTGCCACCCAGCCCACGGAGGCCCTTCGCCTTAGTGAGCTTCTTTAGGCCAGCCTTGCCAAGCTGCTTCAGCACGGCTTTCTTTAGCACCACTCGTCCGGCAGTGGCAATTCCACGGGTCATGTAGAATTCTGCGGCCAAGCCGGGGAGCATTGCGGCTTGGCGTCCGGCACCTTCGGCGAAACCGCTCCAGGTCTTCTTTCGCTCTTCCGCACGCTTCTGCTCGGCTAGTTGGTGAGCTGTTTCTTTAAAGGACTTGCTCGTCGCGCGACCCTCCTGAACAGAATCAATCGCCCCTGAAGCATCCAAACTGTTAGCTACGTCAACAACTGAACCAGAAACTGGCACCTGTTTAAGCCAGAATCTCAGATACGAACCTTTGTCCTCATTGACGGCTTGCCGAAGAGCGTCTCGCTTGATCTTGTCGCCATGCACCGTCCACAGGGTGGCAGGGCCAGCGCCTGAAGGGCCCTCATTGGGGACGGTGTCGTGTATGTCGTCCAGCTCAAAGAAGTGTGACTTGCTCTCCACTGGGGCAAGGTCGTACCACTGCTTTGTCGGCTTCGATCGATCGATACCACGAACCCTGATCTGGCCCATAGGATCCAGATAGGCCGTACCTCGCTGCAGTGCGTTCCAATCCTCTTCCTCGTGGCCAAAGCGGACGCGAGGGGGCTCTGGACCGGCGAAGTGGACTGGCTCAAGGTCGAAGAGTTCGGAAGAGAAATCTGGCATGGTCGTCTCCTGGTACGACCATCTTACAGACGCGGGGTAGATTACCCCAGTTACTGAGAGGGAACCGTATAGGCCCGGCGAATCACGGTTCCGTCAGCTTGGCGAATCTTGATCGCCATGACCTGCTTTCCGCCTATGGACATCTGCTGGCCAGGGAATTGGCCTGATGTTCGTGCCGCGTTGAATTCATCCATGGTCATCACCGGAATGTGCGGATCGAGCTCACTGGCACGCTGGCGGACCCGAACCACGTCCTTGGCTCGCTTGATCCACGCCTTACGCTTCTCGGCACCAACCATCTTCAGGCCAACACTCTTCCAGTTCGTGCGACTGGGCTCATCTGGCATGGCCATCACCATTTGCTCTCTGCCAACCGCCCAAGCGTCGGGGGACACGTCACCGATGTCGTGCGACTTCCCGGGTGCCGGATCGGGGACCATCTTCTGCTGAGGACCGGCTGGACGCTGGGTATCCTGAGGTGAGGGTGATGGCTGCTGTGGCTGGGCCTGAGGGGCCATCTGTGGCTGCATGGACTGAGGTTGGTTTCCCCACTCACCCATCTGGGATCGTAGGTGCTGCTCAGCAGACGGATCAACACCAAGCATTCCTTGCTGGAACGTAGTCTCAGCGCGAGACTCGTTCTGTATCTGGTCGACCGTCATTTTCTTCTGTCGGACACGCTGGATGATTTGCTCATTGGTCACCGGAGCGGGGGCTTTGTCTACGCCGGCAGTCACCTGAGCCTGAGCCTGAGCTTCCAGTTCTCGCTTGGCCAGTTCCCACTCTTTGTTGAAGTCCCACTTATACGCACCGAGGCCAGCCGGGATGCCATCCTTGTCCGGTTCGCTCATCCGCTCTCGCTCACCGCGATACGTGATTTGCCACCGAACACCCTTGTCGTCCGTATAGGTCGCACCCGTCCAGCGATGGCCGGCTTGCGAATACTTCATCCCATTAGGCGTGCGGACGTTAATGCCCGCTGGTCCCAGTGCACCATTGGGGTTCATCTCTGGGTGGAACGCTTTGGGGTTCTTCTGTGGGTCGTACTCAGGGGCCAGCCATTCCCATGGTGGGAGCTCTGGCTGTTTGGCGTACTGTGGCGAATTGAGGGCCATTTTCCGCCTGGCCAGCTTCATGAACGCCAGCTCTTTCTCGGCTGGGTTCAGGGTGTCATCGCCCGTGATCCGGTCTTCCATTTCGCGGATCTTGCGAGCCAGGGTCTGACCGTTGGGATTGAGCATCTGGCCAGGGTTTTGGTACGCCTGCTCGGCCGCCGTGATCTTGTCGGCGTCACGGTGGTTCGAATAGGCGACCTGCTGCTGGTGCCGCTGGTCGTTGAGATACTCGTAGTTGTCACGCACGCCCTGATTTCGCATTTGGGTCAGGGCCGTGGTGTTCTGAAACTGCTGCTGCTGCCTTAGTGCCTGCTGGTTGGCTCCATAGAGCATGCGAGCGTTGGCTGCGTCCAGTGCTTGCTGTCGACCGAACACCTGAGCGCCGAGTTGTTGCTGGAACTGGTTCTGCTGCTGGGCCATGCGAGCGTTGGCCAGAGCGATCTCTTGCTGTCTAGCTTGGCGTCGTTCGGCCCAGTTGCGCTGGCCAGCCAGGTGCGCAGCTTCACCCATTCGCTCATAGTCAACGTTGGGAGCGATTGTGATCGGCATCTAGGTACCTTCCATAGTCTGGCGAAGCAACTGTGATAGCGGGTGATCAGGTAGTTCTGTCACGAAGTGGTCACCGAGTGCCGCCACTGAAATTCCCAGTTGGTTGGCAATCTGCGACATGACTGCATCCAGGCCTTGGTCTTGTACTGCTTGCATTCCACCCATTAGTGAAAACACACTCTGGACAGCCTGAGTTGGCGAACCTGACGGCCCAGTGGGTCCTGGAGGGTTGCCGGATATTGGCGGCAATACGTTGGGGCTGATCCCGGCCACGTTGGGTCCCGGTTGGGCGGGCGGGAAGTTCCCAGGGTTGCCGCCTGGCTGGAATCCTGCTGGCGGACCTTGGCTATAGGGCGACTGAGGGTTCCAAGGGGGCGTCTCGTTGAGGAACCCTGGAATCTGACTCACGCCGCCTGGGGGCAGTGGCTGGGCTGGGGGTAGATTACCCCCGCCTCCCATCGGACCCTGTGGACGAGGTTGGCCGCCTCCACCAAATCCTCCACCACCGCCTGGAATGAAGCCGAAGGGGTTTGGCTGTTGTGCTGGCTGGTAGTTAAACCCACCTCCACCAGGACCAGCTTGGCCGAATTGACCAGCCAGTTGCAAGTAACGGCCTACGTCAGGATACGGCTGGTTGAGCCTTTCCATGAACTGAAGCGTGTCACCCGTTCCTCGCTCGTCGTAGTTGAGGGCGTCGGCTGCCGTGTTGGCGTCCCAGTTCAGACGTTCGCGACGAAGCATTTCGTTGAGTCGCCGCATGTCGGTCGACTCGCCCTCACGCAACCCTCGATCGAGTGCGGACATGACGGTCGTGCCTGTGAGGCCACGGCTGATCATGTTCTGCAGTGCATTGCTGGCTTTCTGCTGGTATCGCTGGCTGATGTCTTGCCGAGCACTGTCGCCCAGTCCTTCAAGGTTTGAAAGGACGTTCGCGCGACGGTTACGCCACCCTTGCGAGAGGTCTTGTTGGCGACCCAGGTAGCCACCTTGTGCCGCTTCGGTATCGCTCTCGCCACCACGGATGGTCTCGTAACGCTTCCGCTCTTCTTCTCGCCGTTGGTCGACCGCTTGCTGGAAGTTCTCGGGGATCGTTAGAGGGCGAGTAGATGAGCCACCAGCACTTCCTGACCCTGGCTTGATGTTCTGCCACCCAGCACTTCCGCTTGAGCTGCCAGTGACGATGTTCTCAGGGTACTGCGAGTCGAATCGGTCGCTGATGATGTCACCAGGGGTCATTGGGCCTCCCCGTCGAGTGGCCCGTGTCCCGCCAGCTTGAGACCCCGTGCGACGCTGCTGTGGAATGCCAGGGATTCGCCCCTCAAGACGAGCCTGTACGGCCTCTCGGTCGACCGGATCATCACCAGCCAGTTCGCCCTCTGTATACATCGAGGTGTCGAGCCTGGGACTGGTGAACGCTCGGTTGACTGCGGCCTGCCGTAGTGACGGAGGCGTGCTGGCGACCGGAGGCGAGGGAATGGAGGAACCCTCGCCTCCGGCTACTGCGGCGGAGCGTGATTCACCTTCACCAAGCACCGTTCCGTCAACGGGTGGTGGTGTACGCATGCCGGCGACTCGGTCTCGCCAGCCGTTGATAGATTGAAAATTACCACCAGCGGTACCCATGCTGTTGAACATGTCGTTCTTGAGCTGATTCAACTCACGGGCACGGGGTAGATTACCCTCTTTGAGAGCACTCTGGATGTCTGGCATCAGGCTAGTGGCGATGCGGCCAAGAGGACTGTTGACTCGCTTGTAGGAGCCGCCGTCTCCCTCGATCGACGTTTGAGTGCTTTGGTACGGTTCCTCGGGGTTGCGATCGAATGTACGGCCAGTCCTGGTGTCAAACCACTGGCCTGTGGTCGACTTCTTGAATCGGCCAGACGTGCTCGTCTCTGGCTTGAATCCCTCGGGAGCCTGCAATCCTGACGAGATCCTCTGCTGTTGAGGCTGGCCCCCGGGACTCGCCTGAGGGGAGGACATAGGAAACTGGCCGCCTACCTGGACATTGTCCAGCAGACTTTGGTGGGGTGACGCTGGCGTGCCGTCGCCAAACTGTGGATTCATCGGTGTGTCGCCAAATATCTGATCTTGGCCCTGTGATTGCTGTTCGCCTATCCACGCTTGTTGATCCCAGAATGGCAAGTCCTGCGGAACATTTTGCTGTACCTCAGCCTTCCATTTGGCCAGTTCCCTGTGCCTCTTGAGACGGTTGTCCCAATCGTCTCGGGTTGCATCGACCGGCCTATCTGGCATCTGGTCCATACCGCTACGATCCAGCGTCCCCCACTTGCCCAGGCGATCTTGCTTCATCTGATCCAGCGACTCCATCACAGGGGGCGTCCCCATCGGGAGTGACTGGTTGGGACTAATCATGTGCGACGGCGATCCGATCTGGCCAGCGAATCCTGGCTGACCACGTGCACCGCCCATCTGTGGGTTGATCGAGGCTGATTGCTGAGATCCGCCACCGGGAGCTCGACTGGGTGCTTGAGCGATCGGTTGACCAAAGGAATCGAATCCTGGCTGGCCGGCGTTCGGATGAGCCTGTAGGCCAGTGTTGCTCCGTGGGCTGACTTGGGCGCCAGTGGATGGATCTGTGTTCATCTGGCCAGGGCCGGTTGGACCGCCACCCATGCCGCCACCAGGTGTCATGCCGCCTCCCATCGGACCAGGCATTCCACCACCCATCCCGCCGCCTGGAACCATTCCGCCACCCATTGGCCCCGGCTGGCCGCCAGGCATTACGCCACTTGGATTAACACCACCCACGCCTGGACCTCCCGTGAGAGAGGGTGGTCCAGACTGGGTGGACGTGGCTGGACGGAATACAGGGGAAGGACTGCCAGGCTGAGCGCCGCCTGGCATCCCGATTCCGCCCATTGGCGAGCCGTCAACTTGTCCGATTTGTGGTGGCCCTTGATTCATTCCACCCGGCATACCGCCACCCATACCACCTGCTTGGCCGCCTGGCATCGTTCCCATTCCGCCGCCCATGCCACCCATCGGCATTCCACCACCTGCTCCCATGCCGCCACCAGGCATACCCTGAGGCGAGCCGGGTTGACCTGGCGTAGATGCTGGTTGGCCACCACCCATCACCATCGGACGAGTCAACCCTGGTGCTTGACCTGGCGAACCGGATCCAAACGGTGGTGCACTTCCGCCCCACTGGTTTTGGTACACACCGCCGCCTGGACGCTGACTGGTGATTGCAGGAACGCTGGACTGGCCTGACAGTTGTCCGTCCATTCCACCCTGCATTCCACCGCCTATGCCGCCCATTTGTCCGGCTTGGCCTGACATTCCACCACCCATTGCATCCATCTGAGGGTACGCACGTTTGGTGGGCCGGCCAGTTGGAAATCGAGCCATCATTGTGGTCATCGGGTCTTTCCTGCAGCAGTTTTGCTTCATTAGGGAACGATCGTTCCTGTGGCGTCTACCCAGTTTGTTCCATCAAACCAAAGCGGCAGGCCAGCGTCTGTGTCAAATACGTGGCCATGTAGTGCCTCGGCGGCCGAGAGGGCTTGTCTCTGAACCGCAGTATAGTGCGGAATCCTCGCCACGATCGGTGGTTCCACGTCGCTGTAGAAGTCGCTCCCAGCGAGACGACCAGCGCCTCGCCTAGCGCGAGAACAACCTCGTGGGTCACGGGGAAACCCGCCGCGTGGCTCAGCCATTAGTGGAAAATCCTCTGTCCAGATCCGTCGTATATCTCTAGACCAGCCATTGCGCTTTCAAACTTCCAGTTCTCGCTTGGCTGACGGTTGGTCATCTTGAGGTAAATCGCGTGGCCTCGTACGTTCGGCCTCTTGAGGTTGTTCCGGCCCTCATAGACAGTCGTAGTGTAAACCGGGGATGAATTAAATGCTTCTTCCGCCGATGGGCCAACGTACACCTCGCAAAGGACTGGGTATGAATCTTTGGCCAGCACAACTTGTAATTCGGTCATCTTCTGACCGCTTGAACCTGGCTGCTTAAGTGGACCGAATAGCACGTGGGAGTCGATCGCTGTGCCGTCATCGTCCTTGGCAGCCATGTCGATCTTGCGAAGGTAACCATCCCTACCTCCCAGGATGATCACTCGGTCATCTGGGTCGTCACCGTCAAATAGGTGCACCGCAATGGGGTCGAAGTTCGTGTTGCCAAACACGTCCATAAACCATGAATCGTTGCGGGCGTCGTAGTAGTAGTGCGTGGTCGCCGCAGCCGTCAGGGGCGTGATGAACACGTGCATTCCCTGAGTGCGATCGTCCCACTCCAGATTCACCACCACGTTCTCGATGTCAATGGTTGACAGCCTCTCATCAATGACCGTGGATGTGAGGCGTTCTACCCCAGTGGCATCTGGGGTCATCCGATACACGCCACCACGACTTCCAAAGAAGTACATGTTTCCCTGTGGGTCTCGGGTATGGGGGCTGCCGAACAGCATGCCGGTCGTGTTGGTCACGTTGTCGATGCGGCCACCAGCCATCGGATCGCCAACCATGCGGGAGATGCTGTGATCGCCACCGAATACCAGTATGTCGTCCTCGATGGAAATCAAGGCGGTAATCGAGTCGCCAACCTTGCCAGCTTCACTGTTGGCGCCGCTCATCGCCTGTGTTTCCACCACAACGGTTGGTGAATAGTCAAAGTCTGTAGCGTCACCGACGGCACTCATGAACCAGTTCGCTGGGTCTTTCGGGAGTCCGGCGAGACAGATGCGGCCACGGTAGGTGCAGATCAGTCGTGGCTTGTACGTCCCGTCGTTGGGCATCGTGCCGGCTGATGCTGTCCATGCACTCACTGTATCGGTGGTCATGTTGTAGAGCTTTTCGCTGCTCGAATCGGCGAAATAGACCTTATCGAACAACTGTGCCATCTGGATTATCGGTGCCGTCGATAGCAAAGCATTGCTGCCACTTGTGGGCGTAGCGAATGCTGCTGTCGTGAACGTGTTAACGTCCCCGGCACAGACCGCAATTCTCTTGATGTCGCGAGTGGGAAGCGTCGTCGCCGAATAGGCCGCATCCTTGGCAAAAGCCGCACTGAACAGGCCCTGGATGTGATTGGCCCCGCCTTCGTGCTGGGCGCTGAGGTACTTGGTGAGTCCAGCACGCTGTGAGCCGCGAGATCGACCGCTTGTGGGGTCAAAGGCCCTGACGTTTTGGAGCTTAGCAGAAGTGTCGGGACGCTGGCCATTAAAGGCGAATGCTTCGTTGAGTCCAGAGTAGGGGAACCGAAGCTCGGCGAAAGATCGTCTCGGCATCGCTGCCTCCGTGGCTTATCCAGCCGCGAAGACAAAGCACTGCGCGGCATCGGTGGTAGAAAGATTCCTCACCCGAATGGTGTCGATCTTATCAATCGTACCGCCACCGAAGTTGACTGTGTAGTTCGCGTAGCTGGTGTCGTCGGGAATCACCATCGGTCGACCCAGAACGCCATCTTTGCCTGTGCCACCCAGGAACTTGGTGGCCGCCACCTCGCCGATCGAGGCGTCATCGTCCGTTACGAACTCAACGTGCAGGTCATAATCCGCCTGCAACCACAAGAACTTGAACTCGAACTGCAGCGTGCTGTCGAACACCTTGACCGTGCTGGAGGTACCAACGGCGAACGTCTGCATGAACGGCTTAGTGACGCCCGTGATCGAGTAATCCTCGCTGGACGAACCGAAGTCGTAGACCACTCCGTTGATCTCGACGAATCCGTGTGCCTGGTACCGAAGAACGGCCATGTTGTACTCCGTGGGGTAATTTACCCCGTTACCTGTGACCAGCCGTGACTTTGCCAGTTACCGCTGCACCGCCAGCAGCCAGCGTGACGACAACATCGCTTCCCAGCTTGTTGTCCGACAGAGGCGGGTCGAACACCAACTGTTCCGTCATCACTGCACCGATGTCCAAATTGAGATACGTCACGCTATTGATCGTCACCAGCAGGTTCCCGCCAGATGGGGCACCACCTTCGTACGAATACGCTATCCAGTCAATGCACGGGTACTCGGTGTCGTCGTACGCGATTGTCGCCACCGCTGCCGTGTTGGCCGCTGGAGCGTGCACGGTGGTCTTTGCTTCAGACGTTGTATTTGGAAGGGATTTCATCGCTATGGTCCGTCGTAGTATTGACCGTTGTAGGTGACGCGGTGATTGTCACTGATGAACCGGCGACTGTCGCCGTCACTGTTGTCGGAATTGTACCCGACGAAGGTGCCACGGTGCCGACTATCGTCTACCGCTACCGCGGCGGCCAGTTGCTCCTGGAACGTCACGCTGTGGACACCCTTCTCGTTGTTGATCCGCAGTTCCGCCACAGCAAGGCATGACGAGAGGATTAGCTCTCCGAACTGAGGGCCACCGTAGGGCACTGGACGCTCATTGCTCAGTTCCGCTGGGGCGATCTTGACTGGCAGATTGAGCGTGTATTCCTGGTCCGGCTTGGGCCAGAGCATGATCTTGTTGCGGTGCTCTTCAACGCCAGGGTGATCCTTGGGGCAGAACGCGAACAAGAGTGGATAGCCACTGGATCCGGTCTGGTTGGCCTCTCGCATGTAGAGGATCCGCTGTGGGCCCGTCTTCTCCACTGGGTTCCAGCTATTGTCGTCCTTGCTGTACGTCAGATTGTCGTACACGTCAACGACTGTAGCGGGGAGCGTGTAGTCGTCCTGGCTGCTGTCCACTTTGAGCTTGTGGAATGGTTGCAGCCAGGACCACTCGTGGCCGTTCTGGGGCCAGTACGCTTGGCGACAGCCACCATTGATCACATCCAGAACGTCAACGTCTTGCTCGGTATCGTGGTCCTCTGGCTCTCGGCCGTAGCCAAGATAGCGACCAACCTCTCGCCGCAAGACGTTCAGATCGACTGTGATTCCAGGCATAAGTCACCAACGGGGTAAATTACCCCACCACCGGGGCTTCTGGCTGGACGAAGCGAATCCTGTCCAGATTGAACGATCGTTCGTCCACGTCGCCTTCAATGATAACTCGGACCTGCTTCTCGGTCTTTGACACTAGCGATGAGATACGCCATTCGTCGCGGAAGAGGACTTCCACTGGGTCGCCAGGCTGCATGTCGGTAAGTGCCTTGGCCATAAGGGTGGCCTCACGGAGCTTCTTCTCGTCAGCATCCTCTTTGACCGCAATGCGATCGGTCTTGTAGAGGCAGTACGCCAGTTCCAGGTGGCGGTCCTCCATCGGGGCATTGAGGTTGAGCCCCTGACGTGTCCGCATGTTGCGAACGACGAAATAGACCTCGACGAGCTTCTTGCCAAGTGGCTTGCTCTCGTCGTGAGGATGGATTCCCATCATGTGACGCAGCCACTGTGCGTCCTGAGCGGGGATCATGTCTGCTGTTTGTTCTCTTGCCATAGTGCCTTCCTTTAATGAAAAAGGCCGGCTCCAGGCCGAAAAAGGAAGGCTTTTTCAACCGTGGAGACCGGCCCTGTATCGACAGACTACAGTTGGGTGGCCAAAGCGACCCAGTCGCAGTCCACTGTAAAAGCGGTAGCGGCACTTGCGCCGGCACCCATAACGATTCCCATTTCTTCTTCGTCGGGGAACGTGGCTGCTGCCATATTGGTCAGCGTCACGTACGTGCCAAGATCGGCACCATCCATGAAGAACGAAATCTTGTTCGCGTCAGCGGCACCTGGCCGATAGATGAAGCCAAGCTTCACCCACGTGGCAGCCACCAGGGCGGTGCTGAACGTGGCGAGGCTCACTGCCGTCTGGCCTTCTTTCTTGTAAACCACCGTCATCGCGTCGCCATCACCTTCGGCAACGTAGAAGCCAATGTGGTCTTTGTCAGCGATGGCACCAGCGGCGTCGGTGAAGAAGCTGTCAGCCGCCACGTTCTCTTCAGCCAGGCCGAAGAAGAAGCGATGGCCGTTAGCCACTGCCGGGAAGCGGAACCGACCTTCCATGATGACGATCTTGTCCGTGCCGGAGGTCGTCACGCCGCGGCTGATCCGACTCTGGACGCTGGTGATGCTGCCATACTGAGCCACAACCTGGTCGTTGTCGGTGGCCGAGGTGTCGAACTGCAGCACGCCAGTTGGCTCGCCCGCCATAGCGGCAATGGACCCACCCGTGTCTTCAAACGATCGCCAGCCACCACTCGCTGAGCGATAGGTACCGACGTTTAGAGCGACCGAACCGTCCCAGCCAAGGAACGTGTCATAGGTCAACTGGAACCGTTCTTGTTCGTAATAACGCCACAGAAGCGGCGACGGCATGGGTTGCGACTCGGCACCCGCGTAGCGAGTCCGAAGGCTAGTGATGTTTGGAAACATTCGTTTCTCCAAGGGAAAGGGGCGGATTGGCCGATTACGCCGCAGCCCTCCTGCGGTCCTATTTAGGCTGATCCCAGCTACAAGCTGACGCCAAGGGTTAGTCCAATCCGTTCGGCCGTCCTGAGCCACGCGGGGTAATCTACCCCGCTGACCCAAGCACTACGGCGGTTTAGTTGTCGATGTAGATCACCGCGTTGGCGCGACGATTGATGCACACGAAGTTGTACGTGATGTACACGAAACACTCGAACAGGTTCGGCTGGTGCGGGGCTCGCATGGGCTCCGTTTCTCGCAGGTTGTCACCCTTGAGAATGGCCGGCCAGAACGTTCGGTGGTTGACCATGTAGATCGGGTTGTTGCCATCAGAATCAAGCTGGGGAACCCAGATGATCGGATGGTTCTTGAACACCATCTGGCCGTCCATCGAGGCGATGTCGCGACCGAGGTTTTCGTTTTGGCCTTCGCCAACGTCTTCAACGTCGCTGATAGTCGACTCGTTGACGTAGAGGCGGTAGTTGTTCCCCTTCTCGCCACGGTACTGCGGAATGCTGACCGGAGACTTGAAGTTGATCTTCCGATGGGCGGTGCGCAACTTCTTGATCGCGTCAGCCTTGCTGAGCGTCGTGTAGTTGGCACTCCAGTTTTTGAAGTTGGGGCTGGCCGTGAGGTCGATGCCGCCAACGGTGGTGTGGCCAGTCGGAGCTCCACCAGTGAATCCACCGGCTGGAGTCGTGTTGCTTTTGACGATCCAGTACGGAAGGCCATAGGGGTCCACGGTGTCCGTCGTGCCAGGTGCCGTCCATGACTTCTGCTCAATCTCTTCGACCAAGCTGATCATGGCGTCGGCGCGACGCTGCTCGATGGTGTCCACGATGGCTGAGCCACCACGGTTCATCAGCACGTCCGAACGGTACTCAAACGCCCAAGAGGTCTCGGCGTGGATCCAGTCCACTCGTACCTGCTTGAGGATCTCTGGCACGTTGGCGTTCGACGTATCGAACAACCCGACGTGCTTGGCTGCGTTGGAAAGCTTGTTCAAGAGGTTGCGCTGAATGCCGCGACCGTCCTGAATCATCACCTTGTCTTTTTTGAACCACTTCGGGACGACTTCATAGTCCTGAAGGGTTTGGGCAATATTTTCAAACTTGAGCGGGCCAAGGTCGTCCAGCGTACCGGCGACGAGGTCGACAAGTTCATTGGCTGTTAATTGAGCCATTCGCTAATCTCCGAATGCCTCACTCAGCCACGGGGATTACAGATCCTGTGTGGCTTGTTCCCAGGCCGCGATGGCACTTGCTCGACCTGAAGGCCTTGCAGATCGCGTGGGGCGAGCTGCTTTGGGCGTCTTGGTCTTCTGCACTTGCTTAGCGGCCTGCTGCTGCGAGGCTTGGGTTACTTGGTTGGGAAAGGACATTGCCACAACCGTTGCCGCGAGGTGCTTCAGCGGCGGCGGGGCCATTCCCCGCTGCAGGTAACTATTCCGCGCTTCAATCACCTTGGCGTTTACCATCGCAACAGTGTTGTGCTGCAGTGAGCCAGGGGGATTGTTGGCCGGATCCACACCGAATAGCGGCTGATACTGCTCACCCATGCCCTTGAGTACATCATGGACTTGGGATTGCTCAGCACTCTGCTGATTCTGCTGGAACTGACCGTGCAGTTGAGTCGCGAATTGATTGACATGTTGGACGTAGCCAAACATCTCGTTCATCTGCGACTCATAGTCTTGCCTTAGCTTCTCGGCCTGGTTGTGGTTGTGCTCAGCCATCGCCTGGAGTTGTTGAGACATAACTGGATCAACATCGTCAGGGTTGAAGCTGAACTGAAACCTCTCAAGCTCTGGCGGCTGGTACGGTTGCTGCGGCTGTTGCTGCTGCGATACCTGTTGCTGGGGCTGTTGAGGTTGCGGTGCCTGTTGCCACTGTTGCGGCATAGGCGGCTGTGGTCCCCACTGACCGGGCATGAGCATTTGAAGTTGCGACTGAATCGCTTGCTCCATGGCCTGTGGCGAACCGAGTGCACGGGCTTGAGCTTCGGACATGCCAAAACCTGCTGCTCGTTGCAACACTTCAGGGGTAAACCCATCAGCCGGATTAGCGTCGGCTGTTCCCTGTGGGTCTTCACCTCGCGGTGGTGTACCTAGTGTATCATCGCCGGCGTCTAGTGGCTCATCGTCACCAGTTCGGCGGTCCCGCTGGATCCCTTCACCTTCTAGCCACGCGGACTCTCCGTCGGCGGGATTGGTGTTTTGCGGCTCGTCGCCTGGAATCTCTGATCCAGCGTCGTACTCAGCAGCGGCTTCTAGAGCGTCCTGCTGCTCTTGTAGTGATTGGGCCATGACAAATCTCCGGTGCCTTCCTTTTGGGAGCGGGGTACTTTACCCCGCGTTCCCAGAGATTATTGGCCTAGATTGCCTGTCTTGTCTACCAGTTGTCAGGCTGGGCGCCACCGTAACCGCAGTTTCGGTCAGCCAGACCGATTGCTTTGCAGTGCTCTCGGCGGTGCTTTTGGTCCGTCCACACAGGGTCGCCGTTCTCGTTGTAGAACGTCGGAACCCCTGCGGCTTCACATGCCTCCATCGCCTGATGTCTCAAGTCGGGATGAACGCCTGCTGCTATCTCGGAGACCATCGGATACGTGGCCTGGGTGCGAGCTCGATTGACGCCAGCGAGCTTGACCCCGTGATCCTTACACCACTTTTTCTGGGATTTGGTCAACTTGGTCGGATCGGTGGTCTCGACCTCTTTGCCGTCAATCCACACGAATGTTCGCTTAGTCGTCATCTTTCTTCTCAGCCTTTTTGGTGGCCTTCTTCGTGGCCTTCTTGGTTTCTTTCTTCTCAGCCTTGGGGGCTACGTTCTTCTTTAGGCGACCGGGGAATGGCATAGCTTATCCTTGGGGCGAGGGGGGTTGCTGGGCCGAAGCGGCGTCGGCCATCGGTTGAGGCGACTGCGGTGCGTTGCCGTTAACGCTTTCGCGAACGTAGTGGCCACCACCTGGCTTTTGTGAACTGTGGGGCCGCTGGTTTGGGTTGTAGTCGCCGTGGCTGGGGCGAACGATGGTCTTGAACTCGGGGATGTCCGCGTAGTTCGCTATCGTCTCCATCAACTGCTCTAGGTCGACTTCGATTCCCTGGGCGGCGAACTGCTCCATCCAGGGGGCGACCACGGATCCCATCAGGCTGGTGATTAATTGCAGCCTCTCACCTGGACTCTTAGGCACAAGGCCGTGTGGTTCGACGCGGAAGTTGTACTGGATCAGGTCGCCCATCTTGGAGTCTGGGGTCCAGGCTGACTCGATCTCGATGTCGGTCCCTTTGACTCGCTTGCGAACCGGAACGTAGGCGATTGGGTTGTGCCAGTTGTACCAAGCCAGGTCCTTGAATATCTCGCTGATGAACTTGGCCGTGATGATCTGCATGTCCTTGAGCTTTTCCGAGGCCTGCTCGGTAAGCATCTTGTCGTGGCCAAATCCGGCTGTCTGGTTCTGTAGCCCGCCCAGCAGGTCAATGTTCCCTGACACGTAGCCAAACTCTTGCTTGACCATATTGGCGAACGCTAACAGGCCTGGGTCGGCGCCACCTGTGGTGACCTCCGTTACCCCCTGTCCTTTGAGGTTGATGATCTCACCGTCATCTACATCTCGGACTTTGGGACCGTCGTCATTTGCCCCACTGGCCACGCCGAACCGCTTAAACCGTTCGGCACCTCGGGCCACCTTGCGGAACACGTTGTTGAGCAGCATATGGGTGTCGTACCACTGCATCGCCGGTGCGACTGGCGTGACCATCCCGGGAAGCTTGTCGTAGAAGAGGAACTTGTACGGGCCCTTCTCGGGGCCAGTCCACTTCTCGGCCGCCAGGGGCATGACCCTCTCGTTGTCGGCTAGGAATGTGCAGAGCAGTCGATCGTAAGGCAAGTACACGTCCAGCAGTCGAGTCTTGTCCCGCAGTGGCTCGTGATTTGTAGGCTTGTTGGAAGCACCTAACGAGTTGGTTCGGTCGGCGTCGCGACGGTCTGCTGTATATCGCTGTGACGGCTGGGCTAACTCTCGCACGTTCTTGCGAAACATGCGGTTTTCCTTCACGTACTCTGTCGGAACGTCGTAGTAATTGCCTACGAAATCAAGCTGTTCGACTCTCGGTGCCTGGGTGTCGTACACCAGGTCGTCAAGCTCTATCGGGTCAACGTACGGCTGCTCCATATCGTGAAGGATGCCGGCGATTTCGACCTGATCGCCTTCAGTCACCCCCATCTTTACCGCCCCTAGTGGGCTCATGATGGCGTCGGTAACTACCTCGCGCAAGGTCTCGCCTACGTTGATCTCAGACGCTGTGGTGTTTACCGCTTCCTGCATGGTTGATGCGGTTGCGGTGAGGTGGGTCTGGTTGGCGACCACCAGGCATCTCGGGGTAGGGGGACACAACCTGCGAACATAGATCCCCAGGGCAATCGAGAGCATCGGCAGCGGGACTTTCTTGCTGCGACGATCCTGGGTGGCTGAGTAGTGCTGGCCCGTGACCTCTTTGTAGAAACGCCGTCGGGTCTTGCGAAACCCAGCCAGTTGTGAGTTGGCAGACGATACGGCATTGAGCAGCCTTTGTCGCTGCTGGGGCGAATTTGGGTTGTAACGTTGCATCTATTCGCCCATATGAAAGTAGGTGGCGGGGTAATCTACCCCGCCACCCGGTCTCGCGAAGGAACCATCCGTGGCCCCAACAGACTCTCGACTCTCGCATCGAAAGCTACTTAGAATCACCTTCTTTCTTAGTGGACACCGCACCCGTGTTCTGCTTCTTGCAGACCTTGGCGGCGCAGGACTTGGCGGCAGCCATGCTGTTGCCGCCATGATCGTTCTTCTTCAGGTTTGTGCCTGTACTCATGAGAATTCTCCGGTGTGTGAATGTGGGTCTGATCAGTATCCCCAAGAGGATTCTAGTTTTTCCCTTTCGGCTTGAATACTGCGACACCAAGCGATGCTCCCATACGGGGCCTCCGCGTACTGCACTGTCGGGTTGGCCTGAGTGAAGCTGCCAAACATCTTCACCACCCTTGCGGCCAGCGCGTCACCCATCACTCGATCGCCGTGATTGTCCTTGGCCCCACTGGTGTCAGTTGTCTGCTTGCGGCTACGACCATGCTCTGGGGTGCCGGTTGACCCGAACACGTATTCACCCATCTCGTCGATCGCTTCTAGCTCAGGATTGAATACCCGGCCTTCCCGAAGCATGTCTTGGTAGTCTCCCAGTAGGACACGCTTTGAGGCTGCGGTTGTCCACCAGCCTGGGGTGAGGACGGTGCCTGGGCGATCGGAACCCTCTTCTCGGTAGTAGACGTTGGGGTACTGGTGATCGTCGATCGTGCTGCCAAAGTTCTCACCCGGTCCATTTGACTCCCAGATGATCTTCGCGGGGTAATGTGCCCCGTGGAAGAAATAGCCCATCGCCATTACGTAATGGGCGAAATCTCGAGGCTCAAGGTACGGCGAGGCGAAACTTGCGACCTTGGTGCCTGTCTTCTGGTTGTAGACCATGGCGGTGCTGTTGGTACTCATTACACCACCTTTGCCTGTAGCCACGTCGCATCCGATTACACACGGGGCCTCAGGGGGGCGGCTGTCTCGGTCCAGGCTGCACCACATCTTCAGGCGACCGGAGGCCACTGCTTGGTATCGAACCGTTGTCTGCTGGTGAACCACGTTCTCAAACAGTAGCTCGCCCTGGAATTTCGACGGGGCACACATGTTTCGCATGTTGATCAGCAGTTCAGCGTCGAAATACTGCTTACCGGCACCCTGGTAGTTGATGTCGACCTCTTGGGCCAGGTTCCATCGACTACGGCGCCGCCACTCGAAGTCGTACCATGGCGAACGCTTTTTCCCATCACAAATGAACCTGTAGTCCTTGGGAAACTTGTAGTCCTTGTCGATGATCGTCACATCCTCGGTGTCCTTGTCGCCGATATACATGCCGGCTGCCTTCTTTGGATGGAGTGTCCAGTGAAGGGTGCGGACCTTGATGTTGTTGCGATCGTCGTGCCTGACGCGAAAGAACTCGTTGCCTGTTCCCTGGGGTGTGGAGACGAATATCCGAGAAGGTGTGGCGTCCGTCATGGCTGTATTGACCGCGGCCCCACAGTCGACTGCGGCGAATTCATCGAGCAAGACTGCGGTTTGTCGAGAACCACGTCCCATGTTGGCGCTGGTGGCTTCCCCGGCGATGACCGATCCGTTGCCAAGGTTAACCAGTTGATTGAGCTTGCGGCCAGGGTACCGCTTGCCTTCGTGGATGACCTCTTGGCCTGGAGCCAGAATGAACTCCGGCTGGTACTTGTGGATAGCGTCGATCTTCCACATCAGGCTCTTGGGGTCACCGATCTTGTCGACGTAATCTTGGTTACGGGAGCACACTAGAAACAGCATGCCGCTGTAGAACGTCCACCCCCACTCCATCGCTGAGAGGACAATCCAGCTTGCCCCCATGTCGCGAGACTTCTCGATCAGTAGGTCTTCCTTGCCAAAGGCGTTGATCACATCGAGAGTGAGCTGGTCCTGGAACTCATACGTGCACATCGGCACGGTGCGAGATTCACCTTCCAGTCGTGGGTCAAACGTCCAGCCGAACGTGTTGATGTACCACAGTGGGTCTTCCTTGGCCCATTCTCGGTACTTCTGGGCTTGGGCTGGGTCGACAGCATTGCGGGCGATACGAGCCCGGTACTTTGTGAACGACCCCCACTTCTGCTTGGGGATCTTTTTGTAGTGGGGTAATTTACCCAGTTCGAAGTTGAACATTAGAGATAGTCCGCGGCGTCAGTTTCCTTCATGAGCTTACGGTTCATTTCCTCCACCATAGCCAAACCGGGCGCCACATCTTGCTCTGGCTTCGCTTTGGGCATCTCCCTTGGGGCGCTTTTGGCCTCTGCGGCTGGCCTGAGATCGCGGGCCTTACGGTTGTTCTCTTTTACGTCTGCCCGGCGAATTCGATTCTCCACCGTGGCCTGATACATCTTGTAAAACTTCTCAAGGTTTTGTGAGGCCCACAGTAGGTAGCCCCACGCGCCGCCGTTTGGTGCGTCGTTGTCGCTTCCGGTGCCAGGCGGGTGGACGCCAAAGTGCTCTTGCGAGTATTCGCTCTGCTTGCCGGTTCTGTAAGCCGCTGGAACGTGCCACAGGTTCTCATACACCCAGTCCGCATCCAACTGTTCTTGCTTCTTTGCTTTAGCCACAAGTGCCCTCCAATCTTTAATTTTCTTGGGCTGCTTCGCTCCTGAATGGCGTTTCGCATGTACGCCACAAGGCTGCCGATAGCCGCACGGCAACCGTGACTCCACCAGCCTGTCTCGCAACTCCACCAACTTGTGCCGTGGAATTAGGCCGTCTTCCCTGCGGATGGCGTGGAGAAGCTTTACCAGCTCGAACCAGAATTGGGTCTTGTAAGCCGATCGGGCGAACCCGACCCACCGTTCAATCGTGTCCGGCGGATCCCACTTGATGTCCATGGGATGATTGATGGGTGGCAGTTTCCGCTTTGCCACAATACGGCCCTTGGGGAAAAATGCACCAAGGGGCCGGGAATGACGGGTCGACCCCTTGGTGCCGGGTCAAAGACTCTAGCAAAGATTATTTGAGCGACATTCACCCCACGTCAAGGAAAGGAATCTTGCCATGTTGTCAAAAACAAGACTGTCGCGAGCACAGATTGGCCGAATTGGCCATCTTTGTGGTGATTATCACCGCAGGCTTCGAGCCCTCTATGCCGGCATGGGGCTGGGGGATGAGAGCCACGTTGTGGTCGACTCAGCTATTAGCCAAGAACTAGAGGCGAGCCTTCTGATCTTGGATCGTCTTCTGGCTCAGTCGTACTCTCATCTTCATCGACCGGAGAGTCAGCCTCATCTTGATCCACTTCCTGATTGTCTGACTCTTCCTCCCGATCACGAGGATCAGCCGTAACCTTGATCATCCCCATTCGCTCGCAGAATGCCTGGCCGGCCGCCAGCGACTCACCGGCGAGTTGCGAGTAGCGGTCCCAGGGGATTGGCTCTTCGGGACTGCTCATGCGAATCACTTCGCCTACCAGTTCCCGATAGATCGACTGGGCCACGCCGATCACTGTCATGTGGATTCTCTGCTGGTCCGCGTGAGCCTCATCGCGTTGCCTTTGTTGCTCTTGGCTCTGCATCAGGATCTGAGCCTGCTGAGGACTCATTTGCTGCTGAACACCAGGGCGACGTTTTGGCTTTTTGGCCATCTCTCTTTCCTTCCTTTTTCGTTAGTGAAATAAAAAGGCCCGCCAGACTGGGGTAAGGGATTACAGCCTGACGGACCCCCAGTTGAGGTTTGGTTAGCGAACCGCACCAAGAACCAAGTAGTTGATGGTCATCAGTGCGTCGAGGGCCGCGCTGGCGTGTAGGTTTGCCACCAGTACGGTGAATGATCCTTTGGCGACCTTGCTGACCTCGACGATCGGAGTGCCGCTGCCACCGTAGGTAGCCACGCAGGCCACAACTACGCTGTCGGCCCCAACCGCATCGTTGGTCACCACGAACTCTTCCTCAGCGGCAGCGGCCGTGGTGGCGGCGACGGTAGTGATCTTGCCGTGGTGTGTGTGGAGCGTGACACCAGTCACCAGACTGGTGAGCTGAGTGACTTCTCCGCTGTCGGCGACGATGAGTCGCTGGAGGTTCCGTTGTCCCATAGGTAGTTTCCTTTTACATGCGGCTTTCGCCTGGTGCATGGCCTGGCTTACCGGCACTCGCTCTCAGAGCGTCTAGGCCAGGACCGGGGTAAATTACCCCGCCAGTGTAGCAAACGTGCTACGATGTGCTCATCGCCAGACCGTAACCCCCGCACATGCACTCGCCCCTTCTCAGGACTCATCTCCTGACGGTCTGGCGACCGCTTTGGGGCGGGTGCTTTTCTGGAGAATCACAATGGCCAAGCGAAAGACAGTACGCAAAAAGAAGGCTCACCCCAAACCCACCGTTGCTTCACTGTCCAACGAGGTAACGTCCCTCAACAAGAGGGTGGTTGTTCTGAAATCGCTTTTACACACCTTGACACCCCTGAAGGAAACCGAGTCCACCTCAAAAGACTTAGCCCAACTCACCACTCAGGTTGGCCGGATAGAGAAGAAGCTCAACGACGCTCTGCCGGAAAGCATGGTGGAACAGTGGAAACAAGCGGCCGACAGGGTGTTCACTGATCGCGCCGGTGAAGCCGAGGACATTGGTCGCCAGATCGTGGCCAAAGAGAAGGACGCGATCATGAAAATGGACATACTCCACGGTAAGTACGATTCCATCATTCGGCGACTCGACCCTGAACCGCTAAAGAACCACCTGAACTCCCTGCAGAGGCAAATCAACGAAATCAAGGCCAAGCCAGCAGAGCACCAACCAGTCAAAGCCAGCACGATTCCGGAATTCTTCTGGAATGTCATCCTGCCACAGTCGATCAACATGATGACCGGGGCACAGTGGTACGACCTGTTTGCCGTCGACACTGGTGGCTACGAGGAAACGAACGAGAGTCCGAGTTCATGGCGAGATAGGAACCTGGACTTTTGGGAGACACCGCTGGCCATGCAGACTTTCCTTAGCTTGGCCCACGAGCAGCGAAAAGCGGACAACAGCTTCTAGATCAACGCGTCTCGTACCTGTACCTGTCGTATTGACCCGCCCTCTCGAAAGCCAAAAGGTCATACAGTACGTCTTGGGGATCGTGGGACTGGTGGAGGTAATACGTGATGATCTGTGCGCCGGTACGAATTGAATGAAGCGAGTATCGATGGGTTTCATACTCTCGTGTGCCAGCAACAGTGGCCCACACGGGACCATCCAGATGGGGAATATCGATGTGAGGAAGAGGGTGCCCATCGAAATCCCGATGATGAGGCGCCAGTTGGCCATGACGAGGACCGCCCACGAGTCGGTACGAGTGGATAGTCACTTGGTCGCTGTATCGCCCTGACGGTGAAGACTCACAGATAACCTCCGCTCGCTCCACCAGGAAGTCACCAAGTTCGTCAAACCCCAACTCATACAACTGGTCGGCATACACCTTCAGATCTGAGGGCTTCATGCGAAATGCTCGTCTACGATCAAACTCTCGGTCTTACGCTTGCGGAAGATATATCCCGCATCATCCCCGTACTTCTTATGGATGATCTGTACGCATCGCCAGCCACAACTCTGAAGGAAGAGTTGCACCTCCAGTGAGGCCTCGGAGCACATTGCTGTCACTTGGCGAAAGTCACCCTGCAGGTGGGCTTCAGCGTAGCGGACCAGCTTCGTTCCTAGACCTCGACGGCGACACTGTGGCAATACGCTGATATTCAGCACACTGAGCGACCTCTGTTCCCGGTTGCCCGTAAAGACCATGTAGCCAGGAAGCGTCTCATGCCGATTACCGCTGTGGGGATCTTTGAAGCTACGGGTCAGCACCACCTTTACCCAAGAGGGCTCGTCGAAGATCAACTGCATGTCTTCGCGAGTCCAGGGCTCTTCCCAGCACTGCTGCTCAATGCCAAGCACGTGGTGGAAGTCGTTGGGACC